>Ga0208787_1000730_pt1 | contig 15059 bp, 24 predicted proteins | sample Wag4_2014_7_11_FD_187362 | JGI IMG/M metagenome (GOLD analysis project Ga0208787, IMG submission 187362) | Fresh water microbial communities from Ohio, USA - Utica-2 Time Series HT 2014_7_11 (SPAdes) (version 2) | ecosystem: Environmental > Aquatic > Freshwater > Water tank | place: USA: Ohio... | reverse complement strand
TGCTGAAAGATTATCTAAAGTATTTGTTAAAGTAGATTTAGTACCATTAGTTCTTATGGCTTCTAATTGGGTTGCGGTATTTACGAGTTTTATTGTAGTTACTATCTCATTATAAGCTAAACGAGATGCCACTACTGTTAAATCATAATTAGTACCATCAGAAGCTAGCGTCCAATTGTAAGCTCCATAACTTCCAGTTAAAGATGATAAATTAGAAGCAGAAATTCCTGTTAATACATCTTGATAAGTTGTTCCGTTTGAAACAACGGATCCACTGTTTATGCCAAAGATTAATGATTCTGAAGGAGTTGTGGAAGATAATTTTCCGTAACTGGAATTACTATTTATAATAATATTATAATACTGAGGAAGTTTTCCTGTGAAAGACAGTGATGGGCTAGAATTATTTATTTTTGTGATAGTTCCTGAATTATTAATTGTAACACCAGTTCCTGAGTTAAAAATACCAGCTGTTGATCCTGTAATTGTTCCTGAACTTAAATTTGTAATTGTAGCGTTGTTACCAGTTAAATATAGTCCATAGCCAACTCCGCTTGTTGAAGTTCCTCTAATTGTTCCTGAATTTGTAATTGTAGCGCCTGTTCTATCTCTAAAACCAACACCGTCAGCACTCGTTGATGTTCCAATAAGCGTGCCCGAGTTTGAAAATGTAAGATTGCTACCATCGTTATTAAAAGCATAACCAAGACTGCTTGTTGATGTTGCGTTGATTGAACCTGAGCCTGAGTTTATAAATGTATTCCTGCTGCCTGTATTACGCATGCCATATGAACTCGCTCCTTCACCTTCTGATATTAAATTAATTGTACCTGAGTTTGTAACTGTATTATCGGCACCAGGATTATTTATGCCCCATGTATATCCACCTGTTGTGCCTAAGAGTGTTACATTAAGTGTTAAATTAATCGTATTTAAGTTTGTAATTATGTTGTTACTGCCGCTATTACTAATGCCTCTTCTAAATTTAGAGCCGTCTGATAGTGAAATCGTACCTGAGTTTGTTATAGTTTGGTCAGAAACAGTTACATTAAGCGGGCCTGTACAAGGCCCTGTATTGCTTACATTTATATTACAATCTGCTGAGTAAGCACTCTTTAAAAAAAAATTAATAAAAAATACTATTAATAAATATCTAAACTTAAACATTAATCTTTTTAGGTTTAATAAATTGGCAAAAAATAAAAGAAGATGTTTATGGATTATTCAAAAGAATATCAATTATATATATATATTACTGAACTTATCCTTTTGTAAGAAAATGCCGACTACTTTGGGGTTTAGGTCTAGAAAACACAGAAGCTTTAAGACTCAATAACTTGCGACTAGGTTAACTCTTCTAGCTTCTTGTTTAAATCACTCCAGCTATTTGAGCTGGATACGAGTTTCAGGGATTGCGTTTAAAAAGGTATAAGATTTTTAGGTGCACTCCAAATAGATCTAAATGTATAATTAAAAATACCTTCAGTAACCACTAGTGTCGCATGTGTGCCACAAATTAATATAAATCCTTTTCCAATACCAGAATGTGCAACACTTCTTCCTCTGCAAGCTCCTGCTATTGATGCTGTACTAACTTCATGACTTTCTCCACAGCCACATTTATAAAATTTACCTTTTTGTAGTGGACTTAACGAATCCTGTGGGGGATATATTTCTTCACCCTTTATTATCTCCTGGAGCTCAACTACTGTCTTAATCATTTTCATCTAGATATTAATCTTTAAACTTTTATTTTATTAATTATATTTTTTTAATTTTATTAACTTTTATAAGGTAAATTTTTTTATTAATAGTTGATAAAATTTTATAGGCCTGTTTTTCTTTTTCATAGTTTAAAATTTGAGTTTTTAAACTTCCATTAAGCTTGTACGACCTAAAATACTCAATAAAATCTATCGCTTTACCCGAAGCATTATCTAAATCAGTTGCAAAGGATGTTACGTTTTTACAATCAAAACAAATTAATATTTTTACCTCTACATTTTCAGGTTCTAAAGATTTTCCTGTTGCCATACTGTAGGCACCTGGCGCCCTAGGTAGAGCCGGCATAAAAATTGAAGCTTTTTTATTTGTGTTGATATTTTTAAAGGGATATTTAACTTTACACTCAAGACACATTAACTTTGCTTTACTCATAAATAAATTATCTCTAGGGGCATAATATTCTTTTGAAGCTTTTACATAGTCGCTTACTCCTTTTTCTTTTAATATGTCTGTACTATACGAAGTCTTAAAATTAATTATAAAAATTCCCTCAAGTTCAATAAAATTAATGAAATTACATCCTGGCTCTTGAAGTATTAACTTATCAATATTTACTAATCCTTTTTCATGCCAATGAATCTTTGTATAATCAGATGAAAATATATGTTTTTTTTTACAACCACAGTCATATTTTTTTCCTGCATTTAAAAATATAATGTAATCTCCACGGGTAGTTCTTTTAAAAGCTCCTATAGTTACCAAATCAACGCCGGTTCTTTTATAGAATTCTTCTGGTTCGACAATCTTCATCTAGATATCCAATTTCAACTGCACGTTTTCAAATACTTTATTATCTCTAATCAATTCTTCATGATGCATCTGCATCCAGTCTTCTCTAATATCTTCTGGTAAATCAGCTTCTATGGGATGATAGAATTGTATAATGTATCCTTGAGTCATTAAAACTTCTTCTGTGTTTTATCGCAAGTATAATAGAAATTAGTTTCCCATTTCTCTTCTCTATTATATCCAGTCATTGTTAAATTACCGTTGATAGTATTAAGTACATACTTGTCATACCAACCTGTCCATTTATGTGACCAATGAAATGAATCTTTGAAAGCATAGTAAAGTTCAAAATTTCTATCAGTTTCTTTTATAATTCTTTTTTCCTTATCCCATGACAGAGTTAAATCTGATTTTTTTTTAACTTCCTCATACTTCGCTCCTTTTTGATGCCAACCTTCATTAAACTTGCAATTCATATAAGTTACTTCAGCTTTAGCACCTGTTTCTAGCAACAATATTACAGATAATATGAATAAGATTATCCTTTGCATTTTAGTAATTTTGGTTTGTTAATTTCATAATAGAACATTCTTACCATTTTAAAATAATCTGGTTCTGCTTTATTGCATTGATTTCTAATCCAAAGTTCTTCACAGTTTTTATATCTAGATTTGCGGCAGTTAATATAGTGCCACCAAAAACAATAAGTATAAAATAACTGATATTTGGCCTGAACTCTCAATTTAGGTAATGTACTTAAAAAAATATCTGGATGAGTATTTTTTTTTACACAGTTAAAATAATGATCTTTTATATTTGGAAATAAAGGACAAGTTCTATCTATTTGTTTAAGTAAATCTTCATGATCTTTTAAAGTCCACTTGGGTTTTGTAAGTGGTATTTTGTCACTATATTCGTAGAGATTTATAATTTTACTCATTGATTTTTTTTCGTGGTTTTTTGGAATGACTTAATAATGAGCCCAGATAACATAAAAATTTTATATACAAATTTCTTAATAACCAGAAGAAAGTAGTTAATGAAAAAAAAGATAATAAATATAAAAACTCAATAATAGCTATAGGTTTTAATATATCTGAAATAATAATTATCGACGGCTCTTGAATATAACCACAATTTTTATTGCGGGGGAGTTCTATAGTTCGATTTACTTTAGGTGAGGTATTAACAATTTCTACTTCGCAATAAATATGTCTGCCAATATATTTTTCCACATTATTGTTTTTTAAACCTGGATATAAAAATAAGTAATACAAAGCAGAACAGCAAATAACTAAATAACTTAATTTAATAAAGTTAATGCCTTTTTTTGGATATTCTTCGATAACAAAACAAGCGATAAGCGCATATATAAATACTAAAATAGCTAAAAAAAATATTACACCGACAATAGCAACTATAGTTTTAAAGAAAAAAAATAAGATACTGGATACAAATATTAAACCAATTCCAGCATATAGAAAATTCATACTTTAATATTTAAGATTATCTTTCATTTTTTAAACCCACCTTTCACGAACCTTCCTTGCTTGGTCCATTTTTGAAAATAATTAATCATTTTACCTTTGCCATGTATGTAGCCATTCTTATATTCTCCGATATATTTCTGTTCTAATTTACCTTTGTATTTATTGATTGATATCCCGCGACCATGAGGGACGTCATTTTTAAAGCCCCCTTGATATTTAATAAAATATGTTGGCAGGTGGATTATTTGCGTAGCTTTACCGTGTCTTTCACCATTTACAAAATCTCCTTTGTAATAATATTTATATATTTTCCCATTTTTTTTACCTTTGAAGCTAGATGTGTAAGTACCTTTGCCATGCGCAAGACCATTCTTCATCTGCCCGATGTAATCGCCAGCTGGAAAAAACCAAGGATGTTTCATAATTAAATATCTAGAGAGATTCTAGACTAGATAAAATTCTAAAGTATATATGTATTATTACCTATAGTGGGTGTGGAGAACTTTGGTCAATAAGTAGTAACATTTCAAATAAATTGATGTTGCTCAAGCAGGTAATTTAAATCTTCTATTAAGTTGATCGTTTGTGCCACTAGCATACCAAATCAAAAGAACAAATACACCAATCCCAGTTAAAGCAATTAACTGCCACCAACCAGATCTACCAATATCATGAAGTCTTCTTGTTGAAACCGAAATCATTGGAAGAAATAAAATCAAAAACATAATAGCTGAAAAAAAACTAAACCCAGTTTCTGAATTCATTAAATTCAAATCGATAAAATATGAAGCAACTGCTAAAATTGTAAAAAATAAATAGAACCACCAAAATTCTGCTTTTCCTGCCACGCCTTCAAAAACAGCATACTTTCCAAAACATTTGCCAATGTAATAAGAAAAATCTTCATCAGCTTCATTATTGATTTTGTCATTCCCTCTGGTGTATGTGGCTTTTACGTCTTTAAGTTCATTTAAATATTTATTTTTTATCTGCTGTTTTTCATAATCTGTTAATGGGGGATTATTCTTTTGCGACTTTTTAAATTTAAATCCATCTCTCATTGAATATTTAACTTCTTGCTCTTCATCGTCCTGTATTTTTGCTAATTCTTTATTAATTCTTTTTTGTTCCTCCTCTTTTAAAGAAAGATATATTTCGTCTATAAGATCATTTGATCTAATATCTATATAAAAAACTCTAGCTTTTTCTTCATTCCCATCAGCTTTCTTTAATGATTTTAACCAAGCAACATCCTCATAATCTTTTTTATCTAATTCAGATTTAACAATCTGCGCAGTTCTTTTTTCAGCTAATTTTTTAAGTTCTGAATTACTCATAAAATTTAAATAATTTTTTTTCTCCAATAATACTTAATCTTACCATCAGATAAATTTTCTTTCTTAAAAAGCTCCCAACCTTCCGAAGACCTAATTCCTAAATACATATCTTCTTTATTTAATTGCATTTCTGCAAATTTTTTAACCTCATTTAAATAAGTATAATCGTTAAGCTGGTATGAGTCGATCTTCGGCTTATTTGGTGCATCATCTAAAACAAAAGTTTCTTTTGATTTTAAACGTAAAATAATAAGCAAAAGAAAAATTATTACTATGACAAGCAATATTACAAAATAAATCATTTTTATTTTTCAGTAGCTAAAAAAGTATTAAATTTTCTTGTTAACACTTCAATTCTATACTGATCTTTTATATTTGGATCTGCATTTGGAATAGTAATGCAGGAGAAATTAACAATCATTTCCTCATCGCCAAAAGCTATCAAATCTTTTGTGGTCGTACCAAAATTACCAACTTCTTGGCCTCTTCTTGGTGGAAGAATATATTTCTTTTGAACATCGATGATGTCTTGATTTCTTTGCTTAACACACTCTTTAGTATTCTTCGTAGCAAAAATATTAGCAAAGTAGACAATTTTCTTTGATTTTCTTTCAGAAAAAATCTGAACTGCGTAGTTATCTGATGTTAAGTATTCAAACTGTTGATAATCTTTTTTAAATTTAGGATCGTAATTAACCTCATGTTTTGAATAGTTTTCATTCCCAATTGCTTGAACAATATTATCCCCCAAATTAGCGCCTAGACCTCTTAATTTTTCTTTAGCAATACTGTCAACATTCAATAAAAATAAAAATAAAAATATTTTATTCAATATTATTTACCAATTATTTTATTTAAAAAATCTTTGCTACCTCCACCGCCTCCGCAATATTGATAAAGACTAAACGATGATACTCCGCTATGACTTTTTGTTTCCAAAGTACTTTTTATAGTTTTTTCTTTTAAATTTATTTCAATAGTATGTTTCGCTTTTGCGTCTCTGATATCTGTTGTGGCTTTAACAAACTTACTATCACTATATTGTATTTGATATTCATATGAGATAATTTTATTAAGATTCAAATCTTTTTTATGTTCTTTCTTAAAAGTGTCATTTTCATTTTTTATGTAAGAGTCAGTAAATATAACATTTTTTCTTACTAATTTTTGGTTAATATTAATTATATATTCATTTTTTTCGAAAGTGTTTTTATTCATTCCTTCCTTATTTAATATTGAATCACCTGTCGAGCAGTTTGAAAAAGTTATTATTTTAGCATCTGCTAAATTTGGTATAAAAGAAATGAAAAATAAAAAGAAAATTACGAATATTTTTAGATTTTTCATCTACCTATTATTTTATTTAATAATTTTTTTGACTCACTATCATTTTTAATTTCACTTAAAATAATTGTTGTTTTTTTGCCTGATTGGTAATTTTCAGTTGTTAATTTACAAAGGGATTGCATAACTTTATCAGAAGAGTAACAAAGACTTGAAATTTTACTACGCTCAAAAAAAGCTTCTAAAGTTTTTTTTGTGCCATTTTCATTTAAAATGTAAGTACCTAAACCATCAGGCAAATCGTCCCGCCACCTTCCCTTATAACTTCCTTTATTTCCGAAAGTAATTTTACCATCACCATCTTTCTTTCCTGATACAAATGTACCTTCATATATATATCCATTAGCATACATAAATTTTCCTTTGCCGTAGGGCAAACCTACCAACCACTCACCTTCGTAAATATTCTTTAGGTTGCCCTTAAAATAATTTTTATCTTCAGAAAATTTAAATTTATAAGTTTCTGGAAATATATAAGCAGAATAACAATAATGGTATTTACTTAAGTCGTTTCCTTTACATTTTGGTAATTGACTTTCTGCGTAAACAGTTGAAAAAATAAATAAGTACAAAATTAAACCTGAAATTATTTTTTTCATCTTCCAAAAATTTTATCTAAACTTTTATTTACAAGTCCTTTTTCACGATTTAATGGAAATTCACGACCATCACAATGTTTTAATGTTAGAAATTTAGCTTTTTTAATTTCTTTATAAAAATGTGGTAAATAAATAATTTTTTTTTCAATAGTTTTAGGTTTAATATTTATATTAAGGTCCCCCCCAATAATTTCATTAAATTTTCTATTTTTATCATCATACAAATTTAAAGAACAGAAACGAAAAGGTACTTCACTGTAGAGTTCTAAAATAAGTTTGTCTCCATTCAAAGACCATGATCCCTGAAAAGAATAATCCATATTTTCAATAATTAAAGGATTGTCTCCATAGCTTAAAGGACGATTTTGTGAAGATGCATATTGATTGCTTAAAATTAATAAAATAAATAAACTAAAAATTATTTTTTTCATTAACTAGAAAATAATTTAAAAAACTGCACTACTAAACTTAATGCGGTAAGCACATTCAAAACTCTAACTACATAACCCCAAAATGGCGGTTTGTTTTCTTCAATATAAAATCCTGCGCTACGCCACTGCCCAATAATTACTCCGATATTAAAGGCATAAAGAAAAATTGCATAAGCAACTAGTATAAAAGCTGTAAAGTCACTGACATCATCAACACCTGTTATAAAAAAATATAAAAATGGTGTCGCAACAACCATTTGCATTAAAACTCCAACAAACCAAAAGCTATGAGCTAAAGAGTACTGTCCATTTAAAAAATATTTAACTTTTTCAATTAAAGTAAATGAGGATGTATATTTGCTAATTTTTTTTGTTTTCAAAGTAGGATTAGGAGCACCACAACCAATACAACTTTTTGCTTCTGTTGAAATTTTTTTTCCACACTCTCTACAAGCTGCTAAAGCCATAATAGTAACTCCAAAATAATTTTCTTCATTCTACGATCCACTTTACCAGAATCTAGGCACTGGAGTATGTAAAAGAATTAGACCTACTTAATAATAAGTTTTGGGCTTTCCAGGCAGATCATGTACCCAATTCCTAGTATCGTCATCACGTCTAATGGGTTCACCTATAGGTTTGTATTTAGGAGTTGCGGCTTTGGCATTATAAATCCCCGTGCCATAGTTTCTGATTGGTTTAATGCTTTCATAAAATCGTCGTTGCTTTTCTTGGAATAATTTTTCCTGGGCCAGCTTTATTGTTGCTGGAGTAATTTCATTAATAACTTCTTCTGATACTTTACCTTTTAATCTAGCTAACATCTTAATTTCGTTATGTTGCTGGAACGCATAATTTGGGTATTTGGTCTTTAATCCTGCAGCATGAACGCCTCTTCTCCGATCACGAGCCACGGACATTTTGGATCTACTGATTGATCGGGGATCGGTATTGGAGCGACAAGGAGCTAGGAAACTGTTGTCATTTATACTCTGGTCAACCGTAAAAGGACGCTCCTCTTTGAACCACAGTAATTTATTTTTTGAAATATATAAGTCTTTGTACTGACCCCTTCTGATCCTGGAATATAAACATTCTAAAGTAATACCAGCGCTTTTAGCAAATTCTCGAGAGGATAATTTATATATGTTGTCCATATTAAAATTATACCATTACGTTGAATCCGTAACAACACTGACAACACTAAACTGGACGCTTATATAAATTTAACTAATGGCGCTGCACCCTTACGTTCAACAACACTTATTAAATTATTATTTTTTAACTTTTTTATTGCAAGATATTTAGACTCTCTAGATATGCCATTTTCATAGAAATATTTATTAGATAGTGGAACTCCATTTTTGTATTTTCCATATTTATCAACACCAACTCTAAATTTAATATAATTATAAATCATAACACCAACCCCCCCTGCAGTTTTCCAAAAGGATGAAATTTCACTTACATATACATTTTTTATAAAATGGTTAGTTTTTTGCAGGATCAAGCTAACCTCCTATATATAATAATATTAAGTATAATATTAAGTATAAGAGCCAGATGATAATTTTGACGACAGGTAGGTGTATGGTTTGACGACATCTATGCAGCAACGCTCCTTTTAAATCGATTATATTTTTCTATCACCCTAATAAACTTATCTTGCTCATCACCCTCTTGTTCAAAGTTCCTTCTAATTATCTTCACATCTGTAGGAATTTTAAAACCTATAACCTCATAGGCAGCATTTGATAAAATTTCCTGCGCCTTGACTATTTGCTCTTTGAGGTTTGATTTTTGCACATGGATCAAAACTGCATCGTGCACTATCGCAGAGACTTCGTAGCCACTATCGATTAAGTCAATGATTGCTTTACGCAATATTTCTGATCCATGAGATTGTATCGGCCAGTTTAGCAATGATCTTGGATTTGAAAGTTCATTGTGTGACAAGTGATAGGTCCAGCCAAAAACTGTTTTTATATATCCTCTTTGCATTGCCTTCGAGACAAGGGAATTAATCCAATTAAAATATTTTTGATAAACGTTCAAAATATCTACTCTGATTTTCTTTGCAGAAGATAAGGGAATATTTAATCTTTTTGATAGGCCATATGCTTCTTGCCCGTAACCGTTTGCAAGAAATGCAACCTTATATAACTCTCTAATTTTAGGATGACTTTTTTTAGTAGCATCTTGTGGAGCCGCTCCTGCAAGTTTTGCAGTATAGAGATAAATATCGCCAGAATTATAGGCTGCTAATAGATTTTCATCGCCCGATAATGCCGCTTGAATTGCAGGCTCTTGTGATTTGTAGTCCAAATATAACAAGGCTTTGCCCTCATCTGGTCTAATGAAATTCCTGCTCCATTTTGGAGCTCCAAAGGGATATTTAGCTGGGCTTGCATTTGTCCTTCCAGTTTTTTGCTGAAACATATGCAAACTAGTTCTGGACCTTCCATCTTTGCCTATTTGATATCCCTTTAAATTTCTACAACTAACGAACTCTTGCGTTAACTGAAAGTCTGCAACTTCACTATAAATCTTTGAAAATTCTTTTACTGTATCTCTATCCGTTTTTAATTTACCTGTTTTTGTTCGTGGCCAATTATTAATTTTTAATCTTTCTATAAATTTTTCAAATTTTGTATGACTAAAAGAATTATCTTCATAAAGATCATATTTACTATTCGTCTCCTTGATTAATTCATGGGTTATTTCTAAAAAATATTTGTTAAAATCATTATATAAATTTGCATCTACAGGTATTCCATTCCTTTCAATTTGAGCAGTATATGCAAAAGCTTTTGAGTGAAACAGTGTTTGTGACACTATTTCTTGTGGATCATAATTAAATTGATCTAAATGTTTTAATTGTTCATAAAAAAGTTTTTCAGTCGTTAATACATCGCTCTCACAATAATTTAAAATTTCATTAAATTGTTCTGGTGTATAGGTTTTATTATTGAGTATTAAATCTCTAAAATATTCCTTTTTTTCTGAAGAGATGACATCTTTGATTCCATATCGATTGGCTGTGTTGATAAGTGAGAACGCTCCACTTTCAATCTTTAGTTTTCCATTAAATAATTTTTTATTTATTATATATGGATCCCATACATATTTCGGCAAACCATAACCTAATGATAGCAAGCAAGAAGTTTCCGCATTGCATGCAAAGGATACGAACAAGGTGTCTTCTAAAGGATATGGTAATTCCTTTTGTTTGAATATTTTATTAGATTTTAACTCCTTATAAACTCCGCAGACTACTATTGGATTGTCACCTTCCAGTTGCCGGTACTCATAATCAAGGGCAACAATATATTTAAAATTATTTTTTAATACCTCGAGCAGCATTGCCACCTCCTATTGCTCTTTGAAGCGGATGAAATGTCTCGAAATTTTTCTCATCTATAATTCGATCATGGAAAGCATATGAAATACATTCGTTGTATTTTAAATCCCATTTAATTTCTGGAAATTCAGAATTGTTATTTTTAATTTCAGCAGTTCTGAATACATCAAAACATTTGTTTGCCATGTTCGGGGATATCCGTGTCCAAACTTCAAAAGATTGTTTTATTGCCTCCTTCGCTGATGTAATCCAGGCACTATTCATGGTGTTTCTAGCTGAAACGGGCCAAATTCCATATCTGGCGTTTGAGGTTTGATACTGAATTAAAAAAACAGGTTTTGCTTCCCCTACTAGTGTTTCAATCATTTTTTGAAATTTAGGCTCTCCCACAATTAGATAATCCATTACCAAACCATCAGCATCAGCCAATTGAGTTGTTAAGCCAACAATACAATTTGAATTATCTTCTATTGAATTGCCTCTTGACCTAAACCATTCAGTTTTTAATGGTTTCTTTGATGACACCGAAGATGCACCATAGGTTTTTGTTTCAGATAGCCCATCTTTGTAGTCCTTGCTGACCGATACTTTTGTTAAATCAAGCATTTAATTTTCCTCCTTTTTGTTTGTGTTGTTACTTGAAATTATTTTACTTTTTGTAAAATTTTTATTTGTGATTACTTCTATAACCTTTGGAATTGAAATTGCGGTTCCAGGTATAATCAGTTTTGAAAGTTGATATAATTTATCGTAGACATCTGCCCGAATTGAAATTGATACAAATCTTTTGCCGTCACACATATTAATTAATTGTTTTCTTTTTTTGGGGATATTGTTTTCGATAAGCTTCCAAAACTTTATCTTTGACCTCAAGTTCTGTTCTTAATTTTGTATTTTCATTTTTCCAATAATTTTCTTTCCACTTAAATTTAGTTCTGTCTTCTTCGCATATTTTTCTTATCCATCTCTTATCTACGATAGATTCATTATGTAACATCACTTCATATTCTAACCTTTTTATTAGAACTCGAACTAGCGCCTGGAGTTCTTCTTTGCTGCACTCATTTATTGCCTCTTCATGAAAATATTCTGATAAATCAAACATTAGATATCCTCCAGCTTTCCATATTTGGTCTTACTCAAAATATAAAAATCGTAATTTGCAATTCCTGTCCCATCGAAAAAGTTTTCTTCTTTTTTAACAAAATTATTTTCTTGCTTATCTATTGAAGAATTATTTGGAAATGGGAGTTCTAATTGTATTGGTTGTGGTTTAATTTCAAATTGTACCTTTTCATCTTTATTTGTTGTTATAGTATTTTCTGGTTTATAAATTTTTTTAAATGTTGGTAGTGCAAAACCCAACTTCTTACGCTTTTGATCATTCCCCCCATTTATTGCAACAGCCTCATGCATTGGTGCGGTTTCATCGCGCCCATTTATAAATTTTCCAATTGCAGCATCATATTTGTAATCTGATTGATCAAGCATATCTGCAACAATGATCGATCTAATTTCACTATCAAAAGTTCTTGGAATATCAATTGTGCCAAGTCCATATTGATTTATTTTTGTGGTTAACTCTCTAGGGACCTTCATATTAGATTTTATAAGTCTTTGTTTCGCTGCCTTTAATTCTTCATGGGTTTTTTTTATTAATTGTTTATCAAACTGATTATGCGGCATGATTAGCTCCGTTTAATTTTGAAAGTTTTTGATGTTTGAATAAATCCACCGGTTTAATATTTTTAATTGGAGCTACATAAATGCTTCTAAACCACTCTATGAATATATTTTTTTCAAAAACATAGCTGCCCAAAATAGTTAGGTGCTTTCCAGGGACGATTTCAGTTTTATATTTAAGTTTGTATGCGTTAATGACTCTGAAAATAGTAGATCTTGAAACACCTAATTCATTGCAAATAGATTTCAGGCTTGCAAATATTGGTGTTTTATTTTCAGTTATTTTATTCATAAATAATAATTAATTTGTCTGGACCCTATCAGTTATTAGACTGACTTAAAATTTAATGGACCTAATGTGCTGATTGTTTTCCTATAATTTTAGAAATCTATTTTTTAGCCCTCTCGTCAGGGGGAGTAGAGGATTTAGCGTTTTATCTAAAATATATAATCTTTATATTTTTTCTTATTTTTTTTTGAACTATCTCTTTCGCCAATTCTAAATTTAGTAGAATAGAGAGTAAAAATCCCAGTATTTTTTTTATCGACCCATAAACGTTTTTCATTAAATTTTTTATATAATGCAGATATAATTTTTCTTTTAACATCATCATTAGTTTCAAAATTTTTTGAAGCTTTTTTATGAAATTTTTTCCATTTTTCTATAAACATAATGTTTGTCTTTACAATATATTTAGCTAATGTGAGCTTATTTAAATATAATTTTAATCCTGTTTTAGTAATAATATTTTCATTTATAAGATCAAAATTAGATATTAAATAAGATCTAACAATCCATAATGAAAATTGTTCCCAGTGAGCTCTATCTTTATTTAATTGAACGGTAGTTTTTTTCATTAGCAACTACAATGCTAATGTTTAACAAATTTTTATCTGGATGTGAATTTATTGATTGTTTGCGTAATCAAACCAAGTATTGCTTACTAAATTTGCATTATCTGCTATTTCTTCCATGTTATTTCCCAGATAATGTTTTTCTAACGTAGATGTAAGTTGGTGTCTTGTTAATTTAATTGCTTCAGTGGAATTTTTTAATGTCTTTACTGCAGCGGCAGAATAATTCTTTCTAAAATTTTTAGGTGCACCATTAAAATCAGTATACTGCTTTCTTATTTGATTTCTTACGAACTTCCAGCAATCTTTAGGATTTCCTAATTGGGTGCTTTCAGATTGAATATAACTTTTACCCTTTTCAGTGTCCCGATAGTAGTCAAAATCTGCCACTCTAAATTGAGTGGTACTAAACAACCAAGGTGTAAACTTGGACCATTGATATCCTTCTTTTTTTTCAAGCTCTTTTAAATAATTCAAAACTTTTATTACGACTGGAGTTATCATAACAGTTTCAGTTTTTCCTGACTTTGCCCTTTGAAGTGTAATAATATTTTTATTTAGATCTACATCACTTTTTTTAATTCGCAAGGTTTCACTCTGTCTTGTTCCAGTTACAAGCATAAACATTAGACATTCGGCTCTAAAAGGAAATTGATCTCTACAATTAATTAAGGCTTGCCAAATTACTTTGGTCATTTCTTTACTAAAAATAACTTTATTATGTTTAACAGCTGGAAAATCTTTAATTTTTTCTTTATTAATTTTGTAATCTTTGGTTGGGTTAAGTGGAGGATTATCACCTAAAAGTCCGCTATTAACCGCAAAATACCAAATATTATTTATACAATTGATTAGTTGTTTTTGAGTTCCGTATGTATGTTTTGATATTAATCTTTGGATATCACCTTTGGTTAAAGTCTCTAAAAGTGTTTTTCCTAGCGGACTATCATAGATCGAAGATTCAATTACTCCTCCTGGTACTATGTTCTGTCCTGAAGAAAATTTTTTAAATAATTCTATAAAATTTTCTGGATTTGTATTTATTCTTGTCTTTCCTCTACCTTTAAATTTATGCTTAAAAATAACTTCAGTCTTCCCAGAATATTTTAGGAAAATTAGCTAATGCATACTGCTCTATAACTTCACAAATAGTTTTCTTTTTTGATAATTCTAATTGATTTTTTGCAATCAATCTTTTTGAGACTTTAGGATCTTTAGTCCAGATAGAATTCTCTGTGTGCTCGCTGTATAGTTTGAAGAGCTTTTCTGAAGCCTGTTTAACTCCAAATATTTTCGGAATGTAAAATCCAATCGTTAATCTATTGCTTTTATTGTTGTGCCAGTAATTAAGAATGAAAACTTTTGTTTTAGTGGCGCTATAGACACCAAGCTGAATTCCTTTTAATGGTGATCTTTTTGGTACATCAAAAGGTATATGTATTTGC
>Ga0208787_1000725_pt1 | contig 15141 bp, 14 predicted proteins | sample Wag4_2014_7_11_FD_187362 | JGI IMG/M metagenome (GOLD analysis project Ga0208787, IMG submission 187362) | Fresh water microbial communities from Ohio, USA - Utica-2 Time Series HT 2014_7_11 (SPAdes) (version 2) | ecosystem: Environmental > Aquatic > Freshwater > Water tank | place: USA: Ohio... | reverse complement strand
ACCCTATGCAAGTAAATTTAAGGTCATTTAAGCAGAAAGTTAAACTTAATGCAAAACAATTCAGATCCTTCTTAACAAAGATAAAAAATAAAAATCTCAAAAACCTTGATCAAATTGCTGCAAAATTAAGTACAGAAGTTTGGGCCGAAGTGGATTGCTTGTCTTGTGCGAATTGTTGTAAATCGATGAGCCCAACTTTTACAACCACTGACATCAAAAGAATTGCTGCACATTTTGAAATAAAGCCTGCTGAGTTCAAAGCCACTTGGTTGGAGTACGATAAAAAAGACAAGGATTGGGTGAATGTTTCGAAACCTTGTCAGTTCTTGAATTTAAGTTCAAATATGTGTTCTATCTATGAGGTAAGACCAGCTGACTGCGCAGGCTTTCCGCATTTAACCAAAAAGAAATTTGTAGAATACATTCATGTGCACAAACAGAATGTGGAATATTGTCCAGCCACCTATAAGTTAGTCGAAAAAATGAAGGCTTCTATGTAGTTGTTCGCAGCTATTTTAAAAATAAACGTCTTCGATAAAAAAAAGATCCCATTTAGTTTCTGAGTACAATTGTATTGCAATCACATCGAATTGTAGCATGTTCCAACTAGGGTGTTGGTATTGGAATAAGGCAGCAGCATTTTTTAAGTGCTGCATTTTTATCGCATCTATATGTTGTTCTGGAAAACCATAAGTAGTCGACCTCCTAGTCTTTACTTCTATAATATGCAAGCAGTTTCCTTTGCATGCAATGATGTCAATTTCTAAATGTTTATAACGCCAATTTCTGTAAAGGATGGTATAACCCATGTTGATTAGGTAGCTTGCAGCTTTATTTTCGCCTAAAAACCCAGTATCTTTGTTGTGTTGACTCATTATAAGTAGATTTAAATGAATTAGATAAATAGAGTAACCAGGAATATACTTAAACGGAAGGCATGAACACAGCGTATAAATTACATGGAATTCATAGGCATTACGAGTGGGGTGGTAAATCATTTATCCCTCAATTGATGCATATAGACAATGTGTTAGGTAAGCCATTTGCCGAATATTGGATGGGGGCACATCCCTCTGCGCCTGCGATGGTGGAAACTGCTAAAGGTCTTATTGCGCTAGATCAAATGATCCAAGAAAAAAAGGTTGATTTATTAGGTCCAAAAACTACAGGTCAATTTGGGACTTTGCCGTATTTATTTAAAATTCTTGATGTCGAAAAAATGCTGAGTATTCAGGTGCATCCATCTAAGGAAAATGCAGAAAAAGGCTTTTTAAAAGAACAACTTGCGGGTTTAGCGATAGATGCATCGAATAGAAATTATAAAGACCAAAATCATAAACCAGAAGTGATGGTGGCTTTAAGTGATTTTTGGTTATTACATGGTTTCATGCCAGCCATTGCACTTAAGGAAAGATTATCAAGTCTTGCTCCTTTACAAATATTATTAACTGTATTTGGTCAGGATGATTATGCTGGCTTGTATAGCCATTTTATGCGTCTTGATCAAAATACTGCAGATGCCATTTTAAAACCTTTATTGGAAATAGCAGTTCAGGAAGTGGCCTTAGGCAAAGTGGATAAATCGCATCCACATTGGTGGGCTAATAAATATTATGGCGGTATCGTACCAACATCCAATATTGATAAAGGCATCCTTTCAATCTATATTTTAAATATTGTCAATGTACCTAAACACCATGGGGTATTTCAGGGGGCAGGGCTATTACATGCTTATTTAGAAGGACAGAATATAGAATTGATGGCCAATAGTGATAATGTATTAAGGGGCGGATTAACTCCAAAACATATAGATATTGAAGAGCTCCTTGAGCATATAAAATTTGAACCAACTTATCCAAGTACACTACAAGGAGATGTTACAAGTTCAAATGAGGTTCAATTTCCTTGTCCAGTGCCCGATTTTGGTTTAACAAAAATCACCTTAACACTGGGTGAAACTTACACAAACAAGACCAATTCCTTTGAAATGTTTTTAGTGATGCAAGGGGATGTTCAGTTGGACGGGATTGACTTAAAGCCCGGGGAATTGGCTGCAGTCAAGGCTGGAGAGACCTATCATATCCAACAAACAGGGTCCGAAACGGCTGTTTTATTCAAATCATTTGTGCCTTAATGGAATTATACACATTTGAGGAAAATCAATCCTGCAGAAAACTAACCATTTATGTATATTTGTTTTCATAAATAATATTTTAAATAGCAACTGATGAAACTGAACAAAGAAATAGTGATTGCCTTAATTATAATGATTGTTACGAGTGCTTTATATAGAGTGTTACCAGGAAGACCTTTTGGTTTTGCTCCTCAAATTGCAATTGCTTTATTCAGTGGTTCATTGTTTGTAAAAAATAAACATTTTGCATTCTTGTTGCCGCTAGTTTCCATGTTTTTATCTGACTTATTATACCAAGTTTTATATGTGAATCATTTAACAACCATTCAAGGTTTTTATGATGGACAATGGCAAAACTATTTATTAATTGCTGCTACTGCAGTATTTGGATTTGGTTTACAAACTAATAAAGTAAGCAAGTTTGCTGGTAATTTTATCGCTGCTCCAACTGTGTATTTCCTAGTTTCAAACTTTATGGTTTGGGCCAGTTTTGGTGGTTACCAACATCCTTTGACTGCTTCAGGTTTGTTACAAACAATGGTAGACGGTTTACCATTTTATGGTTACAGTGTAGCAGGCACATTCGTCTTTGGCGCAGTGATGTTCGGTGGATTAAAACTCATTCAACCTAAGTTAAAAGCGATTAAAGTTAAAAGCTAACTTATTTTTTAGGATCTATTGCTTCGTAAAATTCGTCAATTTGCCAAGGGCCTGAATCTGCAGCCAAAGTGGCTAGTTCGTCACAACGGTTATTATAAGGGTTGTCAGCATGTCCTTTCACCCAATGAAATTTCACTTTATATAGTTTAGAGAGCTCATAAAAGGCTAGCCATAGGTCTTTGTTCTTTTTGCCTCCTTTAAAGTCTGTTTTAATCCAGTTATCCAACCATTTTTTCTCTACAGATTCAACCACGTACTTACTATCTGTATATACAAGAATCGGCAATTTCTTTGTCTTTAAAATTGAAATTGCTTTGATCACAGCCAATAGCTCCATTCGGTTATTGGTGGTATATTTATAAGCTTCTGCTATCTCTTTGACCTTCTCGCCCCATATCAAAATGGCACCAAAACCGCCTGGTCCTGGATTGCCTCTTGCAGAGCCGTCAGTATAGATAATTATTTTGTCCATAGATGCCTTTCTTGGTCTAAAGCAAGATACAATAATTTGATTAGTTAAGGCTATTTCATTGAATTTGTAATTATCTTTAGCGCCATTCGAAACAAGATTGAATATGATTGAAAAACTGAATTTCCATTTAAGATATAAAACCAATTTTGGTCAAACTATTTTCATTATTGGTAACCACCCTTTATTAGGCAATGACAATATTGAAGCAGCTATTCCAATGGTTTATTTGAATGAGGATTATTGGGTTTTACATTTAGCCACAAAAGGATTGTTGAAGGACGAAACGATACGTTATAGTTATTTTATTCAAAATGCAGATGGTACTAGAATTTTTGATTGGGGTTCAGATAAATCCATCATAGTGGATCAATTGGACACAAAGGAATTAGTGCTGATAGATACCTGGAATTTTACTGGGTATATTGACAATGCATTTTATACAGCACCTTTTGCAAATGTGTTATTACAAAACAAGGGGCATCAAGAAAAACCAGACCATCCAAAAAATGCAACGCATATTTTTAGAGTGAAAGCCCCTTTACTAAGTACCAATCAAACAATTTGTATCATTGGAGAGGCGAAGGAAATTGGTGGTTGGGATGCAACAAAGGCAATGCCTTTAAATAAAATAATAGATCAACCTTATTATGAAATTGCTTTGAACTTAAGTAAATGCGATTTTCCTTTGGTCTATAAGTTTGGTATTTATGATACTGTTCAAAAGAAATTTGTTTCATTTGAGTCTGGCAATAATAGAGTCTTGTATGAGCCAGTTGGAAAAAATAAATTGGTATTGGTACAAGATGGATTTGCGCAGGTAGGGCATAATCAATGGAAAGGAGCAGGGGTCGCTATTCCTGTTTTTTCATTAAAATCCAATAAAAGTTTAGGCGTTGGAGAATTTAGTGATATTAAATTATTGGCAGATTGGTCTAAAAAGATTGGTTTAAAATTAATTCAGTTATTGCCAATCAATGATACGACTGCAACACATAGCTGGATGGATTCTTATCCTTATGCAGCGATTTCGGCTTTTGCTTTACATCCAATGTACATTCGATTATCAGAAATCATAGATCCAGCACAGATAGAATTAATTCAAGAAGCAGTGGATCAACAAGCTGTATTGAATGCCATGTCTGTGGTAGATTACGAAGCAGTGCTGGCTATAAAGTGGAAAGCATTAAAAGCAGTGTATGCTATCAATGGTAAAAGAGATTTAGCAACACCAGCATTTAAACAATTTTTTAAAGACAATCAAGCCTGGTTGGTACCATATAGTGCATTTTCATATTTGAGGGACTTACATGGATCAGTTGACTTTAATGCTTGGCCAAGTCATGCCAAATTCAATGCAGCAGAAATTGATGAATTGGCCAATCCAAAATCAAAAACTTATTCAGCAATTGCATTCTTTTATTTTGTACAATTTCATTTACACTCACAATTAAAATCAGCAACCGATTATGCACATGCTCAAGGTGTGGTATTGAAAGGAGATATTCCAATTGGGGTGTATCGTTTTGGTGCAGACGCATGGCAGCATCCTAATTTATTTCATATGGATATGCAGGCAGGTGCACCACCGGATGATTTTGCTATCGCAGGACAAAACTGGGGCTTCCCAACTTATAATTGGGAGCAAATGGCTTCTGATGGTTTTGCTTGGTGGAAGTCTAGGTTTGATCAAATGAAATACTATTTTGATGCATTTAGGATTGATCATATTTTAGGATTCTTTAGAATTTGGAGTATTCCAATGCATGCTGTAGAAGGAATTTTAGGACATTTTGTTCCTGCCATTCCCATAGGTATCAATGAATTGAGTGCGAAAGGTATTGCCTTTGATCATTATCGATTCACCATGCCTTATATCAATGAAACTATTTTATTTCAAGTATTTGGATATGACAATAATTATGTCAAGTCGAATTTTCTTGAATCAATAGGGGATGAACATTTTGCTTTATTGCCAGCATTTAAAACACAACGCGCAGTAGAATCGTATTTTGAACAACAGGAACAGACAGCATTTAATGCCAAGATAAAACAAGGACTATATGATTTAATTTCAAATGTTATTTTGCTTGAAGGGGATCAACCACAAGCATATCATTTTAGATTCAATATTGGGCATACTAGTTCTTTTAAACATTTAAACAAAAGCACGCAGAATAAATTGCATGAATTGTATGATGACTATTTCTTTAAGCGTCAGGATGCTGCTTGGGAGAAAGAAGCAATGCAAAAATTACCTATGTTAAAACGCTCCACGAATATGTTAATCTGTGGGGAAGATTTAGGATTGGTGCCATCCTGTGTGCCACATGTCATGTATCAATTGGGTATGTTAAGTTTAGAAGTGCAACGTATGCCAAAAGCAAATCATACAACTTTCTTCCATCCGAATGACGCGCCCTATTTAAGTGTGGTTACTCCTTCGTCACATGATACTAGTACGATAAGAGGATGGTGGGAGGAAGATAGCGCAAAGACCCAACAGTTTTATCAGTATGAAATGGGTCAACAAGGTAAAGCGCCTGTCTATTGTGATGGATGGGTTAATAAGGCAATTTTATCGCAGCATTTATATTCACCTGCTATGTGGGCTATTTTCCAACTGCAAGATTTTATGGGTATCGATGAATCACTAAGAAGATCTAATCCTAACGAAGAACGCATTAATGTTCCAGCGAATCCCAAACATTATTGGAGGTATAGAATGCATATCAATTTAGAACAGTTAATAGAGGCAGATCAATTTAATCAAGAATGGTTTCATTTGATTCAAGCAAGTGGAAGAGCATAATTAAAATTAGTACAAGTGCAATTAGATTTTTGGGAACAGAGTTTACCTTTCGAATATCCTTTTACCATTTCAAATGGTAGAACAAAGACGCATCAACATAGTTTAATGGTGCGCTTGTCATTGGGTAATTGGTCTGGCTTTGGAGAAGCACCTGCGATTGTGTATTATAATGTAACTGTTGCAGATATGATGGCGCAGTTGGAAAAGCAAAGAAAATTAATTGAAAAATTTGCATTAATTGACCTAGAAAGATTTTGGCATTTTTTACACCATCTTTTTCCAAACGATCCATTTTTAGTTTGTGCCTTGGATATGGCTGGATGGGATTTATGGGGCCAGATGAAAAAACAACCAGTGCATCAGTTGTGGAATACCCAATGGGCAACTACTGGTAAAGAACTCCCTCCAATTTGTGATTACACTTTAGGAATAGATCCTATAGACAAGATGGTACAAAAAATGGAAGCGCATCCTTGGCCAATATATAAAGTGAAAGTAGGAACGGAATATGATATTGAAATGATTGCTGCTTTAAGAAAGCATACAGATAAACCAATTCGTGTAGATGCCAATGCCGGATGGACAACAGAGGAAGCACTCTTAAAAATTCCAGCACTTGCAAATTTAGGTGTTGAATTGGTAGAACAACCTTTAGCAAAAGACAATTGGGAGGGCATGGCGCAATTGAAACAACAAGCGGTTCTACCATTGTTTGCGGATGAATCCTGTGTGAGTGAAAAAGATGTTGCTACCTGTGCCAATTATTTTGATGGCATCAATATTAAATTGACAAAATGTAGTGGCTTGACACCAGCGCTGCGCATGATCAAAGAAGCAAGAACATTGGGACTAAAAGTAATGATGGGCAGTATGAATGAATCTGTGATTGGTTCTGCTGCCATAGCACAATTTTTACCTCAATTAGATTATGTGGATATGGATGGCCCTTTATTAATGACCCAATTAAATGGAGTAGGATTAAATTATAGTTTTAACAATCAAAATGGAATGATTGAACCATTAATGCATCCAGGATTAGGCGTTGCTTTTAGAATGCCTTTTGATAAATAATATACATGACACCAGAACGCACCCATAAATTATTAAAAGTATTACACCAACGTCAAGCAAATTTGACGCTAATCATGGAGAATGTGCAAGATCCGCATAATATTTCTGCAGTGCTAAGAACCTGCGATGCAGTGGGTATACAAGAAGTGTATGTATTGAGTACCGAATTACCTAGGTACAAACATTTTGGTTATAAAAGTAGCAGCAGTGCCATTAAATGGTTAACGATTCATGAATATGATGATGTTCAAAAATGTGTGACGGATGTACGTAAAAAATTTAAGACCATTCTAACCACACATTTGTCAAGTGACGCCATTGATTTACATGCCATTGATTTTACACAATCTGTTGCATTGGTTTTTGGGAATGAACATGACGGGGTATCAGAAACACTAAGAGGATTGGCAGATGGCAATTTTATCATCCCACAAATGGGGATTATACAGAGTTTAAATATATCTGTGGCTTGTGCAGTAACTATTTATGAAGCCATGCGTCAAAAAAGAAACGCAGGTCATTATGACGTGTGTAGTTTACCTGCAGAACAGTTGGCTCAATTAAAAACAGAGTGGGGTTTGATGAAGCAGAATAATTAATTCAAATATTACATTAATCTTTCCTAGCCTTACATTTGTTCTGGAACCTCAATGCCTAAAACTTGCATTGCTTGGTTTAAAGTAGCTGCAGTTAAAATACCTAATTGTATTCTCAAATTTTTCTTATCATCTGATTCAGCATTGGCAATAGATAATTCTGCGTAGAAACTATTGAATAATTTTGCTAGGTTAAAAGCATAGATCGCCAATTTAGATGGGTCTAATGCTTCTGCAGCTTCATTCACTTCTGCCGAAAAATTAGCCAATTGCATTGCAAGTGCTTTTTCCAATGGTAACAATGAAGTACCAACTTGCTGCACTGTTGTACCTGTTTTTCTTAAGATGCTTTTAATTCTTGCATGGGTATATTGAATGAATGGACCAGTGAAACCATGGAAGTCAATACTTTCCTCTGGATTAAAGATCATCTTCTTTTTAGGATCCACTCTTAATAAAAAGAATTTTAATGCACCCAATCCAATGGTGTCGTATAATTTTTCTAATTGCGCAGCACTAAAGTCATCCACTTTGCCAAGTGACTCCGTTTTTTCTTTTGCAATTTGAATCATGCCGTCTACTAAATCATCAGCATCCACCACAGTTCCTTCTCTACTTTTCATTTTGCCGGTAGGTAATTCCACCATCCCATAACTTAAATGGTAGATACCATCTGATGCTGGTAATTGTAATTTTTGACAAATCAATTTCAATACCTTGAAATGATAGTTTTGTTCGTCACCCACCACATAGATACTTGCGTCTGTGTTGAATTCTTTTTGTTTAAGTTCAGCTAGGCCAATATCCTGTGTGATGTATACCGAAGTACCATCTTTTCGTCTTACTATTTTTTCGTCTAAACCTTCACTCGTCAAATCAATCCACACAGAACTATCTTCTTTTTGATAGAATACTTTTTTTGATAAACCTTGATCCACTAAATCCTTTCCTAATAAATAGGTATTGCTCTCGTAATAAGTTTTGAGAAAATCAGAACCTATTTTTTTATACGTCACATCAAATCCTGCATACACCCATTCGTTCATTCTTTTCCATAGCGACATTGTATCTGCATCCCCTTGTTCCCATTTCAATAACATTGCTTGAGCCGCTTTTTGAATAGGGGCTTCTTGCTCAGCAGTTTCTTTGGACATGCCACCAGCAATCAAAGTTTCAATTTCTGCTTTGTATGCATCGTTGTATTTGACATAATAATCACCTACAAAGTGGTCACCTTTCATATTGGTGCTTTCGGGCGTTGCACCGTTGGCAAATAATTGCCAAGCAATCATACTTTTACAAATATGAATCCCTCTATCATTCACGATACAAGTTTTAACTACATTGTTGCCTTGTAGTTTCAATATTTCTGCAATACTCCATCCTAAAAAGTTATTTCTAAGATGGCCTAAGTGCAATGGCTTATTGGTATTAGGGGAGGAATACTCCACCATAATTTTTTTAGGATCTGCTGTCGGGGTTACTAATTTGTTAGTGTCTGTTGCTTGAATATAATCCAACCAAAACTGGTCACTGATGGTAAAGTTCAAAAAGCCTTTTACAATATTAAATGCGGTGATTGTCCCTGGCATTTTAGCCATAACCGCTTCGCCTAATGCATTGCCCAATTCATCGGGACTCTTGCCTAATTGCTTGACAAAAGCAAAGAGTACAATGGTGTAATCGCCCTCAATTTCTGGCTTAGTTGCATTCACCAATACCTGTTCACTTTTTATTTGAAATTGGTAGATGGATTGAATGGCATCTGCCGTGGCCTGCTTTAAATTTTGGATCAATTGCATAAAATAGGATTACCGACTGCAAAAGTAATTAATTAAGGTTACCTTTACGCATACATGTTGAAAGTACACGAATTTATAAGCAAATTAATTCTAGACCTAATTGATGGGATGTATCCATTATTTAGGAGGTTGATGCCGTTGAAAACCTTTCGATATGCAGCATGTGGTGGGGGGAATACCGTGTTAGATATTCTATTATTCTTCATCTCTTATAATTACATTTTAGAGACCCTTCCAGTGCATCTGGGTTGGTTAACGATTAGTCCTCATATTGCTTCCTTCATGATCAGTTTTACTGTGACTTTCCCAATAGGCTTTTATTTGAGCCGTTATGTAGTCTTCCAAGAAACATCTGTTCGTAAGAGCAAGCAGTTAATTCGATATTTTATGGTGGTGCTTGGATGTATCTTCCTTAACTACATTTTTCTTAAATTATTTGTAGAAGGACTAGGATGGAATGCCACTTTTGCCAAGATTGTGACCACTTTTTTTGTGGTTATTTTCAGCTATACAAGCCAAAAGAACTTCACATTTAAGACCAAGACGGTATAACTCAACTGCCTTTTCTTCCCATTTTTTATGTATTTATGCCATTTCAGTCCCATTTTAAAGGGGCAAGAGCCATATTTATGCCATTTTTGCCTATTCGACAGAATGGCATAATGATTGAACTATAGTAGTGAATTAATCATTGAAAATCAATCATTATGGGAAAAATTATAGGAATTGACTTAGGTACCACAAATAGTTGCGTATCAGTTATGGAAGGTGGTGAGCCAGTAGTAATTGCGAATGACGAAGGTAGAAGAACCACGCCATCGGTAGTAGCTTTCTTAAAAAATGGAGAGCGTAAAGTAGGTGATCCAGCAAAAAGACAAGCCATCACGAATCCAGAAAACACTATTTCTAGTGTGAAGCGTTTTATGGGTCGTCGTTTCAACGAAGTTGCAAGTGAATTAAGCTTGGCTAGTTACAAAGTAGTTAAAGGAGACAACGATACAGTGCGTGTTCAAATCGAAGACCGTATGTACACGCCTCAAGAAATCTCTGCAATGGTTTTACAGAAGATGAAAAAAACTGCAGAAGATTATTTAGGTGCTGAAGTAACAGATGCAGTGATCACTGTGCCTGCTTATTTTAACGATGCACAAAGACAAGCAACTAAAGAAGCTGGTGAGATTGCAGGATTGAATGTTCGCAGAATTGTGAACGAGCCAACTGCAGCTGCATTAGCTTATGGTTTAGATAAAAAGAACATCGAACAAAAAATTGCTGTATTCGATTTAGGTGGTGGTACTTTTGATATTTCTGTCCTTGATTTAGGAGATGGTGTATTTGAAGTAAAATCTACCAATGGTGATACACATTTAGGTGGTGATGATTTTGATAAAGTAATTATGGATTTCTTAGCGGATGAATTCAAGAATCAAGAAGCAATTGATTTAAGAAAAGATCCAATGGCATTACAACGTTTAAAAGAAGCAGCTGAAAAAGCGAAAGTTGAATTAAGTTCTTCTTCTGAAACAGAAATCAACTTGCCATATATCACTGCAGTGGACGGTGTTCCAAAGCACTTGGTATTAAAATTAACAAGAGCAAAATTTGAATCACTTGCAGATAGTTTATTTGCACGTTGTTTGAAGCCATGTGAAGCTGCTTTGAAAGATGCAGGTTACACCACTTCTCAAATTGACGAAGTGATCTTAGTAGGTGGATCTTCAAGAATTCCAAAAGTACAAGAGCTTGTTGAGAAATTCTTTGGTAAAAAGCCTAACCGTTCAGTAAACCCGGATGAAGTAGTAGCAATTGGTGCTGGTATCCAAGGTGGTGTATTGACTGGTGATGTAAAAGATGTATTGTTATTAGACGTTACACCTTTGAACTTAGGTATTGAAACAATGGGTGGTGTGATGACAACAATGATTGCATCTAACACAACAATCCCAACAAAGAAAACAGAGATCTATTCTACAGCAAGTGATAATCAACCTGGTGTACAGATCCATGTAATTCAAGGTGAGCGTCCAATGGCTGCTCAAAATAAAAGCTTAGGTATGTTTAACTTGGATGGCATTCCACCAGCGCCAAGAGGTGTACCTCAGATTGAAGTGACTTTTGATATTGACGCAAACGGTATCTTAAACGTAAGCGCAAAAGACAAAGGAACTGGTAAAGAACAAAAAATCAGAATCGAAGCAGGTAGTGGTTTAACGAAGGAAGAAATCGAAAAGATGAAAGCCGAAGCTAAAGCAAACGAAGCAAGCGATAAGATAGAGAAAGAAAGAGTAGAAAAATTGAATGAAGCCGATAGCTTGATTTTCCAAACTGAGAAACAATTGAAGGAATTTGGTGAAAAAATCCCTGCTGATAAAAAAGCACCAATTGAATCAGCTTTAGAAACATTAAAAGTAGCACACCAAGCGCAAGACGTTACACAAGTAGCTGCAGCTTTGGAAGCTATGAACGCTGCATGGACTGCTGCAAGTGAAGACATTTACAAAGCACAAGCTGAAGGTGGCGCTAATGCTGCCGGCCCAGATGCAGGTGCTCAAGATGGCGGATCTGCTGCAAATGATACAGTAGAAGATGCACAATTTGAAGAAGTAAAGTAAGATTTACAAATTCATTTAAATGATTAAAGCCCTCCATTAATGGTGGGCTTTTTTTGTTTCTACCTTATTTGATTGTAGCTTCGCGGCTGATTAATCTAATTTATGAAGCGAATTGAAAGACATAGGGCAATTTTAGGGGTAGACGATAAGGCTACTTTGAGTGATTTAAAGAAAGTTTATCGTAAAATCATGATGGAGTGGCATCCTGATAAGTTCCAAGATAATGATGAGGCCAAAAAAGACGCCGAAGTCAAGTCTACAAAACTAATCGCTTCTTATCATTTTTTAGTGAGTGTACATGCCGAGACGCATGAAGCAACCAAGGAGGCTTATATCGCCACCACAACCGAGGCGAGTATCAATGATTTTGAATTTAAATCTGAAATCCTTAGAGTTGAATTCTCGGACGGGTCTGAATATGAATACTATGGTGTGCCAAAAGCCATCTATGTTAAATTAGTGAATGCAGACACCCCTGACCGTTTTGCGAGACGCCATATTTACAATACCTATTTATACAGAAGCACTAGCAAGATTGTAGGAGATTAATCTTACATTTATTGTATGATTAAAAGCTTTAAAATATTGGCCATTCTATTTACTGGTGCAATTTTACTGTCTTCATGCGATAGCGATATTCCAGTAGCAGAACTCAAGGCAAAATACCTAAAAACAAATTCGGCATTCATTGACATTGATGGGGTATCCGTCCATTATATTATGGAGGGTCGAATGGATGATTCCTTACCCATTGTATTCATTCATGGTACTTCGGCTTCTTTGCATACATGGGATACTTTATCCAATTTATTAAAGACTAATAAAAAAATCATTCGGTTAGATTTGCCTGCTTTTGGTTTGACTGGACCCAATCGTTTAAATCAATATAGTTTCAATTATTACAATCAATTCTTAGATGAATTTTTATTAAAATTGAATGTGACCCAATGTATTGTTGCTGGTAATTCATTGGGCGGAAGCATTGCTTGGAATTATGCCATTGCTAGTCCTGATAAAGTAAAGCAATTGATTTTATTAGACGCTTCTGGTTATCCAAAGAAAGACGAGAAAGGTTCATTGGGTTTTAAATTAGCTGGCATCCCTGTTTTGAATCAAGCTTTGAAACATATTTCACCGATTTCTTTGATTCGAAAAAGTTTAGAAGACGCATTTTACAATAAGTCTTTAGTGACAGCACAGATGGTTGAACAATACCACGACATGTTACTAAGAGCAGGGAATAGGGCTGCAGTATTGGAATTGTTCCAGCATCCTATGAAAGCAGATGCGACAAAGATTAAAACCATTACACAACCTACACTCATTATATGGGGTAAAGAAGATCAACTTATTTCTTATAAGAATGCCGCTTTATTCAAACAAGACATTCAAAACAGTCAAATCTTGGTACTTGACAAAGTGGGACATATTCCAATGGAAGAAGCGCCTAATCAAGTGGCCACAGCAATACTTGAATTTATAAAGTAGAGATAAATTTTAATCTATGGAAAACAAGACTAAAGCGCTTATAAAAAAGGGCATGTTATATGGAATGATTGCATTCTATATTTTTGGTGGCTATAATCACTTTAAAGATCCCGCCTTTTATATTCCATTAATCCCTCCATATTTAGCGGCTTGGGCGGTGGAGCTGAACCTATTGTCTGGTGTTTTTGAAATTGGATTAGCGCTTTTATTAATTCCAACACAGTCAAGAAAATATGCAGGTTGGGGCATTGTACTTATGCTCATCGCCTTTATTCCTAGTCATATTTATTTTATACAAAGAGGTACATTCTCGCTTGGCACTATCACCATGAATCCAATGATTAGTTGGATTAGGTTGTTGGTATTTCAGCCCCTATTTATTGTTTGGGCGCTTTGGGTTAGTAGGAAATAGAGAAGATGTAGAGCGAACATAATCTTGGTAGGTTTCCAAATGACCCCATTTTTCCATCCCTGAAATTTCTAGTAGTCTTACACCACTTACATACACAAGTAGTAAATAGGTAAATAATGGTGAGATCAAACTAATATACTGCCATCCAGTTAAAGAGGACAATGACATGATCGCAACCCCAAGCCATAAAGTGATTTCACCAAAATAGTTAGGATGTCTTGAATAAGCCCAAAGTCCATGATGTATAAATTGATCTTTGTTATCAGGATTTTTACGGAATTGAGACTTCTGCATATCGGCAATGATCTCTACTACAAAACCAATAAAAAATACAAGTAAGCCAATATAAAATAATCCATTTTGTATCACGCCTTTATTACTTGCAATGGCTGTTAAAGCACACATAGAACATATTGACACCCACATGCCTTGCAAAGTCCATGTCATGAAAAACCTTGTAGGAGAAGGTTTGATGAGTTTAAATCTTTTGTCTTCGCCCGCTTTATGAATTCTGGTAAATAAGAAAGTTCCTAATCGAATTGTCCATATTAAAATGCAAGCAGCTAATAGAATACTAGCAATATTTACATTCATGGATGCATAACTATGGTAACAGACAAATGATACAACAGTCATATAGGTGATGCTTCCTGTTAGGTCATAAAATTTTTCTGTTTGAAAAAGATAGGCAGGGATAAAAGCAATACATTGAATCACATAAGCAATCAATATTGCTTGTTGGATTAATTCTAACCCTGTTAATAGTGCAATGCCATATCCAATAGCAAATGAAAGCAATGAGAAGATTAAATTAAGGATAGGTTGCTTCATGATTGTGTTTTTATATATTTATACAAGATGAAAATAATTAGATAAATCAATAAATAGATACGGTATTGATTTCTTGTTTTGTTGTATTCTGGATTGTCTGGATACATATTACTGAATAAGCCAACAATCTCTTTTTTGAATAAAGGCTGTATGTTTATTTTCCAGTCGTCTGTTTGGTAAACGATCTTTCTGAACTTACTCCTAAAATAAGTACTTGGGATACCCCAAATGATTAATAGGGTGAGTAGGAGTTG
>Ga0208787_1000722_pt1 | contig 15159 bp, 11 predicted proteins | sample Wag4_2014_7_11_FD_187362 | JGI IMG/M metagenome (GOLD analysis project Ga0208787, IMG submission 187362) | Fresh water microbial communities from Ohio, USA - Utica-2 Time Series HT 2014_7_11 (SPAdes) (version 2) | ecosystem: Environmental > Aquatic > Freshwater > Water tank | place: USA: Ohio... | reverse complement strand
GATATCCGGATTCATATCATGTTGGAAATTGTAAGCCCCTTCGTAATAAAGTGATGAGGTCCACTCCGCCACATTACCAGCCATTTGGTAAAGTCCAAAATCATTGGGCCAATATGTTTGTGCCGGAACGGTGTACATGCCGCCATCTTCGGGATAATTGCCACGTCCTGGCTTGAAATTGGCCAACAAACAACCCTTTTTATTCCTTAAATAAGGACCACCCCATGGAAACGGAACTTGTGACCTACCGCCCCTGGCGGCATATTCCCATTCCGCTTCAGTTGGCAACCTGAATTCATTTTCAGTCATGCGTTTGTTTCGCTCTAGATAAGAATTCAGGTAGTGGGTTCGCCATTCACAAAATGCAGTAGCCTGTTTCCAATTCACACCAACCACGGGATAGCTTCCGTAGGATGGATGAGAAAAATATTTTCTGGCATAGGGCTCGTTGTAAGCATAAGAAAAATCCCTGATCCATACCAAGGTATCCGGATAAATGGGAATGTCTTTCTTGATGATAAAATTAGACCTTGGCTTATTGGCATTGGAACGTTTAGCGGCTTCAGTGATGTCAAATATTTCAGAATGAAAAATCAGTTTACGGGAATCAAGTTCTTTTCTTCCGTTAATGCGATTGTCTGGAGTAACAATCAAAGCACTCAACTGCTCCTGTATTTTTGGATCATTCCATTTGATCTGCTTTGCCTTTACCCAATCAATAGCACTCGATCCATCAGGCGCGTTGCGCTTGAAATTCAGGATGGTTGCTGCAATTGAATCCCTCACCCAATAGACGAACTGACGGTATTCGTCATTGGTAATCTCTGTTGCATCCATCCAAAAACCATTGATTGAAATTTGTTTATTCCTGGAAGTAAAGGCATAACTGATATCCTCATCTGATGGCCCCATGTGGAAGGTTCCGGATGATATATATACCATGCCTGGAGGTCTTGGCATCACATATTTTGACCCCAATGAAACTCCATGCAGTTGCCCGTCTCCGGAGAGTGATGCTGATTTGGATTTACCAATCTTTCCGCAACTGGCAAATACCATACCCATCGACAACAATGCCAAAAAATACGCCGAAATCCCTTTCATTTTAATTCCTGGTTTAGTGAGCATACAGACAAATATATACCAAAATAAAGTATCTGATTTTAACCCAACTCATTAATAATGTAAATTTTAACAAGCCGGAAACACAGTTGCCTCATCTCAAAAAACGCTTTTAAACTTTCCGTATTGCAAACGGATAGCTATTATTTTGTTAATAGCTGTGTCAAAGCATCATCCACATTGCTCACCGGGAGCCTGCAAGCATATTCCCTGCAAATGTATATGCGGGTTTCGTCATCTTCTCTCACAACCCTGCCATGCATAATCGGGAAACGGTCTTTTGCATTTTCCGCCTGTATCAACACCCTATTGGGAATATAGTTCTTCAACAGATCCTGAGACTTCCTGAAAGAATCTGGACCCATTACAAGAATTTCATGTGTACCAACAACTTTCTCAAGCAAAAGATTACACCACACCCCAAAAGAAGTGGGATATTTTATAGCTGCTTCCCGGTTTGCTTCAAGCATCAGTGCTGACCTCCTAACCCAATCAGGGATATTAAAAAACAACCCCAATCTGTGAAGGTTCCATGCCATTATCGCATTACTGCTGGGTATTGCTCCATCATACTGGTCTTTTTTCCTAACTGGAACTTCTGTGTGGTAATCAGGGGTAAAATAAAAGAAAATCCCATCTTCATCTGTGAAAAACTGCAGGATATATTCCATGATCTCGTACGCATCTTCCAGCAATGTAAGATTTCCGTTTACCTCCTGCAAGAGAAGCATAGCTTGAACCAATGTGGCAAGATCATCCAAAAAAGCAGGAAATTTTGAAATTCCAGCCTTATGGGTATGCAGCCACTCTTTTCCATTTGTACGGAAAACAGTAAGCATAAAATCCATATTCTTTTCTGAAAGTCTTAACCATTCAACCTGACCTGTTGCCTGATAAGCTGCCACCAGTCCCTGATTGACAAGCGCATTCCATCCGAGAATAATTTTATCATCGGTTGCCGGACGAACACGCTTTGACCTGGCCTCTAGTAAAACCTTTTTAATTGTTGGCAAAGCTGCCATTGCGTCTCCAGCCTTGATACCTTTCAAAGCAGAATATTCAGATAAATCATGTAATAATCTGGGTATGTTCACATGTTCCCAATTACCATTTTCAGTAATATCCAATACCTCACAAACCCAGCTGGCATCATCTTTTAACAAATCCCTGACTTCCTGAATATGCCACGTATAAAACTTACCCTCCTCCCCTTCACTATCTGCATCAAGTGCCGCAAAAAATCCACCTTCTGCAGATAACATCTCACGCTTGAGGAAATCGATGGTTTCTTCAATAACCCTTTTATATGATGAGTTTCGGGTTATCTGGTATGCTTCGGCAAGTACAATTAGAAGTAAGGCATTGTCGTATGCCATTTTCTCAAAATGCGGCGCAAGCCAGTGCGCATCAGTCGAATAACGACAAAACCCACCTCCTATCTGATCGTATATGCCCCCCCGCATCATGGCCTGCAAAGAAAATTCTGCATGGGAAAGAGCGTCACTGTTACCAGTATGGTGGGCATAACGCAGCAAGTACTGAATGCTGAATGTCTGTGGGAATTTAGGTGCAGCTCCAAATCCGCCCAAATTACGATCTGCTGCCTTCATCAGGTTTTGAAATATCTCGTCTGAGTGGCTACTGCTGAATAATTCGGTATTGGGGATTACGAACCCTGATGTTTGCTTTGGGGCCAGCTGATTGGCATGTGACAAGTGTTTGAGCAATTCAGCTGCCTGAAGTTCAACTTCATCCTTCCTTGTCTGATAAGCACTGTGAATTTTCAGCAATAATTCCTTCCATGAAATCCTGTTATGAAAAGGATTGGGCGGAAAATAGGTTCCCCCGTAAAAAGGTTTTGCCTCACTGGTGAGAAACATATTCAGTGGCCATCCACCGTTTCCACTAATTGCCTGTAAAGCGTCCATAAAAAAATGATCCAAGTCTGGTCTCTCCTCGCGGTCTATTTTAATACAGACGAAATGTTCATTCATTAGCATGGCTGTCTGCTCGTCTTCAAAACTTTCATGCTCCATGACATGGCACCAATGACATGCTGCGTATCCAATACTAACAAGAATAGGCTTGTTTTCAGCTTTGGCTATTCCCAATGCCTCAGTGCCCCATGGAAACCAGTTTACGGGATTGTATGCATGCTGAAGGAGGTATGGGCTGCTCTCATGGATCAGCCTATTGGGAGATTTTATCACTTCTTTTTTGACTTCTCGCTCAGGAATTTATCCAGCGCCGCTACCATTGAAGGAACCTGTGGTTCAGGAGCTTTAATTTGCAGGTTTAAACCTGCTTCAAGAATTGCTTTTGATGTATTGCTTCCAAATGCGCCCAAGATTGTACCATTTTGGGTAAAATCAGGGAAGTTTTCCAGCAGACTCTTCACACCACTTGGTGTAAAAAGACAAATGACATCAAAATCGTGTGCATTCATTTTTGACTTTACATCAGAACTAATGGTCCTGTACATAAATGGCGTACAATATTCACAATTATGTGACTTCAACCAACCTACGATTTCATTATCCTGTTGGTTTTCTGAACAGGGGTACATGAACTTCTCATTCTCCTTATGCTTGTTAATGACATCAAATAACCCTTTATTGGTTCCATCGGCGCTAAAAAACACTTTACGTTTTCTGTAAAGAATAAATTTCTGCAGGTATAAAGCAACAGATTCATTTATGCAGAAATATTTGACATCCTGTGAAACACTATGCTTCAATTCCTCACAAATCCTGAAAAAATGGTCAATTGCATTTTTACTCGTCAGCACAACGGCAGTATAATCGGCTATATCCAGCTTCTGCCTCCTAAATTCCTTGCATGAAATGGCTTCAAGCTGTATGAAAGGTATGAAATCCATTTCAACATTAAATCGATCAGCCAAATCAAAATAAGGAGATTTTGAAGACTCGGGTCTTGGTTGCGTAATTAATACCCGTTTGAACGACTTAGTTGATTCACCTGCAACCGCTTTCTTTCCGTTTTTGGTCATATGCTGGGCTGATAGAATGCAAAATTAATTAATTTATTGAGAATCCCTTTCAGGTTAAACAAAACATCTTATAAAATAATGGTCTTTGGTGGAAAAAGAATCATTCAAATACTGGGATCAGAATGGATTGAACCAACTATCGATAGCCCCATAAGCCATTTTTGCAAAGACTGCAGCAGGCAAAACTTCAAATGACAAGACTGAGATCAGGTAAATGAATAAATTGACTTGTACTTGCCTTGCAAAAATCATATATCCCTTCCAAATCCGAAACAAAAAAATTAAACCACAAGCTGTAAGTGCCATTTTAAATGCAAGCCCTGCAATAAATTGCACAGAGAATGCCATCAGAAATGAACTGACCAGGAAAATCCAACCTGCAATTTTAAGATTCAGAAGTACCACAAACTGATATTGCTGAAACTGCCCTTTTGCCTTAAATATCCAACCTAAAATTTGCAGAAAAATATACTTGAACGTATAAACAAATAAAAGAATTGTGATAACTGCAACAATTATACCCACCCTATCCATTCCTACCTGCTCAAGCTTCATTCCGAACCCAAAATAAACAAAAAGGGCGGCTGTCAACAAAAACTGAATATTCAAACCTACTGAGGTTAAGGGTGATTGTTGTAAAAAATCTCTGGCCTGCCTGAAAGCATAACCATCGCTGCCATAGATCTTAAAAATATTCTTGATATAGTTACGGTTCCCGGTGATTAAAAAGGATGCAAAGAGAAACAACAATGAAAAGCTGTAAAACTGCCATTCCATACCCGCTTTCTCTCGCCTCGATAAATATAGCCGGTTAGGTGGCTCTTTAAGTAAAAACCATTTAACTTTTTCCATGTAAAATGTTGTCCACTTTCCATATGCTTTCCCTGCTTGAACCAACTTAATGGTATCCATTTCAGATTTTCGCAATGGAATATGATTCAGGATATAGGCTTTTTTAACAGAATCCCTGATCAGACTATCAACATTGTAGGAAATCTGTTCGGGGATATATGACAGAGTGTCTTGTGCATTGAGTTTTACATAACCCAACAACATTAAGATCAACATATACCGGCAAAACCATTTCATCAAGAGGACAAATTTAACTGATTTAAATGGAGCGATCACATCAAAACAAACTGATTATACCAAAGTGAATTTTGGCTTCCCTAATATTAAATGGCTGATTATCCTGTTTTCCTGCTGCATAAGCGAGGCTGAATTGCCCGGCCTTTGTTTCAAATGTAAGACCCAGTCCAAGCCCAGTATATAATCCCCTCCATTTCCCTGCACTTTTAGCCCGTTCAAGATATCCCAGATCTGCAAAGGTGTAGACATAAGATAAATTACCAATAAGATACCTATACTCAATTGTTCCTACAGTAAATCCGCTGGCAAAAATACTTTCTTCATTAAACCCTCTGAGCGTTTTAAATCCGCCAATCTGAAACATTTCATTTAGCATTACCTGTTTGGCCAATATAGACCCGCTTAATATGCCGGTTTTCAAAACTCCTTGCCTGCCCAATGGCCAGAATTTTTCGGCACTGGCCTTGAATTTAAACTGAGCTGTTCTTTCCTGTAAAGTATCATACAATCTCCCAAAATCAAATGCATTGCCTGAAGCATCTTTTTCTAGCGAAAGAATGTCTTCATTTCTTATGACTCGTCTTAGTCCGCCTGCCAAGTCAAATTGCCATCGCCCCCCCTTTCTATTTTTTTCAAAATCATCCAAAGCATCATGAGCCATTTCAATACCAAAAAAGGTTGTGCGGACATCAAGAAAAAGGGGAAGTAGTTTGAATGATTTTACCCGCATTGTGTCCGGATTTATCAACACGCTGGAAAATTGCTGCAGAAATAACTTGACTTTACTGCGTTGATTGATTTCATTCACCATACCCATCCTGGTATCAATGGTCAGGAATGAGGAATCTTTTTTCAACAGGTTAAACCTGAAGTCGAAGCCTAGAGGTGTATTAAGCAAATATGGCTTTTCAAAATACACCAGTAGGCGGGGCGACTGCACCTGTATTTGCTGCCAACGAATCATGAGAGATTCACCTGCATTAAAGACATTCCTGAGTTCGAGATCTGCTTCACCAGTAAGCATCAACCTACCACCAAGCTGCTGACTGGAAGGCATCAGTCCAGCCAGCAGATTAAACCTACTGCTTTTTTCAGGATCCAGATGCAGGTTGACGGTGGCACCAGTTCCCAGGAATGAAAGGTCCCAGGCTCTGGATTCTTTCAGGTATCCCAGTTTTTTTAGCCTCCCGGAAATACTTTCCAATTTTATCCTACTGAAAATATCCCCGCTGTAAATTCCAATATATTGCTCAAGAAATGATTGCCTAATCTTTAACTTTCCGTCATTGATAAGCTTTTCTATATGGTAAAAAGGTCCAGGTTCAACCCTGATCTTTGCATACCAGCTGTTCAGTGCGAAAAAACCTGAATCAAATCTGAAACGGGCAAATGGATATCCCGAATCTTCAAACTGATCAAGCAATTGCTCTTTTACCACCAAGAATGACTCTGGAGAAAGTTTACCACCAGGTTTTAATAGATTCCGAATGTTACCTGACAGGTCTATTGCCCTAATGATGCTATCTTCTACTATTTTACCCCAGCTATATTGTTGACCTAAAAACACCCATGCAAATGTAGTATCTCTGCTGCTTTGAAGACTGTCAACTGACACAGCCAGGTATCCCAATTTCATCAATCCCGGAATAACCTCACTGAAAAGATAATTCCTGCTGGCGCTGTCACTTGAAAAAATCGTTTTCAATTCCATAGAATCAGGAGGAAGCAAATGCTTGCCTGCCTCATCATAAAAAATCAACCTGTGTTTATCCTGACCAGACAGTTTGAACAATCCAGACAGCATTAAAAACAACAATATGGTTTTGATTGCGGAACTTTGCACTTTACAAAGCTACACCCCTTCATCGAAAGCATACACATGGCAGGCATTTACATCCATATTCCATTTTGCAGGAAAGCATGTCATTACTGTAATTTTCATTTTTCCACGGGCTTATCTGCCATAACTCCAATGATTGACGCCATTTGCAGTGAGTTAGTACTCCGGAAAGCGGAGTATCCTGATGTGATTGAAACCATATATTTTGGGGGTGGAACGCCTTCAATCCTGCCAGTTGCAGATATTGGTAAAATACTGAACACTATCAGTAAACATTATGATGCAGGGACATCATCTGAAATAACCTTGGAAGCAAATCCAGACGACATTACAGCAGAAAAAGCAGTAGCATGGAAAACAATGGGCATAAACAGGTTTAGTATTGGCATCCAGTCTTTTGACCAGCAATACCTGCAATGGATGAATAGGGCACACAACGCAAGTCAATCTCTCGAATGCATTGAATTGATTAGGAATACTGGATTTGATAATTTCAGTATAGACCTGATTTATGGCACACCCGGACAACCAATAGCTGACTGGATAAAAGATGTGCAAAAGGCTGTTGAACTTCGCATTCCACATCTCTCATGCTACGCATTAACAGTAGAAGAAGGTACTGCTTTATATCACCTCATATCAGCAGGGAAAAAAGAACAAGTAAATACTGATGAACAGGCATCGCAATTTCAAAAACTTCTTGAAATCACCAATGCTGCCGGGTACCACCATTACGAAATATCCAATTTTGCACAGCCTGGTAAAGAAAGCAGGCATAACAGTGCTTATTGGGATGGAATCCCATATCTGGGTGTTGGTCCATCTGCCCACTCATTTACATCCAATACCAGAAGCTGGAATGTGGCTCATAATGTTGAATATATCCGGAACATAGAATCCGGAACAAGAACATTTACATCAGAAAAACTTAGCCCTGTTGATGCCTTAAATGAATACATTATGACATCCCTAAGGTCATCAAAGGGTATCAGCAAGGAAAAACTCACCCTCAACTGGGGAACAGAGAAAATGGATCAGGTTGAAAAGAATTTAGCTAAACACCTGTTGAGCGGCAATGTTATCACAACCACAACAGGATGGAAACTGAGTGAAACCGGTAAGTTTCTTGCAGATGGCATTGCAAGTGATCTTTTTCTACTTCAAAATGATCAGTAGAGCTTCCCCTCTAGGCTTCTAAAAGCAATGGTAGGATCCATACCTTCCCACAGAATCCTGTAAACTGTATCAGCCACAGGCATATCAGCTCCGGCCATATTATTTAGTTTAAATATGCTCCTGGCTGCAGGGTAACCCTCAGCAACCATTTGCATGGTAAGTTTAGTTGCTTCCACACTGTAACCCTTTCCTATCATATTGCCAAAAGACCTGTTCCTGCTGAAAAGTGAATAACAAGTCACCAGCAAATCACCCAGATAAACTGAAGCGGAATAGTCGATCTGCCCAATGCTGTCACCGCTAATTGCAGACAAAAAACGGGTCATCTCTCCTGCGGCATTGGCAACAAAAACACTTTGAAAATTATCCCCGTAACCCAGACCGTGTGCAATCCCTATACCTACTGCATAGATATTTTTGAGAATTGCTGCATATTGCACACCATTGACATCTGAACTTGTAACGGTATTGACATAATCGTTGTGAAATACAGCCGCCACCTGCTGAACCAAATCAGCGTCTTTGCCGGCAAAAGTCAGGTAAGATAGTTTTTCCGCAGCCACTTCTTCTGCGTGACAAGGCCCCATAACAGTTACGTAGTGTGCAGGCTGAAATCGCTTATTTTCCTCAAGGTATTGATTCAACAATTTGATTTCTTCCGGCACCATCCCTTTTACTGCAGAGATTATGCGCAGACCATTGATTGCTTTTTCCAGGTAGGTATTGATATAGCCTGATACAAATGCCGAAGGTACTGCCAATACAACCCATTCAGCATTTGCATAGACCTCAGAGACATCTGTTGTAACGGTTAAATGATCAGGTGCAAAATATACAGAGCTGAGGTATTTGGGATTATGATGCCGCTCCTTCACATGTACAGCTGTTTTTTCAGAACGTACACACCAGATTACATCATACCCATTATCAGTTATTATTTTAACCAATGCAGTTCCCCAGCTACCGCTGCCTATCACTCCAATCTTCATGAACCCGGCTTTGATGAAAGTAATTTATTATTTCTTCACCTCAAACAACTCTTCCTTTTTAACAACCTTAACTTTCATTCCACTGCGCAGGATTTTACTTACTGTACTGTAAGGACCCACAATCACTTCATCACCTTCTTTCAGTCCATCAAGAATTTCAATGTGGTTGAGATCTTGTATATCCGATTTCACTTTTACCCTTTTAACGGTACCATCTTTCTGCAATGTAAACACAACCTCTTCCAACTCGTCTATCTTCGCTATTGCCGGTTCATCAATGCTTTCACCCTCTGGTTTCTTTTCTTCTTTTTTACTGACCTGGGCATCTTTACCAACCGAAAGCGTATCTGACTTGTCTCTTGTAGTTACCGCATTGATGGGTACAGCAACGACTTTGATGTGTGTATTGGTTTGGATATCTGCGTTTGCACTCATCCCGGGCCTAAATGGAAAACTTTTTGAGTTTGCAGGATTTAGGAGGTCTGCATAAGATTCGGGTATAAGCCTTATTCTTACTTCATAGTTTGTGGCATCCGTAGATGTAGTCATCACTGTGCCACCAGTTCCCCTGCTGGTACTGGAGATCTGCGTAACAATTCCTTTGAACTTACGCTTGTTGTAAGCATCTACTTCAACGAGGGCTGTGTCACCGATTGTTACTTTGGGAATATCATTTTCACCCACATCAACCCTTACTTCAATAACCCGCATGTCTGCAATGCGCAACATCTCGGTACCGGCCATCATGGAATTACCCACTACCCTTTCACCTTTTTTAACGTTGAGCAAAGAAACAATCCCACTCATAGGTGCATAAACACTGGTTCTGCCAAGGTCTTTATCGGCACGCTGTAAACTGGCCCTTGCACTTGCCACAGAAGCCTGTCCGCTCTTTATCGATTGAGTGGCTGCATCATAATCGGCCCTTGTGGTCAAAAAAGTATTTTCAGATTGCTCAAACTCAAGTTTTGAAATCACCTTCTCCTGAAATAACTGCTTCTGGCGGATATATTGCCTTTCAGCCTGATCGAGCCGCGCTTTGAAAGAGGCAAGTGATGCTGTGGCATTTTCTACTTGCGCCATTTGTTGAGCCACGCCTGCAGCTGCCTGATCGCGCTGGGTTGCATAAATATCTGCATATACCATAGCCAGCAGTTGCCCTTTGGTAACACTGTCCCCTTCCTGAACAGTAAGTTGAACGATCTCACCGGATACATCCGGACTGATTTTAAGTTCAATTTCGGGATAAACCTTTCCACTTGCTGTTACCACTTCGGTAATGTCCATTCTGGTAGCCTTTTCTACAACTACCTTGGTACCTTCCTCCTTGCCTATTACACCCGTTTTCTTTAACACGAGCAAGGTTATTACCAAAACCGCGATACCTGAAAGGATCCATATCCATTTCTTATTCATGTCTGTGCTTTTTCTTGATTATTATAAACGAAGTCCCTGGCCTTTGTAAAACTCAAGTACTTTCATCCTGAAAACATATTCATATTGTGCAATGACCCTGTCGAGCTTTGCACGGGTCAGGTTATTCTGATTTGAAAGCCATTCGATGGTTTGCATAACACCCAATTCATACCTTTTGGAAGCGAGCTCAAATGACCTTTCAGCAGTTTTCAACGCCTTCTCCCTTGCCATAAAGGTCTGGAAAGCACCGCTGGCACTGTAAAAGGCAGTATAAATATCCTGCTTCAGCTGAAGTTTATCCCGGCTGATGGCCAGATCGTTCCTTTTTATATCCAGCCTGGCACGCTGCATGTTGCTCCTGGCTTGTCCGCCATTGAAAATAGGCACATTAACTGAAATACCGAGTCCCTGCCCAAACTGATCCCTGAGCTGCTTTCCGAAGCCATTCCAGTATTCTCCAAAAGACCTGTCAACAAACTTGGGGGCATAATTGGGGGCAAAAACAGGAACAAGCACAGCACCTTGCTTGATGTACGCACCTGTAACCTGCTCACCAAGATACTCAATACCGGTATTCTTCATCAGAAACTGGTTAAAATTGGTCGCAAGTTGACCGAAAGCAGAAATACTTGGTTTCATTTGAGCTTCTGCAACAAGAAGTGATTTCTGAGAAGCCTGTTTACGGAGGTCATTGACTTTGATCTGGGGCTGAGATGTAAGTGCAATTTCATAAACCTGGTCAGGCTTTACAGACAAAATATTATCAACCGGAATCTTATCCACATCCGGAATGGCAAGCTCAAAATCCTGGTCTGCGGGCAGATTCAGCAAGGCTTTCAAAGAAAGTTTATCGAGCTCAGCATTGGATATAGCCTGCACATAGGTTGCACTGTCTCTTGAAACAGTTGCTTCCAATTCAGCAGCATTGAGCTCAGGCAGACTACCCGCATCCACCAGCTTTCTGGTATTACCATACTGAGCCTTGGTCTGCTCAAAAACCACACGGGTTATTTCCACCTGTTCATAGCTCAAGAGCGCACGCAGGTATTGCTGTGCAATACTGAGACCTATGTCATTCCTTATTTTTTCGATGGTTGCTTTATCAGCTTCCATGTTAAGTTCACTGGCAGCTTCATTGTTTTTTCTGCTGTTGAAGTTGTACAAAAGTACATTGGACTGCAAAGACATTTGTTCAAACATCGCTGAACGGCTGGTAAAAACGTTGGTTGTACGGTCAAGTGTTCGTCCAAATGAGAAACCATGTGTCAGAGAATAACCCAATGTTGGTATTTTCTGAAGTTTTGACTGATTGAGGGTAATTTGCGACTGCTCTGCATTGATTTCGGCCTGACGCACATTGATGTTGTTTTGCATGCCAAACTCCACACACCTTTTGAGATCCCACAGTGCTCCTTGTCCGAAACCATTCTGTATGACAAAACTGACCAATAACGCAAAAATGAACCTCGATTTCATGGGATTGAGTTGAAAACTGCCATCTGTGAGGGAAATCCACCAGATTGAACTGCAAAGATTCAACTAAATGAGCGATAAACAAAATCGTTCGTCACTTGAAACAACCGCTTACAACAGTCATAACCCGTTAAAGCCCTGTTCAAGATCCCTGATCAAAAAATCAGGGTCTTCCAATCCTACATAAAGCCTGAGCATGCGGTGTGTTGGATTGTGGGGATTAAAATCCGCCTGTGGAGTACCGGCACATTTGGGAATGATGAGCGACTCATGACCACCCCAGCTTACAGCCATCCTAAAAGCTTTGAGGCTGTTGCAGAATTTTTCAATTTCACCAACAAACTGTGCTTTCATATAAAAACTGATGAGTCCGCATGCGCCAGACATCTGTTCCTTCGCCAGGTTATACTGAGGGAAGGTGGGATCTAGCGGAAATATGAGGGATTCAATCCGATCTACCGTTTTAAGGTATTCAAGTACTTTTTGAGTAGATGCTGTAATCCGGTCTATTCTGGCGGGAAGCGTTCGCAGTCCCCTGAGTAAAAGCCAGGCATTAAAGGGTTGAATACCATTGCCGGCACAGAGGTATTCACTGAGAAAAATTTTGCGCATCATCGCTGCAGAACCGGCAAGGACACCTCCCAGCGTATCACTGTGTCCGCCAATGTATTTGGTTGCTGTTTGCATGCTGATGTCAATGCCCAGCTCTATGGGTTTTTGATAAAGTGGTGTACAGAAACTGTTGTCAATGATTGTAACAATCCCCCTGGCACGGGCAAATGCTGCAATCTGACGCAGGTCCTGAATATCCAACCACCAGGAATTGGGCGACTCCAGGTAAATGAGTCTGGTATTTTCCTGTGCCTGAGCCAGAAAACTGTCCGCATCACTGCCATCAGCATAGGTAACCGTTACACCGAAGCGGGAAAGGATCTGGTCAAAAAGGTGTACCGTCCAGGAATAGGGATGATGTACAGAAAGTACATGATCTCCTGATTTGACATTGGCCATGACCCCTGCAAATGTGGCCGCTGCCCCATTATTAAAAACAAGCGCGTCTTCAGCGCCGTCCAATGCAGCCAGCTTCTTCCGCAGGATATCCACAGTAGGATTCAGTCCGCGGCTGTAAAGGTAACCTCCCATCTCATCAGCGAAGGCCGTGCGCATGGCATCAACTGTTTCAAACTGGAAATTGCTCGTTTGCACGATGGGTGGAGCGATAGCATTAAAATAACTTGCATGATCCTCCCCAAGGTGATTGATGATGTATGATACGTCGTACAAATTATCCTGCATGGCTGTGTTTTTTCCTGGTCACAAAATATATTACCAGAAAAGCCGCCAGCACTGCTGTTGCCGTGAGCGCTGTTTCGGGTTTATCTATGGCGATACTGGTTGCCACAAAGATATAAGCACTGATGAAAATCAAGGGCATGGCCGGATAGAGCTTCATGGAGTAGATTTGTGACTTATCGAGATGTGCAGTGCGTTTCCTGATGATGAATATGGTTGCGGCCGAAAATGCCATACCGATGGAATCCAGAAAAATAGTAAAGCTGAGAATTTTATCAAAAGTATCTGCGAAAAAAAGAACCACCACACTGATCAGGGCATATACAGTGAGGCTAACTGTAAGCACGTCCCGCTTCTCATCTTTCTTGCTGAAAGATTTAGGCAGTATACCATCCTGACTCATGGCAAACATGACGCGTGGATTGCTCAGGAGCAACACATTTACATAGGCCAAGACGGCAATGAAAAGCAGGATTGAAAAGGCGAAACGGCCTGCAGGACCAAACATGCGCTCAGCTACAATGGCTGCAATACCTTTGGCCTGCTTCAGTTCTTCAAATCCGATTACCCGGTAATAGGCATAACTCACAGACAAGTAAAGGAGAATGATAACCATGATCCCGATAAAAATACCCCGGGGGAGATTTTTTTGGGGGTTTTTAACCTCCTCACCAAAATTAATGGTCTGCTGATACCCCCCGTAAGTAAATGAAACTGCAATAAGGGCCAATCCGAACGACTTGACATAATCCATGAAGGTAAAATCACCCTGAGGAATACTGACCACTGATGTTGTGCCTGCAACCGGGAAGAAAATGGCTGACACAATCAGCAGGATCATGGAAATTTTGATGAGCATAAGCACATTCTGGGTGGTGGAACTCATACGCAAGCCAAGCAGGTTAATTCCGTAAAAAATCACAATAGCTGCCATGGCTATCAAAGCTTTGACGAAGTCTGCTGCCGGCTTGTCAAAGATAACCTGACTGATATATTCACTGCCAATCAAGGCAACTCCAGAGAGCGAAGCGGCGTTGGAAATGAGGATGATGCAATTGACAGCAAATGCGATGGAAGGATGGTAACAGGTGGCAAAAATCTTATAATAACCCCCGGTAATGGGATAGCGGGAACCAATTTCAGCATAAGTCAGTGCGCCACACAAGGCAATAAAACCGCCCACAATCCAGCTGATGAAAAACACATTGGGCGTAATGGCTGCACGCGCGGAGTCAGATGCCGTTCGAAAAATACCCATGCCTATCACCAATCCAATGACGATCATGGTAAGGTCAAATAGGTTGAGCTGTTGTTTGGGTTTAATCATGGGGGTAAGTTAGAAAAAAAAGGGACAGTATTAATCCACAAGTTGTTGAAAAGAAAAAAATAAAGGCATTGGATTTGCGCCATCTTTGTATAGCATTATGGTTGATTCCGCGTGGCGGTATCATTAAAAGGGAAGTCCGGTTTTTTATCCCGGCGCTATCCCCGTAGCTGTATAAACCATCCCGCCCCGGGCGGAACCATTTCCAAAAAAAGCCACTGCGCAAGCGGGAAGGCGGAAAAGGGGTTGAGCCAGAAGACCTGCCTGATGCAACATTTATTAATCAGGGCTTTCGGGAGAAAAGCTGGGATGAATTTTCTGCTGTAGCAGTCAACCATTTCTGTATTATCCGAAGGTTCATAGTCAAAACAAAACTATGACCAAAAATTTCATGTGCGCCATTTTCAGTATGCTGATGGCATCAACA
>Ga0208787_1000720_pt1 | contig 15171 bp, 14 predicted proteins | sample Wag4_2014_7_11_FD_187362 | JGI IMG/M metagenome (GOLD analysis project Ga0208787, IMG submission 187362) | Fresh water microbial communities from Ohio, USA - Utica-2 Time Series HT 2014_7_11 (SPAdes) (version 2) | ecosystem: Environmental > Aquatic > Freshwater > Water tank | place: USA: Ohio... | reverse complement strand
AAGAGCGGGCTTTACAAAAGTTGCTTTAATTTCTGGACCACCACTTTCTAAAAGTAAAAAATAATGTCATGCAAAAGAGCCTTAAGATTTCTTTTATAGCTCACTCTGTTATCCTTATCATTAGCAGCATAACTCTGCCTTTTTTAATGGGAAGAGTTCAGGCACCTTTAGTAATGTCCGTAGATCTTGTTCAAATTGGTGAAAGGACAAATATTCCTTACGCTCCCAAAGTTTCTGATGGTGCAAAAACTGATAAAAAAATAAAAGATAGAGTTGTAACTGAGCAAGCACCACCTAAAATCGTGCCTAAAGAAAAGCCCGATGCAGTACCTTTGCCAGAAAACATAAAACAAATTAAAGAATTATTAGAAAAAAGACAAAACCCAGTTAAAGTTGAAGACTTAACAAAACAAACTTCTGAATTTGAAAAAAAAGAGATTTTCGATCCTAATAAGATTTCTGCACTGATAGATAAGTCCAAAAAAGACAATGCAGATGCTAATAGTAAGCCAAGTTTAGAAGCGACACAGAGCCAACAAAAAAATGTTGTCACATCTAAACTTACAATAACTCAGGAGGATGCCATTAAAGCTCAAATATTTAAATGTTGGAACATACCAATCGGACTTCCTTACAATGAAAATTTAACTGTTAGAATAAAAATTAAACTTAACCCTGATGGTTCATTAGTAAGTAGTGAGATTTTAGATCAAGCAAGAATGAATACAGCTGGACAAACTTATTATAAGATATTAGCAGAGAGTGCATTGAGAGCTGTAAAGTTATGCAATCCTCTTAAAGTACCATCAACTGGTTATGAAAAGTGGAAAGAAATGCAATTAAACTTTGACGCTAAAGAAATGTTAAAAGGTTAATATGAAATATAAAATTTTTACAATTTTAGCATTATTTTTTATTTTAACAGCAAAGTCATTCGCGCTTGTTTCAGTAGATATAACAAGAGGAAATTTGGATCCTTTACCGACGGCGATTTCTGATTTTTATTTAGATTCAAAATTAGGTGATAACATAAAAAAATTACAACTTGAGAGTAAAATTCCTGAACTTATACAAAATAACCTTTCAAGATCTGGTTTATTTTTTGCATTAGAAAAAAAATCTTTTATTCAAAGACCAGAACCAGCTCACAACAAACCAAGATTTGAAGATTGGGCTTTTATAAAAACACAAGTGCTTGTTACTGGAAAAATTTCATTAGAGAAAGAAGGCAGACTTAGAGTTGAATTTAAATTATGGGATGTTGTATCAGCAACAGAATTATCAGCTTTAGCCTATTATACCACGCCTGATAATTGGAGAAGAGTATCTCATATGATATCAGATAAAATTTATGAGAGATTAACAGGAGAAAAAGGTTATTTTGATTCTAGAATAATTTTCGTATCTGAAACTGGACCAAAAGTAGATAGAAAAAAAAGATTAGCAGTAATGGATCAAGATGGATATGGAGTAAAATATTTAACATTAGGTAATGAATTAGTTTTAACCCCTAGATTTAGCCCCGCTAGTCAGCATGTAACTTACATGTCTTATTTTAAAAATTTACCTAGAGTTTATTTATTAAATATTGAAACAGGAATACAAGATTTAGTTGGGGATTTTCCAGGAATGACTTTTGCTCCACGTTTTTCTCCTGATGGAAAAAAGATCATTATGAGTTTTGCTCAAGAAGGAAATTCAGATATTTATACAATGGATATTAAAACAAGAGTTGTTGAAAAATTAACAGATCATCCTTCAATAGATACTTCGCCTTCTTACTCTCCAGACGGTTCTTATATTACATTCAATTCTGATCGTAGCGGTTTACAGCAAATCTACACAATGAAAAGTGATGGCACGAATGTAAAAAGAATATCTTTTGGAGAAGGACTTTATGGAACGCCAGTTTGGTCACCAAGAGGTGATTTAATTGCTTTTACCAAATTATATAGGAATAAATTTTATATTGGAGTTATGAGATCCGATGGCTCTGGTGAACGATTATTGACTGAAAACTATTATCAAGAAGCACCCTCTTGGGCGCCCAATGGAAGAGTACTTGTATTTTATAGAGAAACTCCTTCTGATAGTAGTGGAAGAGGAGGTGGGGCGAAATTATGGTCTATTGATTTAACAGGTTATAATGAGCGATTAATTCAAACTCCCACTGACGCTTCAGACCCATCTTGGTCAGGATTATTATCTAGAAAATAGGCAACTAACTTATTAGTTGCATTTATTTGATTATTAAAATAACTACGTAATTCAGAAAAATAATAAACATAAGGAATAACAATGTTATCAAATAATTTAAGTAAAGTTGTTCTAGCTCTAGTAATGACTTTATTTTTAGGTGCTTGCGCAACACAACAAGCAACAACAACAAAAGGCGACGATGCTTATACTGGAACAGAAACAGTTAAATTCTTAGCGGATGGAGTTCCAGATAGAGTATTTTTTTCAACAAATAAATCAGAATTAACTTCAGCTGCAACAACAACTCTTGGCAAACAAGCTACTTATTTAAAAGCAAATCCAAATTTAAATGTAGTTCTTGAAGGTCATGCCGACGAAAGAGGAACAAGAGAATATAACTTAGCCCTTGGCGAAAGAAGAGCGACAGCTGCTAAAAACTATTTAATCAGCAATGGTGTTGCTGCTAATAGAATTAAAGTTATTAGTTACGGTAAAGAAAAACCTGCTAATCCAGCATCAAATGTTTTAGCTTGGTCACAAAACCGAAGAACAGTAACAGTTAAAACTAATTAATATTAAAAACTTCATAAAAGACCCTAATGAGAAATTCATTAGGGTCTTTTTTTTGCCATTTAAATTAAATAAAATAAGTAAATATGTTTTTTAAAAATAGATTCTTACTACAGATCTTAGTTGCTGTTTTTTTTGCAAATATTTCTTTTGCGCAACAAGATAAGACGAATGAGCTACTAGATAGATTAGAAAAAATTCAAAAAGATATTCAAACCTTAGAAAAAGCTGTTTATAGCAAAAATGCAACTTTGCCTTCAGATAATGTTGTTGTTAATGAAGCTTTAACTAGACAGTTAGCTAAAATTTCAGAATTAGAAAAACAAATCCAACAAATGACATCAAAATTTGAAGAAAATAATTATAAACTTCAACAGGTGTCAGATCGATTAAATAAAGTTTCAAATGACAGTCAATTAAGATTTCAGCAATTAGAAAGCAATAGAGCCATTAGTGAAAAAGTCAGCGCTCCTAAAGAGGTTGTAATAGAAAAAGCTCCAGCAATAAAAAAAAACGAAACTAATATTTTAAATTCTGAAGAGGTTAATAAAGAAGAAGAAGAAGAAAATGTTATTCAGGAAAAACCAGTTCAGTCAGAAAATATTAAGTTAAAAGAAAAAGTTAATAAACCTAAAACAAAAGTTTTGCCAAAAACTTCAATTGCAGAGCAGTATAAATATGCAACAAATATTATGAAAAGTGGAGATTTTGAAAAAGCAGAAATTGCTTTTAAAGAATTTGTAGACACTCATTCAAAGCATGAACTCGCAGGCAGCGCTCAGTTTTGGTATGGAGAAACTTTTTATATTAGACAACTCTATGAAGATGCAGCAGCTGCATTTTTAGAAGGTTATCAAAAATATCCTAATAGCCCAAAAGCTCCTGAAAATTTATTAAAATTAGGAGTTACTCTTGCAGAGCTTGGCGAAATCGAACAAGGTTGTAAAATGATTGTTAATTTAAAAAAAGCCTATCCTAAGACTGATGTGTCAATCTTACAAAAATCATCTTATGAAAAGAAAAGATTTAACTGTAGTTAGTTTTAAATTATTAGAAGATAAAAAAATAAATCATATTTATTTTCGTTTCAAAGAAAAAATTTTACCTTTTATTGGTAAAGAAAAATTCGCAATTGCAGTATCAGGTGGTAGCGATAGTCTAGCTCTAAGTGCGCTAGCAAAGTTATACTCACTAGAGAATGATAATGATTTTGTTGCTTTAATTATTGATCATAAATTAAGAAAGGAATCTGCCAATGAGGCAAAGCAGACTTATAAAAATTTAGCGCAAAATAAAATTAAGGCTAAGATTTTAACTTATCAAGGTGAAAAATTTTCGTCTAACATCCAAAAAAAAGCAAGAGATCTACGATATGATTTATTTGAAAAATATTGCACAAAAAATAAAATTAAATTTCTTATTCTTGCGCATCATCAAGACGATTTAATTGAAAATTTTTATATAAGATTAATTAGGGGTAGTGGAATTAAAGGCTTAACTTCATTACAAAACATTTTTGAATACAATAAACATTTTTATCTTTTAAGACCTTTATTAAATTTTAATAAAGAGGAACTATCAATCGTAACCAAAAAATCTTACTCATCATGGATTGAAGATCCCTCAAATAATAATGATAAATTTTTAAGAGTTAGAATTAGAAAAATGCAGAGTAAATTACAGAAAGAAGGATTTGATCCAAAACGTATTATTAAAACTATTGAAAATCTTAATACCGCTAAAGATTCATTAGATTTTTATATTATTAAATCGGAAAAAAAATATTTAAACTTTTATAAAGAAGGTTATGCAACACTTAAATCCTCACTTTTTAACAATGAAGCGCAAGAAGTAATTTTTAGAGTTGTCATTAAAGCAATACATTTTGTGTCAGGTGAATATTATCCGCCAAGATCAGACAGTTTAAAAAAATTAATCAAAAATTTATTATCAAAATCTTTTAAATCCTCAACGTTAGGAGGCTGCCTAATTGAGAAAAATAAAAATATAATTTCAATTTTTAGAGAAGATAGAAATATTGCTGTTGAAACTTTAAATAAAAATAAACAAAGAAAAAATTGGGATGATCGTTTTTTAGTTTATAAAAATTTGAATATCCAACAAAAATTTGTTGTTAAAAAATTAGGCAATAATGGAATTGAATATTTAAAAAAAAATAAATTTAATGATCATGGAACTAAAATTCCAATACACGCAAAGATAACATTGCCATCTTTTTGGAATAATAAAGGTGAGTTGTTATTTGTTCCTTTTCTCAATTTTAAGAATAGGAAATACAACATTAAAAACGACAGTTTTGCAGCGAGTTATCTTAGATTTATTTGAGAATAGTACTTGTTTAATCTATAATAATGATTACTTTTAAACTATGAATTTGCGCAATTTAATGATGTGGGGCGTAGTCGTTCTACTCGTTTTAGGCTTATATAATCTTTTCCAAAATCCAGGATCAATCACTGGAAAAACTGAAATGCCTTTTTCTACTTTTTTAACAGAAGTTGATAAAGGAAATGTTGTATCAGTTGATATTAGAGGAAGCGAAATTTCTGGAAACTTTAGAGACGGCAAAGGTTTCAAAACCTATTCTCCAAATTATCCAAACCTAGTTGAAAAATTATCAGCAAAAGGAGTTTCAATTACTGCTGGACCTAGAGAGGAAAAAGGACCTTCATTGTGGGGAATAATATTATCATGGTTTCCTATGTTACTGCTTATTGGAGTATGGATATTTTTCATGCGTCAGATGCAAGGCGGCAAAGGTGGTGCTATGGGATTTGGAAGATCAAAAGCAAAATTACTTACAGAAGCTCATGGCAGAGTTACGTTCCAAGACGTTGCTGGAGTTGAAGAGGCGAAAGAAGAATTAGAAGAGATTGTTCATTTTTTAAAAGATCCAAGAAAATTTCAAAAATTAGGAGGAAGAATTCCAAAAGGCGCTTTGCTTGTGGGACCTCCAGGTACCGGTAAAACTTTATTAGCAAGAGCAATTGCAGGGGAGGCAAATGTTCCTTTCTTTACAATTTCAGGATCAGATTTCGTTGAGATGTTCGTTGGAGTTGGAGCATCTAGAGTTAGAGATATGTTTGAACAGGCAAAAAAGAGTGCTCCTTGTATTATATTTATAGATGAGATTGATGCTGTCGGCAGAAGTAGAGGCGCTGGTTTAGGCGGTGGTAACGATGAAAGAGAGCAAACATTAAATCAATTACTTGTTGAGATGGATGGATTTGAAACTAATGATGGTGTGATTTTAATTGCCGCAACAAACAGACCAGACGTTTTAGATCCTGCTTTATTAAGACCAGGTCGTTTTGATAGACAAGTTGTCGTGTCTAATCCAGATATTATTGGTAGAGAAGCTATTTTAAAAGTGCATCTTAAGAAAATTACAACAGGCCCAGATGTAAATCCTAAAGTTATCGCAAGAGGCACGCCGGGTTTTTCAGGTGCTGATCTTGCAAATATTGTAAATGAATCTGCATTACTTGCCGCAAGAAAAAATAAAAGAATTGTTACCATGTCTGATCTTGAAGAGGCAAAAGACAAAGTCATGATGGGAGCTGAAAGAAGATCTATGGTCATGACTGAAGAAGAAAAAACATTAACTGCTTACCATGAAGGTGGACATGCAGTTGTTGCTTTGTATGAGCCAACATCAGATCCAATTCATAAAGCAACAATTATTCCAAGAGGTAGGGCTTTAGGAATGGTCATGAGACTGCCAGAAAGAGATCAATTATCTATAACTAGAGAAAAAATGTTTGGTAATATCTCTGTTGCTATGGGCGGAAGGATTGCTGAGGAAATGATATTTGGTTACGACAATGTAACCTCTGGAGCATCCTCTGATATAGAAATGGTAACGAAAATGGCAAAAAATATGGTTACCAGATATGGAATGAGCGATCAGTTAGGACCTATTGCTTATCAAGAAAATGAAGAAGAGGTATTTTTAGGAAGATCCGTTTCTAGAACACAAAATGTATCAGAAGAAACAGCAAAAAAAATTGATTCTGAAGTTAAAAAAATTGTTGAAGCTGGCTATGCTAGGGCTAAAAAAATATTAGCAGAGAAAGTTGAAGAACTTCATAAAGTTTCAAAAGCCTTATTAACTTATGAAACGTTATCAGGTGAAGAAATTAAAAAAATAGTATTCGAAAATGTTTATCCAAAACGTCTATCTGGAAAGGAAGAAGCAAGTACGACAAAGAAAAAACTAGGTAGCGCTTTAGGAGCAATAGGTTTAAAGCCTAATACACAAAGTTAATCTAACTTTTCCTTCATGAAGAGTATTTATATAAGGCCAACAAACATTGTCTTTGGCCAAAAGGCGAATTATTTTATTCAAGCAGGAACTGCAAAAAGTCTTTGTGGAATTGAAGATATAGGTTTTTTATCAGTAGAGATTTTAAAAAGAAAATCTGATGGTAACACAGTTGAAGAATATAGTGTTTTAGAATTAGAAAGATTAGATTTTAAAGATAAAATTCAAAGTGATTTAAATAAAATAACCTCAAAAAGAAATAATATTTTTAATTTAAATTTTAAAAATCCTATTTTAATGGGAGTTTTAAATGTTACTCCAGATAGTTTTTCTGATGGAGGAAAATACAATACTACTTTTAGAGCACTAGACCATGTTAAGAACATGATTGATTTTGGAGCTCATATTATTGATGTCGGCGGAGAATCCACGCGACCAGGCGCAAAATCAGTTAGCGACCAAGATGAAATTGTAAGAGTGTCAGAGACAATTCAATCAATTAAAAAGAAATATCCAAACCAGTTAATTTCATTAGACACAAGAAAATCCAAAGTAATGCAGCATGGTATAAGCATAGGAGTGGATATGTTGAATGATGTTTCAGCATTAGATTTTGATCAGTTGTCTTATCAAGTTGTAAAGGATTCAGGAAAGCCAATTATTCTAAATCACTCACAGGGTATACCAGAAAATATGCAAAACAATCCAACTTACGATAATGTATTACTAGATATTTTTGATTATTTTGAAAATAAAATTAAATTTTTAAAAGATAATGGAATTAAGGATGAGCAAATTATTATTGATCCAGGAATTGGTTTTGGAAAAACTTTAGAGCATAATTTAGAAATTATTTCTAAGATTTCAATATTTCATAGTCTTGGCTATCCAATAATGGTTGGCCCTTCGCGAAAAAGTTTTATAGGTAAAATTATGGGTGAAAAAGATAACCCACAAAGATTAGGAGGCACAATTGCTTCTGTTTTATATTCTTATTTGCAAGGTATTCAGCTATTTAGAGTTCATGATATACAAGAAACAAGCGAAGCTCTTAAAGTTTATTCGCAATTTTTAAACAAATAATAATGAAAAAGTATTTTGGAACTGACGGCATTAGAGGAGAAGTTAACAAAGGCAGTATTACTGGAGAAATGTTTTTCAGATTTGGTCTTGCTGCAGGAACATATTTTTCTAATCAAAATAAACAACGTCATAAGGCAATTATTGCAAAAGACACTCGTTTATCAGGTTATATGCTTGAGCCAGCCTTAGTGTCCGGACTTATTTCTGCAGGTATGGACGTTTTATTATTAGGGCCATTGCCAACTAACGGACTTGCTATGTTAACAAAATCTATGAAAGCTGATCTTGGTATTATGTTAACAGCTTCACACAATCCCCATACCGATAATGGGTTAAAACTATTTGGGCCTGATGGCATGAAACTTTCCGACAAAGTTGAAAAACAAATAGAAAAATTAATCGATGATAAAGTTGAAAAATATTTAGTAAAACCTAATTTATTAGGTAGAGCAAAAAGATTAGAAGATGCAACTGAGAATTATATAGGAATATTAAAAAATATTTTTCCAAAATCATTTAATTTATCTGGAGTTAAAATATTTTTAGATTGCGCAAATGGTGCTTCTTACAAGTCTGCACCAGCATTACTTAGAGAATTAGGAGCTGAAGTTGTGGCCATTGGAATTAATCCAGACGGATTTAATATTAATAAAAATTGTGGTTCAACGTATCCAGAGCTTATTCAACAGTCAGTAAAAACTCATAAAGCAGATATTGGCATAGCATTCGATGGTGATGCAGATAGAGTTATTATGTGCGATGAAAAGGGAGAAATAATTGATGGAGATCAAATTATTGCAATGATTGCAAAAAATTGGAAAAAGAAAAAAATTTTAAAGGGTGGTGTGGTTGGAACATTAATGACTAATTTAGGATTAGAGAATTATTTTAAAAATAATAATATTAAATTTTACAGAGCAGACGTGGGAGATAGATATGTTAAAGAAAAAATGAATAGTTTAAAATACAATTTAGGAGGAGAACAGTCAGGCCATATCATTCTTGGAAATCTTGCAACTACAGGAGATGGATTATTAGTTGCTTTAGAAGTTTTAAATTCTTTAAAAAATAATGGCAAAGCGAGCAAAGTATTTTCAGTATTTAAAAAAGTTCCTCAAGTATTAGAAAACATTAAAGTTAAGAATAAAAATATTGTTGAAAAAAAATCTCTTAAAGCAAAAATTAATCAGATTGATAAAAGTTTAAAACAAGAAGGTAGACTGTTAGTTAGAAAATCAGGAACTGAAAATCTTGTTAGAATAATGGTTGAAAGCTCAGATAAGAAATTAATTAAAGATACTGTGAACGAAGTTAAAAAATTAATATTGAATTACGATTAACATTGAAATTAAAGACTAAACTATTAATTATTGCAGGTTCAGACTCTAGTGGGGGAGCTGGCATTCAAGCAGATATCAAAACAGCGACATCCCTTGGCGTTTATGCGATGACTGCAATAACAGCAATTACTGCTCAAAATACAACAGGGGTAAAATCAGTTGTTTCTGTTCCACCCAAAGAAATCTTTAATCAAATTTCATTTTCAGTTCAGGACATAAGGCCAAATTCTGTAAAAATTGGCATGTTGCATAACGTAGGTGTGATCAAAGAAGTTATTAAAGCTATTAAAAAACATAAATTAAAAAATATCGTAATAGATCCTGTCATGGTTGCAAAAGGAGGTCATAGATTAATTGGCACTAGTTCTATTAATTATTTAAGAAAAAAGTTATTACCTTTTGCATTATTAGTAACGCCAAATATTCCAGAAGCTGAAGCTTTAATAAAAAAAAAGATTAAGACACTAGATGATGTAATTAACGCTGGAAAAGAAATTTTAAAATTTGGACCCAAGTTTGTCCTTATAAAAGGAGGGCATGCTAATAAATCATTTATTGAAGATGTATTAATCTCTAAAAATAATATTAAAATTTTTAAAAATAAGAAAATTAAAACTAAAAATACCCACGGGACGGGCTGTACTTTATCAAGTGCAATCGCTTCTTTTATTTCTAAAAATTACAATATGAACGAATCGTGCAGACGATCTATTCAATATGTACATAAAGCAATTTTACTAAATCCAAAATTTGGAAGAGGACATGGGCCAATTAATCATATGGCTTTATTAAATTAAATAATTTAGATCTTTATAGGGATCCAAAAAATATTTACTTATGACAAACGTTGTAGTTGTAGGCTCTCAGTGGGGCGATGAGGGTAAAGGAAAGATTGTGGACTGGCTTTCAGAGCAAGCCGATGTCGTAATTAGATTCCAAGGAGGCCATAATGCAGGTCACACATTGGTTATTAATGGAAAAGTTTTTAAACTAAAATTACTTCCATCAGGAATAGTTAGAGGTGATAAAATTTCAATTATTGGAAATGGAGTTGTTATTGATCCTTGGGCATTATTGGAAGAAATTGAAGAGATTAAAAAAAAAGGAGTTGATGTTAATGAAAATAATTTAATTATTTCTGATACAGCAACTTTAATTCTACCATTCCATAAGGAAATGGATGAAATCAGAGAAGATGCAGCAAAATCTAAAATTGGAACAACAAGAAGAGGAATAGGACCTGCATATGAAGATAAGATTGGTAGACGTTCTATTCGAGTTATGGATTTACGTTCTAAGACAAATTTAGAACAAAGACTTGAGGTTATTTTAGAACATCATAACGCAATAAGAAAAGGATTAAAAAAGAAGATATACAAATCAGATGAATTAATTGAGCAATTATTGAAAATTGCCCCACAAATACTAAAATTTTCTCAACCAGTTTGGAAAAAAATTGCTGAATATCAAAAATTAAATAAAAAAATATTATTTGAAGGTGCGCAGGGAATTTTACTTGATGTAGATCATGGAACTTATCCTTATGTTACTTCATCAAATACGGTTGCTGGTACAGCATCGGTTGGTACAGGATGTGGTCCAAAATCAATTGATTATGTTCTCGGAATTACTAAAGCCTATACAACAAGAGTAGGGGAAGGTCCTTTTCCAACAGAACTTAAAGATGCAACAGGAGAACTTATTGGTCAACGAGGTCATGAGTTTGGAACTGTCACTAACAGAAAAAGAAGATGTGGTTGGTTTGATGGTGTTCTTGTTAAACAATCAGCAACTATTTCAGGAATTACAGGGATCGCTCTAACTAAGCTAGATGTTCTTGATGCGTTAGATGAAATTAAATTTTGCGTTGGTTACAAATTACGCGGTAAAGAAATCGATTTTTTTCCAAGCGCTTCAGAGGATCAGTTTGCTGTAGAGCCTATTTATAAAACTTTTGAAGGTTGGAAGTCTGAGACTAAAGGAATAAGAAATTACAAAGAACTACCAGAGAAAGCAAAAATCTATATTGCAGCAATTGAAGACTTTATAGGTGTTAAGATTGGAAGTATTTCAACAAGTCCTGAAAGGGATGATACGATTTTTGTTGAAGACCCTTTTAATGCGTAATGAAAGGTTTCGTTTTAATATTCTCTAACATCGCTTTTTGAACTTTTTCAAAAGCTCTATTTTCAATTTGTCTTACTCTTTCTCTGCTAATTTTATATTTTTGACTAAGTTCTTCTAAAGTTTTGGGCTCATCAATAAGTTTTCTGTCGTATAAAATTTCTTTTTCTCTTTCATCTAGAACTTTTAAAGCTGTCTGTAATAAAGCATGTTTTTGATTTAATTCTTGGCGTTGTGAAATTAATAATTCTTGATCAGCATTTTCATCTACAATCCAATCCTGCCATTGACCACTTTGTTCTTCATCTGAAATTTTAGCATTTAAAGATTGTTCTTGTCCTGCCATACGCCTGTTCATTGAAATTACCTCGTCTTCATTCACATCTAGTCTATTTGCTATTTCTTTAACATGAGCGTTTGTCATATCACCACTTTCGATAGCAAAAATTTGGTTTTTTAATTTTCTAAGATTAAAAAATAATTTTTTCTGTGCAGCTGTTGTTCCAATTTTAACTAAACTCCATGATCTTAAAATATATTCTTGGATAGAAGCTTTAATCCACCACATTGCATATGTGGCCAGTCGAAATCCTCTCTCTGGATCAAATTTTTTAACCGCTTGCATTAAACCAATGTTTCCCTCTGATATTAATTCTCCAACAGGCAGACCATAGCCTCTGTATCCCATAGCAATTTTTGCAACCAATCTTAAATGACTCGTAACTAAAGTGTGAGCTGACTCTCTATCTCCTTTTTCACGCCAATTTTTTGCAAGAATATATTCTTGCTCTGGCTCTAGCATTGGAAATTTTCTAATTTTTAATAAATAAGAATTTAAACTTCCCTCGGGCGAAAGCGTTGGCAGATTGGAATTTTTTTCAATTTTTTCCATGATAATTATGTGGGTATTATAACTTGTATAACAAGATATTAAAACTTAAGCTTTTTGATTGTTTTTAATAGATTTTCAAAATCTTTTGGTTTTTCGCATTCAAATTCTATTTCTTTTTTTGTCGTTGGATGAATAAATCCAATTGATTTTGCATGCAAGGCTTGTCTTTTAAATCCTTCTAATAGTTCTTTAAATTCAGGATCAACATCTCTGATAAATTTATTTTGTTTTCCATAAATTTGATCACCAATAATAGGATTGCCGTGAGATGAAAGATGAACTCGAATTTGATGCGTTCTTCCCGTCTCTAATCTACATTCAAGAAAACTCATATCAGGAATTTTTTTACCTGAGAAAAATTCTATAGTTTTGTAATTTGTAACAGCATCTTTTCCTCTAGAAGTGTTGATGCTCATTTTTTTTCTATTAAATTTACTTCTACCAATCATAGAAGAAATTTGTCCAGAACTTGGTTTCATTCTTCCATAAACAAGAACTTCATAAACTCTTTTAATAGTATGTTCTGCAAACTGTTTTGATAAAAAAATATGAGAGTTATCATTTTTTGCAACCACAAGCAGACCACTAGTTCCCTTATCAATTCTATGAACTATCCCCGGCCTTAATTCTCCACCAATGGTTGAAAGTTTATTTTTGCAATGAAACATAAGAGCATTTACTAAAGTGTTGTCAAAGTTTCCCGCGCCAGGATGAACAACCATTTCAGGAGATTTGTTAACAATTAATAAATCGGCGTCTTCGTAACGAATATCCAGTTTAATATCTTTTGCTGAAATATTAACTTCCTTAGGTTCTGGGATTGTAACTTCTATTATATCTGAAAATCTTATTTTAATTGAAGGTTGGGTTATTTGAATTTTATTAATTTTAACAAAACCTTCATTAATAATATTTTTAATTCTTGTTCTGCTAATTTCTGGAATTAAAACAGCAAGGGCAGAATCTAAGCGTGTGTTATCTTTTTCTTCAGTTATTTCAAATTTGTATTCATTAATAGACATGATTAGTAATTTTGGTGGTCTTGCTAGGACTTGAACCTAGAACTCTAGTTTCGAAGACTAGGATGATATCCATTTCACTACAAGACCGTAACTTGCTGATTATTATTAAAATATAAATTAGCAAAATTGAGAGTCTAGGACTAGAAGATTTTATTAATTTATTATAAGTAATAAGAGATGATATTAGGATCAGTAGTTGATAGCGATATAAATGAAAAAAGAATTGCAATTTCTTTAGATACAGTAAAAAAATATATCTCTAACGGTTTTTCCGTCCAATTAGAAAAAGACTTTGGAAAAAATTCAAATATTAATGATAGTGAATTACAAAAGTTAGGAGCTAAAATATCAACTAAAGATGAAATTTATAAAACTTCAGATATTATTATTAAAATTAATTGTCCAAGCGATAGTGAAATTTCATTAATAAAAGATGGCTCTGTATTAATTGGAAGTTTCTTTCCTCACTTAAATAAAGATAAAATTAATAAGCTTTTAAAAAAAAACATCAAAATATTTTCATTAGAATTGCTGCCAAGAATTACTAGAGCTCAATCTATGGATATTTTATCATCACAAGCAAATTTAGCTGGATACAAAGCAGTTATAGATTCAGTTTATGAATTTAATAAAGCAGTTCCTATGATGATGACAGCCGCAGGAACAATAACGCCTGCAAAATTCTTTGTAATAGGCGCAGGAGTGGCTGGATTGCAGGCTATTGCTACTGCAAAAAGATTAGGAGGCGTTGTATCGGCAACAGATGTCAGGTCAGCTTCAAAAGAACAAGTTGAGAGCTTAGGTGGAAAATTTGTTTTTGCTGAGAGTTCTAAGAATTTAGAAACAAGTGGTGGCTATGCAAAAGAATTGGATGAAGAAGATAAAAAAAAACAAGAAGAGTTGTTAAAAAATACAATTAAAAATCAAGATATTGTTATTTGCACGGCATTAATTCCAGGTAAGAAGGCACCAAGAATTGTTACAGAAGAAATGGTTAAGTCAATGAAGAGCGGTTCTGTTATTTGTGATTTAGCAGTTGAACAGGGTGGAAATTCTGCTTTTTCAGAACCAGGAAAAATTTCAATTGTGAATGGTGTAAAAATTATAGGATATAAAAATTTTCCAAGTAGAATTTCAGAAAGCGCCTCTATCTTATTTGCAAAAAATATTTTAAATTTTTTAGAAATTATTTACGATAAAGTTGGAAAGAAAATAAAAATAGATGAGAATGATGAAATTATTAAAGCAGTTTATATTAACAAGGAGATTCATTAATGGAAATTGATCCAATTATCTTTAGATTTGCTATTTTTATATTATCTATTTTTGTAGGATATTACGTAGTGTGGAGCGTTACTCCTGCATTACATACTCCCTTGATGTCAGTGACTAATGCTATCTCATCGGTCATCATCGTAGGAGCTTTAGTTGCTGTAGGCTTATCTCCAATTACTCAGGGATTTTTTGGAAAGTTCCCTGGAATACTTGGCATTCTACTTGCTTCCATAAATATTTTTGGAGGCTTTTTGGTTACGCAAAGAATGTTGAAAATGTACAAAAAAAATAAAAAGAAATGATCTCAGCTAATATTACAGCATCATTATATTTAGTTACGGGTATATTATTTATTATGGCCTTAAGAGGTCTTTCGTCTCC
>Ga0208787_1000717_pt1 | contig 15220 bp, 10 predicted proteins | sample Wag4_2014_7_11_FD_187362 | JGI IMG/M metagenome (GOLD analysis project Ga0208787, IMG submission 187362) | Fresh water microbial communities from Ohio, USA - Utica-2 Time Series HT 2014_7_11 (SPAdes) (version 2) | ecosystem: Environmental > Aquatic > Freshwater > Water tank | place: USA: Ohio... | reverse complement strand
CTTCGATAATCTGCTTTTTTTCATCATCTGAAATATACAATTTACCGTTGTGCCATTGTCCTAAAATAGCTTTCCTTTCTTTATTCATTTTACACTTTTTTGTGTAAACCTATTTTAGAACAAGTCACCGTCCTATAGACATGCGACCCCTCTGGGGTCATTTATATTGCCATAAAAAAGAGAGGCTATCTTTATAGACAGCCTCTCTTTTCCAACAGGTTTTTTAACCTTATTAATTGCCAGCAGGAGCAGGCATATCTGTATCACCAGGTTTTGCTACCTGAAATTCAACACGACGATTCATGAAGCTGCTATTAGCCTCCACAATATTATCATCTTTACCTTTATAGTTTAAAACAAAACGATCGCGGGAGATACCTTGTTTATTCACAAAATAATCAATAGCGGCACTTGCTCGTTGAAATGAAAGTTTTTGATTAATATTTTCCCCACCAGTATTATCTGTGTAACCGATAACTAACAACTTCATACCTCTGTTTGATTTCATCATTCTGGCAATAGAAGACAAGTTTCCGATATCCATATTTCGAATATTGCTACTAGACATTTCGAAATGAATCATAGGTAGAAACCATTCTACAACGGCACCGCCACCATAAGATCCACCGCCAGTTGCCTCGCGCTGCTGAAATGCCTGTTCAACAATTTCCTTAACTCTGGCTTCAGTCACACCGCCTCCACCCGGACGCGGAGTCATTCCACCACCCGTTGAACCAGCAGCACCACCCGTAGTATTATCTCCGTTAACGATAACACCATCTGCATCTACTTGCTCGCCTTCCAGCGGGGCATAAAAAGGTTGTTTATCCAAATAATCGGGAACACCATCTTTATCACTGTCCAGTGTACGACCACGTGTATCAACCAAAGCATTAGGTGGCGTATTCAATTCCATATCAAATTCGTCCAAAACGCCATCGTTATCTGTATCTTGAATAGGAATTTTACCACCTGTTCCTATATTTGTTTTTATACCTTCAATTTCTCTGATTACATTTTTTAACGGACTATTCCAAAAAGCGGGAGAATCACCTGTTTTATTTCCAATTATATAATTGAGGCTAAGATTAGTAAATCCTATATAGTCATTATAATCTGTCTGAGAAGAGGAAGGATTTTCTAAACCGTTGTCCCAGCCATCTATAAGATCTCTTCTATCTCCCATAGCCATCAATGTTTGATGTTCCAGACCTATGCTAAGATTTGGAGAGACCCTGTAAGCAAGGTTAAGACCTACACCAGCATGAAAAGGATTATTTGAAAAATCAAATTTCTTCGTAGTAGTTTCTGCTTCTGTTGGTCTTGATATGATTGTTCCATATTTAGAAACGGTTGATGAGTTTGCACCACCGCCAATCATAAGATTAATAGCTAATTTTTTTTCCTTATCTGCGGAAGCCAAAGAATTAAGATTTATCAGACCCCACATAGATCCAGACATCCAGGTAGATGTAAACCCTCGAAGCGAAGGATTTAATCCATCGGAATTACCCGCTGCTTTTCCGTAAAGGAATTCTGCGCGCAGTGAAAAGATATTGTCTAAGGCAAACCTAAGGCTACCGGCAAAACCATAATTTGAAAATCCACCAATTGAATCAGGAGAACCCCTTTTAATTTCACCTAATATTTGAAAAAGACCGCCTCTTACGCCAACTTCGAAGCCAGACCCAGGAGAATATCCTGCAGGTTTTTCTGCTTCAGGATCTTCTGTTTCAGGCAATTCTACTTCCATTTCTGGCGCAACCTCCTCGTTTTTAACTTTTGGGGGTTTAGCAGCTTTCTTTTCCTTCTTTGGTTTGTCCTTTCCCTTTGTCGGTTGCTCCCAAGGCATTGTTTCATCTTCAGTGGTCTGACTATTTGCGACGAAACCAGTTACTAATAAGAAAAGTAACGAATAAAATATTTTCTTTAACATGCTCCGAAAATTAATGATGTGGTTCTAATTGCAGAATCTGGGAGATTTTTTTCAAGTTAAACATTTGATTTACACATGAAAATTTATTCAAATTTATAAATAATTTGGTTAATATAATACTATATATTTTTTTTTCTAAAAAAACACCCACTTTATTCATTATCAAATACATTGAATTTTTCGTTAATTAGGATTGAAAATCACCTTATTTATTCAAGATAATCAACATGACAACAGCCAATTAACTGTAACGGGTGGTCTCGACAGGAATCGAACCTGTATCTCGGGTTCCGGAGACCCACGTAGTATCCATTCTACTACGAGACCTTTAATTATTTTGCAAATATATTTTATTTTATCTATTTCCGGAGGATTCCCGACATATTAATGACGGTAAAAATAAAATAGCGGTGTTTTTAGTCCTTTGGTAGAGTTATTTGGCACTTTGATTTAAAATAATTTGGATATTAGAATAATTATACTTGCTTTGTGTCGTAAAATAAGTTAAACCAAAACTATGTCAACAAACTTAAAATTAATCCTGTTTTGTCTCACATCAGCATTTCTATTCAGCGGAAATCTTGCCGCTCAAAATATTGGCAAATTAACCGGAGTAGTTTCTGATTCTACCGGAGGGGCGCTAAGCTCTGCTACGGTGATGTTACTTAAAAAAACAGATTCGACACTCGTTGAATTCGCCCTTTCTGAAAATGACGGTCGCTTTAAATTTGAAAAGATTAGCTTAGGCGATTTCTTGTTAAATATTACCTATCTGGGATATACATCCTATTACACACAGGTCTCATTTTCTGCTTCGAGCCCTTCATTAGATTTAGGTAAAGTGTCCTTAGAGTCACAAAGCACATTACTCAATGAAATTACGGTGGAAGGGGAAAGGAATCCTATGACCATTAAAAAGGATACTGTTGAGTATAATTCTGCCGCTTTTCAGGTTCAACCTAATGCCAATGTGGAGGAATTATTGAAGAAGTTACCTGGTGTACAGGTCGATAGATCGGGAAATGTACAGGCACAGGGTGAAACCGTAAACAGGATTTTAGTGGACGGAAAAGAATTTTTCGGGCGTGATCCTAAAATGGCCACTAAAAACTTACCCGCCAGTGCCATAGATAAAATTCAGGTTTTTGATAAAAAATCAGACCAGGCTGAATTTACCGGGGTCGATGACGGTCAAAGGGAAAAAACCATTAATCTTACGCTAAAAGATGATAGCCGGAAAGGTAGTTTTGGTAACTTAAACGGAGGTGTTGGGTCCGAGGGAAGATTTCAAGGGAAAGCAAGTCTCAATAAATTTGGTTCCAAGGAAAAGATTTCTTTTATCGGTATGGCTAATAATATCAATAATCAAGGCTTCTCGTTCGAGGAATATGTTGGCTTTACTGGGGGTATGTCTCGAGGTGGTGGCGTTCAAATTGATGGAGATAGTCCTATAAATAATGGAAATAATACAGGCTTTACTAATACCTATTCCGGAGGATTAAATTACACGAATACCCTAAGTGAGAAAACAGAATTGAACGGTAGTTATTTCTATTCCCTACTGGATAAGCAAACAGATAGAACACTTTTCAGGGAAAATTTCCTGGCCGATAGAACCTTTTACAATACAGAAGCTAGTAAACAGAATAGCCAAAACCAAAGTCACAGACTCAATGTGGTTTTAGATCACAAACTTGATTCATTCCAATCTATTAAATTAACTTCCCGGGTTACTTTCAGAGGTAGTAATACTTTTTACGAAGGTGAAACGGAAACACTTAATGCCGATTATTCTCCATCAAACAGCAATATTCGCACAAATACCAGCGAGGGAAGTGCCAGTCAGCTCACTAACGATTTATTATACAGAAGAAAATTATCAAAACCAGGAAGAAGCTATTCCGCCAATTTTTCATTCAATCTGAATAATGATGGTAATTTTGGTGAAAATTTATCGGAAAACACCTTTTATAAGGCAGGAAAAAGTAAAATTGACACTATAAAACAAAGGTTTGACCAGGATAATGAACGAATTTCTTACGGGGTTAGGCTTTCCTTCACAGAACCTTTGTTTAAAAGGCAATACCTGGAAATGAATTATGATTATCGCCATAACGATAATAATCAGTTTCGGGAAGTGTATGATTTGGCCTTTGGTCTTAATCCTTTCGAAAAATTTAATTCCCAACTAAGTAACAAATATACTACCGATTATAATTATCACAGAGGTGGAGGAAACTATAGGTTTTCTGGCGAAAAATTCAATCTTACCGCTGGTGCCAGTGTACAATATTCTTTGTTAACAGGTGAACTTATCCTCACTGAACAGACCATTGAAAAAAAATATACTAACATTTTACCTGCAGTAAGAATGCGTTGGGAAGTTGGAAAAGGTAAAAATTTATCCGCCGACTATTCTACCAATGTCAGAGAACCTTCGTTGACTCAACTTCAACCGTTAGTTGACAATAGCAACCCTTTGAATATATACGTCGGTAATCCAGATTTGAGACCTGAATATAGCCACAACATGGGCGTCAGATTCTTTAGTTTCAATCAGTTTTCAATGACCAATATTTTTATATTTTCAAATATAGGTTATACGCAAAATAAAATCAGAAATACCCAGGTTATCGATGAACAATATATCACTACTACCCGCCCTGAAAACGTAGCGAACGACTTAAATATATCGACACGCGCCAATTTTGGCACGCGTATCAAGCCGCTGAAATTAAGAATCAACAGCAATGCAGGAATCAATAGGAATAAAGGATTAACCTATATCAATGGCGCGTTGAGCAGCACACTTTCCACTAGCTTGTCCGGAGGAATCTCTATTGAAAATCAGAAAAAGGACTTATTTGACTGGCAAATTGGAATGGATTGGAGCAATTCAAACACATCTTATTCGATCGCCACACAAAATGGAAGACAATACAGTGTAAAGACCTACACAGCTAGTATCAATGTTCCTTTATTCAAAAAAGCCATTAATCTTTCATCCAATTTAGATTATGAAATTTATTCAGGGCTAAGCGCTGGATTCAATCAGGCCATTCCCATCTGGAATTCAGGACTTTCCGTGTTCGTCTTAAAAGATAAACGCGGTGAACTAAAAATTGCGGCCATTGACATGCTGAATAAAAATACTGGCATCAGTCGTACCGCTGACTTTAATTATACTTCAGATGAACAAATCAGATCTTTAGGGAGATATTTCATGTTGAGTTTCACTTATACATTAAAAGGTATGGGCGGAAATCAAATGGGCATGCCAGCGGGAGGAATGCGTATGTTTATGAGATAGGATATTTGAGTTACACATAAGTAATTTAACAAAATAGGTTCCCTGATTTTTATAACAGGGAACCTATTATTTTTTTAACAATATTGTCTACTATTATTGAATTTATAAAAATCAAGTTAACTTCAATTTTTTAAATTTTTAAATTAACCTGAATGGGAATTCGTGCTTTGAATACTGACAAAGAATTAAAAAAAGATAAATTTGGAACAGCAAATCATGCGGATACTATTCAACCTAAGAGTATGGATGGATTACAAAATCATGCAGATACTCAAAAATTAATCCGTGTAAAAACGGCAGCTGAGCAAAGTAATCATCACAAAAAATTAACACAATTTAAAACTATGGGCGACGCCAGGGCCCAAAGAATTCAAAATGGAGGTGTAGTGCAGTTAGTTGGTGAAGGAGTATTAAAGAATGTTGCAACAGGATTAGGCAGAGCAGCAATGGAAACGGGAAGAGCAGCAGCAAGAGGGGCGGAAAATATGGGAAAGGAAGGAATAAGGTTAGCTGAGAAACATGGGGAAGATGCAATCAAATTAGGCGGGACGCTTGCAACTGGCGCGACACTTGCGAATAATGCCTCTGGAATTGCTACAGGTTCAATTACAGGTGATAAAAACATGCAATACAGTCATACTTTTAAACTTGTTGGAACTATCTTTGGTGAATCGAAATTACCTGATCCAGTAAAGGAAAAAGCAGACGATCTTTTTGGTTTCTTAGCAGATCAAGCGGCAGCAGCACCAATTCCAGGTTCTACTAAATTTGATGACACTCAATATCAAAAAATTAATCAAACTATGAGAGATATCAGTGCCTTTTTAACCGAATATAAAATTCCAAATCCCCTTGCAGCAGCAATTGATGCCGACGATACTCAATCTCGTATGCAAGCTTTATACAAGTTTATTGAAGATGACAAGCTGAAAATTGCATTGAATCAAGATGGTAAAGAAGTTAAAGCTATGACAGATAAACAGGCTGCTGATCTAAAAAAGAACCATCCGGAGGTTGCTGCTTACCTTGAAGAAAATAAGAATGCAACGGATGATGAACTATTTCATAAATTTAATTACATACATGTTGAGGATGTTGACCCATATTGAGTGGGGGTAATCCTTAGCATCCAAATAATTGTGGCTAAAATCTCCTGTTGAATTTGGAGAATATAAAATAATCTTAAACCAACTAAACAGCATATTAAGAAGCTAATTATAGCTTCGTAATATGCTATTTAGTTGTTAATTAATTTAATTACGGGGAGCGCCCATTCTTATCTGGAAACCCCCTTGTCCGTTAGCCCCCATTTCTTTCATTCTTTCCGCTACAATTGCATTGTATTCTTTACGCGTAACCGCTTTACCCTTATCAGGCTCTATAATTCCTGCCGATAAAGCAGGGTCCATTGTAATTTCCTTGGCAATTAAGGTTTGAGCTCCTTCATTAATATCGACCATAATAACGAGGCCAGGAAGACCCGCGTAAGTTTGTGGCCCTGCACTAATTGGAATGGTTGGCGTAAAATAGGCTTTTATACGACGTTCTCTGCCCATCAGAGAATCTTGATAGGAAGCACCGATGGCCAGATAACCATTAATCATTTTCTGTTCCCCTGTAATTTTCCAGGCCATTTTCTCTGTTTCATCAGAAATAAGAAAGGTCTTATCCATGAAATCGGTCTGCTCAATGGAACGTTTTTCCTTTAAGTTTCTAAATACTACATTTGCAGAACGACGCATCATAAATCTTCTCATCATTCCCTCTTGTTCTGTAGCCGCAGGAGGTGCTTCAGGTTGTTTCTCTGCATTTTTACACAGAGACATCGTTTCATTGAAAAGTAATTCCAAATTTGACACCTGGAATTCAGGAACAAATTTTTTCATTTCTTCGGCTCTTTCGGGAGGTAAATTACGATGTATATTAACCGTAACTTCATAGATTATTCTTCCCCCTTTGCCTTGTGCTCCAAGCATTAAAAATGAAAACATTCCTATGGAAAGGAAGATCATTCTATACATTTTCATAATATCAAAATTTATTTGTGAAAAAACTAGGCTATAATACATTCAATAACAGACAATCAAAAAAATATTCTATCAAACCTAATAAATAATCTATGACTTTTAGAAATTATAGCTAAATTCATTTTTTAAACCTTAGAGAAATCACCAGTAACAACCGTTGAATATGGGACAAAAAAGTGAGGAACATCAGATTGGTTTTGGGCCAACCATTGCCCTTGTCATGGGAAATATGATTGGATCGGGCGTATTTTTTCTTCCGGCATCTTTGGCTGCTTACGGCGGTATAAGTATGTTTGGCTGGGCGCTTTCCGCCCTTGGAGCCATTGGATTAGCCCTTGTTTTTGCCGCTCTGAGCAAAAAATATCCAGGAACAACCGGTGGACCTTACGTTTATACCAGAGAAGGTTTTGGTCATTTTGCTGCCTTTTGGGTTGCTTGGGGTTACTGGATTTCCGTTTGGTGTACCAATGCAGCTATTGCCGTAGCTTTAATTGGCTATTTAAGTCATTTCTTTCCAACCATAGGCGAACATCCCGTAGCTGCTATTTCAGCAGGACTTGGTGTTATTTGGTTCTTAACCTGGGTGAATACCAGGGGGATTAAAACAGCCGGTACCGTTCAATTAGTCACTACCATCTTAAAGTTAACACCCCTTCTCATGGTGTCCATCGTAGGCATATTTTATGTCAATATGGATTATTTAACCCCATTGGTTCGTGGAGAAAACACGATTGGCGGTGCTTTGGCTGCCACAACGACGCTTACACTATTTGCCTTTTTGGGTCTTGAGTGCGCTACCATTCCGGCTGCCAACGTGAAAGATCCAGAAAAAACGATTCCAAGAGCTACCATTTGGGGAACTTTGTTAACTGCTCTCGTTTACATACTTGGAAGTTTTGCCGTTATGGGAATCATTCCCCCGGATGAATTAATGCAGTCAAAAGCGCCTTTTGCAGATGCCGCTACCAAAATATGGGGCCCCTGGGCAGGAAATTTTGTGGCAGCAGGCGTTCTCATATCTACTTTCGGCGCGCTAAATGGCTGGATTCTGATACAAGGTCAAATTCCTTTAGCTGCCGCAAATGATAAAGTTTTTCCAGCTGTTTTTGGAAAGCAAAATAGTAAAGCCACCCCAGCAGTGGGTATCGTTTTGTCCAGTGTTTTGATTTCAATTTTATTGTTGATGAATTATACAAAGGGTTTAGTTAAAGCTTTTGAATTTATGATCTTATTGACAACGATTAGTGTATTAATTCCTTATATTTTTTCATCCGCTACCTACGCTCTGACTATTTCTTTTAAAAAGAACCCTCGATGGCTTATTCAATTAACTGTCGCTTTAGTTGCCTTCATTTACTCTATGTATGCGGTTATTGGCGCTGGTTACGAGGTAGTTTACTGGGGATTTATCCTCCTCCTTTTAGGCATTCCCATCTATATCTGGCTTATTAAAAGTAATCCTTCGCAACCTTTGAAATGAGAGAGACCTGTCATAGTGAATATGGAAAAATAAAATCCATCCTGTTGCATCCGGCAAAAAATAGTTTTGTCAGTGACGCTAATATTCAGGAGCAATGGCAAATGTTGAATTATCTTTCAGCGCCCGACTATCCCCTGGCGTTAAAGGAATATGATTATTTCCAACGCTTACTGGAACAAACGGGTGCTACTATTTTCACCTTGCCCACCTCAGAAAAAACCAATATCGATGCCATTTATTGTCGGGATACCTCGTTGGCTACCGATTTTGGCTTAATCATTGGAAATATGGGCAAAGCGGCAAGGAAAAATGAGAATATCGAGGTTGCTCTGGCAGCTAAATCCCTTGGATTGGATATTTTTGGGGAAATAAAATCCCCGGGCACCCTGGAAGGTGGCGATGTAGCCTGGATAGACGAGAAAACGCTGGCTGTAGGACATTCCTACAGGACCAATGAAGAGGGAATCAGGCAATTAAAAGCATTTTTGAATCCAAAAGGTATTGAGGTATTGGTTTTTTCTCTTCCTCATTATAAGGGTCAGGACGATGTTTTTCACCTGATGTCTATCTTTAGTCCGGTAAATACATCCGTTGCTGTCGTTTATTCTCCATTGATGCCCATTTCCCTAAGAAACGCCTTGTTGGAGCGTGGATTCAATCTGGTGGAGGTTCCTGATGAGGAATGGGATAGTATGGGTTGTAACGTTTTAGCCATTGCACCTGGCAAATGTTTGCTGGTGGAGGGAAATCCTATTACAAAAGAAAGGCTGGAAAAAGCGGGTTGCGAGGTTATTGCCTTTCCTGGAAAAGCCATTTGTTTGCCTGGAGGAGGTGGACCAACTTGTCTAACGCGACCCTTAATCAGAGAAATTTAAAACACCAAATTCTATGAAAACACCCTTACCTTTTAACATAGCCTTATTATTTATTTGTATATCCACTACCCTCTTCTTTAGCGGTTGCGCCAGTTTACAAAACCGCGGAGAATCAACCTCGTGGCATTCTTTATTTAACGGCAAAGATATAAATGACTGGACGGTTAAAATTCATCATCACGAGGTAGGTGATAATTACGGGAAAACCTTTAGGGTGGAAGACAAAATGATTCGGGTAAAATATGATCAGTATGATACCTTTAACAACCGGTATGGTCATCTTTATCATAATACCCCGTATTCACATTTTCATTTGAAAATGGAGTACCGTTTTGCGGAGCCCTGGCGAAAGGATGCTCCAGGATATACAGAATTAAATAGTGGCATTATGTTCCATTCCCAGGATCCACGGACGATGAGAAAGGAGCAAGATTGGCCTATCAGTGTAGAAATGCAGTTTTTAGCCCAATTGGCCGATGGAAAACCGCGACCCACCGGCAATATGTGTTCTCCTGGGACTGATGTGGTGTATAATGGAAAAATAGATCCCCGTCATTGTATCAATTCAAGCTCAAAAACTTATCCAAAAGACGAATGGATCAAAGCGGAGTTAATCGTTCAAGGCAGTGAAATGGTGACCCATATCATTAACGGAGATACCGTTTTGAGATATACAAACCCACAAATAGGAGGAGGCGTAGCCAATAATTACGATCCAGAGATAAAAATAGATGGTAAATTGCTGGACAGCGGATTCATTGCCTTGCAAAGTGAGGGGCAACCCATTGATTTTAGAAATATAAGGATAAGGAGACTGGAAAAGTAACTGAACTGTACGAAGATGGCGTGGTTATCCCCCTTGGAATTTATACAAAAGTCCATCTACAAATAACCTTATATACAAACCAAAGACGTTCTCTTTAATCCTCAAAATCCTGTAAATCCTGATTCAGAACTGGGTGTTACGGGCAAAATTTCCCCAATTCAATCTTTCTTAAAAAATCTAATATCCATCGGGAATAATCTTAGAAAAGCATCCATTTTTTATACTTTGCCATCACAATAGCCTCTATTCGCAAAATTTATCAAAGTAGCATAAAAGAAGAGGCTATCTTTTTAGACAGCCTCTTCTTGTTAAAATACTCCGTAAGAAAGATTTAGTCCTTTTTTTCTTCTTCCTCCTCCTTTTTCTCGGTTTCCTCCTCTTTCTTATCGTTCCAAATCTCTTTTATCTCATCTATTTTGTCTTCGATACGATCTTCCACTACCTCAGCTACTGCTTTAACCGTATCAACCATATCTGTAATGGAATCGCCAAGAATAGCAGCTGCTGCACCTAATAATGAATCTTTAGATTTTTCTCGTGCTGCATTAGCTGCAGCTATTTCGCTGGCAATTTTCTCTTGAGCTGCTTTTTTCGCATCCTCTTTAAGCATTTCGTCCGCCTTTCTCTTCTCTTTTTCCTGAAGTTGCTCCATTTTACGGTCTAATTCCGTTTTTGTAGCATACATTTCAGCTAGTTTCTCTTTTTTGGAGCGAACGCGTTCTTCAATCATAGCCACTTTTGCCTGTCTGATTTGCGCTTCGAGTTGTCCAAAAGAAGTATTAACTTTTCCATTCTGGAAATTTAATTCCTCAATATCGCGACCCACAGAACTTTCCATTTTATCGATAGCAGCCATCAAGCCCTCATATCTTTTTTGGATTCTAACCAATGGATTATTATCTTCAGCCGTTTCAGGACCGAATCTTTTTTCCTTTAAAACTTTGAAGGTGGCGTCTAATTTATCCCAAATCTTATTTCTATGGTCTCTGTTTAATTTGACCTCCCTGATTTTTTTCTGAATATCTTTTAGTTCATCAAAGAGAGGCTGTAAACGAATGCCTTCGCGAACTTTATTTTCAATATCACCTAACTTAGCTACGATATCTTCATACAACGTTTTTGAGGTACGATCAAATTCCTCGTCCAGTTTTCCACGCAAATCCTTCAATTTACCGAACAACTCATTTGTTTCTTGTCTTAGGTGTTCACTGTGTTCTCTAAAAAGACTTTTATCACGTGCTTGTTCCTGGACACGATCCCAAAAACTTTTCAGCTCATCCCACATATTTTTATCAAAATGAAGGGCACGCTCCACTTTATCTTTAAACTCATTTAGCTCTGACTGATATGAACGGAAAAGTCTAGAGGAGAGAATAGAAAAATTCCATTCTGCCTGCGCTCTGGTAACGAGATCCATTTTTTCAGCGGTAATGCCGGCCGGCAAAATACTACCTGTAACCGTTAATTCTACGAGTGTTGAAGTGAAACCTTCAGGAAAGTCAACTGTTTTACCGTCTCGCCAATCTTTAGTCAAAGTTTGGTTAAACTCTTCAGAGACCAACGCTTCTGGAAAGGAAATGACATTAACTTTACCCTCTTCTGCTAATAACTCCAGAGCGAGAAGTAATTTCTCTGAATTTTCATTTTTACCCCAAAAAACAATTCTATTCTTCATGATGTGTACCAGTTTTCTGAATCTAAACTAAAGTGAGTATGAATAATGTTTAAAAATACAATAAGTTCATTAAAAACAACCAATCTGTAAGGTAAAAGGTTAAACCAAACTATTTTCGACAAGATACTCTGCGATTTGAATGGCATTGGTTGCTGCCCCTTTTCGCAAATTATCGGCGGTAATCCACATATTCAACGTATTAGGTGCAGAATCATCTCTTCTCAATCTACCAACAAAAACACTATCTTTCCCTTTACTCCATAACGGCATAGGGTATTGGAATGCTGCCGGATCGTCGGAAAGAAAAACACCAGGTGCGTCAGAAAGCCATTGTCTAACTTCGGCGAGATCAAAATCTCTCTCAAAGGTAACGTTCACCGATTCAGAATGCCCCCCTAAAACAGGCACGCGCACGGCGGTAGCGGTCACTTTGATGGTATCGTCTCTCATTATTTTTTTGGTTTCCAGCACCAGTTTCATTTCCTCCTTCGTGTATCCATTATCCAAAAATACATCACATTGAGGTATGCAATTTTCAAAAATAGGATAATGGTAAGCCATTTCCTCTGGTTTAGGAACAAATCCCTTTTTCTCTAATTGATATTGTTTTACCGCCTTCATACCTGTTCCTGTTATGGACTGATAAGTAGAAACGACAATTCTATTTATTTTAAGTTTTTTATGCAAGGGAGCCAAAGCGACAACCATCTGTATGGTAGAACAATTTGGATTGGCAATAATCCGATCATTGGGAGTAAGGCTATCGGCATTAATTTCCGGTACAATTAATTTATGATCAGGATTCATTCTCCATGCGGAAGAGTTATCTACTACAATGGTACCCACCTCGGCAAATTTCGGTGCCCAAAGAAGAGAGGTATCTCCCCCAGCAGAAAAAATAGCTATATCAGGTTTTGCTGCAATAGCATCTTCCATAGATACAACGGGATATTCCACACCCCGAAAAGTAACCTGTGTTCCTACCGATCTGGCGGAAGCTACAGGAATAAATGTCGACACAGGGAAATTTCTTTCTTGTAAAACTTCTAAAACGACATTACCTACTAAACCAGTTACGCCAACGACTGCTAACTTCATGTGTTAATTTTTTATCATTTAAAAAAGGTAGGTTAGGGCAAATTGCTTTTCACGTAAAATGGGCTTGCAAGCTATCCAAAAAGGAAAGACCTTGCGGCCATCTTAATTAGGGGACAAATATAAACGCATTCTTTTATATCATTAACAAGTATAACATGAAAGTCCCATCTTTTTTATTTTTATTCAGTGTTCAGCTTTTAACTGCCCAATCTATTCCATGGTCAGAAAAATTTGATAATCAATCTGTTCCATCTTATTTTGAAGGAAATATATCCAGATTTACTATTTTGAATAATAGACTTTATTTGAATCATATTTCACCCACACCACAAAATGAATCGCAAATTGTGCGATATGCCCCCTTAAAAAATGGGGAACCGTTGTTATGGGAACTCCATGTTTCCCTCGATTTTACACCATCGCCACAAAATAATCTGAAGATTTATCTGGCTTCCTCCCATCCAAATCTGAAAAATGCTGAAAATGCCTGGTTTTTGCAAGTGGGCGGAGAGACGGGTGACCAGGATAAATTAAGTTTATTTCGTCAGAAAAATAACCAAAGAACCCTTTTAGCGGAGAGTAAACCTGGTATTTTGGGCGATAAAGCTTTTAGTATTTCTTTCCGTGTCCAATTAGATGAAAAAGGATTATGGCAGGTATTTACAAAAGCTGATAGCTCCCAAGTTTGGCTCCCCGCCTTTGATTATACTGAAAAAGAGGAGTTAAAAGGTTTCTACACAGGCTTACTGCTCACTTATACCGCAAGTCGAGCTAAACAATTTAATTTCGATGACTGGAAAATGGAAGGGCTACTATTAGATTTGACAAAACCGTTGGTAGATAAATGGACATTAAATACCTTGCAGCATTTACAGATTTATTTTTCAAAACCATTGGATATAGCCACAAATAATTTGGTAGATTTTCAATGTCGAGAAGTTGAAGGAGAAAAAAAAACCATTCAATCTATAACTTTAGACAGCGTCAATCCCTATATATTGCATTTATATTTTGAAGCCATTAAGCCAAATGTTACCTACGAATTTCAGGGAAAAGTCACAGATAAAAGTAAAAATGATAATAGTTTTTATTTTTATTTCGACAAAAAAACGGGTAGCAGACCTCTTCCTGGTGATTTGTTATTTACGGAAATATTAGCAGCACCATCAAGTGGGAAGCAGGCTGAGTTTATAGAATTACATAATCCTACAAAGCAATTTTTGCAGCTGGCCAGCGCAAAAATAATCGTCAATAAAAGCACTTTGGAATTACCCGACCTCATTTTGTCTCCCGGAGAATTTTTAGTTTTTCATCACCTAAAAGATAGCCTCTTCTTTAAGGAATTGAAGCATACTTTTGGATCATCCAGTTTTCCCTCCTTGCCAAATGCGGGAGGAATCATAGAATTAACAGACTTGGGGGTAACTTTAGATAAGATGACTTATGGGTTATTTCCGATATGGCAACACTCGGTGGCGACGGGAAAATCGTTGGAAAAAAGAAGTTTATCTCACTTATCAGATTGTTTAATAAACTGGACTTCCAGTGCCAATAACATCGGTCACACCATGGGTTTAGAAAATGACGCATTTTCTTTGGCGCTTCCCTTTTTTAACCCTATGGCAGATCATATTTTTCCGACCTCTGCTGATACCCTTCAATTTATTGCCCATGTTCCCTTAAAATGGCCCGACTCCACCGATTTATCGCTATTCAAGAATCAGGGTCTGGAAATTAAATCTATAGCTAAGGGTTCTCAATCAAATGAGTGGACTTTGCATTTAAAAAAAACCATAGATGCAGGTATAATATATCCATTTACGGTGTTAAAAGGACTGAAGAATTGTTTGGGTCAGGAAAAAGATCAACCACAAGCCATGCGATTAGCCATTCCTCAGAAGCCTGAGAAAGGGGAAAGAATTTTTATCAATGAAATATTATTTGATGCCCTTCCCTTTCAAAAGCCGTTCGTGGAAATACAGGTAAATACTAA
>Ga0208787_1000710_pt1 | contig 15259 bp, 8 predicted proteins | sample Wag4_2014_7_11_FD_187362 | JGI IMG/M metagenome (GOLD analysis project Ga0208787, IMG submission 187362) | Fresh water microbial communities from Ohio, USA - Utica-2 Time Series HT 2014_7_11 (SPAdes) (version 2) | ecosystem: Environmental > Aquatic > Freshwater > Water tank | place: USA: Ohio... | reverse complement strand
GGGGAGTTGCCGGCCTATTTTTTTAATTTTTCCGTTTTCAACGAGCACATCGGTATTGTTCAGGATTCCGTCTTTTTCATTTGTCCAGACGGTGGCATTTCGAATCAGATACGATTTGGGGCTTGGCTTGGTGGTTATTCCTAAGCCTGTGAAGGGGAAGAGTAGATCACCTGGAGCTTCTTTTTTGGTTGTGGGTGTTTTTTTGGTTGGATTGGGCGTTTGTTCTATTTGTTGAAGTTTCCAAGTGAATGATCGGCCATCTGCCCAGATACCTCTACCGGCTGCGGATGGCAGGCCTTCCATGGAGGGGAAGGTTCCGGAAAGGAGCGCTGTTGTTTTTGCGACGCTATCCTGTATCCACGAAAGTTGTACTTGGTCGCGTTGGAGCTGGAAGTTAACTTTTATTTTGGAGCTGTCGGGCTGAAGGAAATAGGTGTCCGCTGCACCTTTTTTTAAGCCGATTACTAGGTTATAGCTAGTAGTATCGGAGGTAGTTAGCTGGTAATTCCCGAGTAATTGGGAGGGGAATACCTCGTTAAATTCTTTGTATTTGTAGGCATCGCCTCTGCACCAAGTTTGGAAAATTTTTGTTTCTGGATCAAAAATATTGCCGGAGGCAAGGATGAAGTTAGCTATTTTTCCACTTTCCAGGCTACCGATTTTATCGTAGGCCCCTAGGAGTTGGGCGGGTTGAAACGTCAGTGCTTTTAAGGCGGCCTCTTCGCTAAGGCCATGATCCAGTGCTTTTCTAAGTTGGGAGTAAAACTTGGATTTATCCCTTAGGTCGGCAGTGGAAAGGGAAAAAGTAATTCCAGCGGCTTCCAATCTGCCGGGATTAGAAGGGGCTAACTCCCAGTGTTTTAGTTCGCGCAAGCTTGTATTTTGTAACGCGTAGGGATCACGGAGGTCGTATCCGTTGGGAAAGTTGAGGCTTACGATTAATGCTTGGTTGCTTGCTTTTACTTCTTCAAGGCGTTGGTATTCATCGCCTGTCGTTTTCACGATGTATTTAAGTCCGAATTCTTTTCCAAGCTTCTCGATGCGAAGGATATCGAGTTTGTCGGATGCCTCAAAAAATTGAGGGAGGTTTTGGAGGGCGTTCCATGCCTCCAAGGAGGCGTTGTATTCTTCTTTTTTCCCAACTTGTTGATACCATTTGGCATCGTAGTAGGTTTGCCGGAGCAATGCAATGATTCCCATTAGGGAGCTGGGGTAATTTTGTCTGCTGCTGCCTTTTCGGAACGACAAAAAGTGGCCGGCTTTGGAGGAAATCACGCTCAGGTGTGGTTTCGTTTCGTCTAATGAAACCAAGGCGCCGGTGCCTCTTGAGATACCATCTGGTTGGTGGGTAACGACGGCGGTAAAGCCTAATTTACGGAACTCATCCGCCATTTTTGTATCTGGTGAGAAGTAATCAGCAGCTGCATACTCTGGTTTGAGGGCTTCGTTCCAGGAGTAAGCTCCTTTTTTATTGCTGGTGGTTTGTGGTGGGCCGTCGCGTCGTCCGGAAGGAGCGGCACTTGGCTCTAGTCCGTAGCCCCCCGCATAGAGGTCAATAAATCCAGGATAGATGGTTTTGCCACTGCAGTCAATGACGATCGCTTCAGGAGGTACGGCCACCGTTTTACCAACTTGTTCGATGGTTCCTTTACGAATGAGTAGTGTTGCGCCCTCTATTTTTGTTTTATAATCCGTGTAAATAGAGGCATTGGTAAGCGCGTAAACTTCGGGCCTTTCGTCGGAAGGTGCGCTAACTGGGAAGGTTTGTTGGGCGTTTGCAACCGAGCTTGTTGTGCCCCAAAGGAGCAATAAGAGGAAAAGTTGACAGGAAGTTATGAAAGTATGCTTATTTTGCATGGTGTTCTTTTTTATCGAGAAATTAAAAAGCAAACCTACAAAATTAATCGATTAAGCGGTACTACAATTAGCGATTAACTATTTTGGAATTGTAGGAAAAGGGCCCTCAAAGCGAGGGCAAAGAGGGGTTATCCCATTAAAAAGACGGCTTTTGGTGCGTGTACAAGCGCCTCTTTTAGCAGCTGTTATTATTTATGAGCTATGAAAAGGATATTAATCTGTTGTGTTGTTGCAGGCTTATTCTATCAATGTAACAAGGAGCCGTTGGTGTTTCAGCGTTGGGAACAGCAGCCAGTACCGGTGTCTATGGACTTGAATTCTATTTATTTTGTAGATTCATTAAGGGGCTTTATTGCTGGTGGGGAGTCATGGAAAGAGGGCTGCCTCCTTTCTACGGTAGATGGGGGTATATCTTGGCGGGTAGACACCGTTCTCGATGGGCATAAAATGGAGCATGTTGCTTCGGATTCAATCGGTAACTTATTGGCAGTAGGCCAGTATGGCCACTGTTTTGAACGGGGCCCTATGTCTGAGGCGTGGACGAAGTACAGGATTGATTATGTGTGGCATCGTGGTGCTGCAATAGTGGCGGGTAAGCGAGCAGTAATTGTTAGTGGCGAAAGTTTTTCGAAAGGGGAGATCAGGAGTTTTGGTCCAACCTATTTTTGGGCATTGGATACGCAACAGTTGATGCCTGTTCAACTCGATGCTGTTTGGGCGGTCGACGAACAAAACTGGGTGGCCTGTGGCTTGGGATGGGTAATCAGCTCTTCGAATGGCGGTGTTTCATGGGAGCGGTTACCGGTGACGGGTGATTGGTTTACGTCGATCCATTTTCCGACAAAAGACATCGGATATATCTGTGGTCGTACGGGATATTTATTAAAAACGACCGATGGTGGCAGGAGATGGAAGGAAATTCGAAGAGGGGGCGCTTTTGGAAACCGGTTGAAAGTGTTCCGGTCCCTTTGGTTTACGACGGAGCAGAAGGGGTGGGTAGTAGGAGAAAATGGATTAATCTGGAAAACGGTTGATGGTGGACTAACCTGGACCGAAGTGGAGGGGCTTCCCATCGATGCCCAGTATACGGATATTATAGTAAAGGGTAATAGAGGATGGGTGACGGCAGAGGGAGGTAGGGTGTTTGTTTTTGAGGAATAGACCTAGCAACCATTTCATTGGATAGACCAATAGAAAAGTGCAATACTTTTTGCTGAAATAGTTTTTCATAAAAATAATTTATGTTGTAGATAGAGATAATAAATAATGCTATCGTTTTAATTCCCTCAATTTTGCACCCTAAAAACGACGTATTATGAAAAGAATTACAGTAGCAAAGGGGGATGGAATTGGCCCAGAGATTATGGATGCCACATTGTCCATCATTAAGGCTGCCGGTGCGCAGATTGAGATTGATGAAATTGAAGTTGGTGAAAAGGTCTATTTGTCTGGGAATACGAGCGGAATTTCCAAGGAATCATGGGATATTATCCGGAGAAATAAGATATTTCTTAAAGCGCCAATTACTACCCCGCAAGGTGGGGGCTACAAAAGCCTTAATGTAACTACCCGAAAGTTTCTAGGTCTTTATGCTAATATCCGGCCTTGCATGAGTCTTCACCCGTTTGTCAGTACCAAGCATCCTCAAATGGATATTATTATTGTTCGGGAAAATGAGGAAGATCTCTATGCGGGTATTGAACACCAGCAAACCGATGAGGTGGTCCAGTGTCTAAAACTTATTAGCCGGCCTGGGTGTGAAAAAATTGTTCGGTATGCCTTTGAGTACGCAAAGCAACAAGGCCGTAAGAAAGTGACTTGCTTCACGAAGGATAATATTATGAAGCAAACGGATGGGTTGTTCCATGAGGTATTTGATGAAATTGCAAAGGAATATCCTGAGATCGAGAACGAACACTGGATCATTGATATTGGAGCTGCAAAAATGGCGGATACACCAGAAGCTTTCGATGTGATTGTGATGCCCAATTTATATGGGGATGTATTGAGCGACGTTGCGGCCCAAATTGCAGGGTCTGTTGGACTAGCGGGTTCTGCAAATATTGGAGAAGAGTGCGCTATGTTTGAGGCAATTCACGGCTCAGCTCCTCGTAGAGCAGGGCAGAACATGGCAAATCCATCTGGATTATTACAAGGTGCTATCCAAATGTTGACGCACATCGGTCAGGTAAAGGTAGCCGAAAAGGTACAAAATGCTTGGTTGAAGACGATTGAAGATGGTATTCATACCTATGACATTTATAAAGAAGGAGTAAGCAAGCAAAAGGTGGGTACCAGGGAGTTTGCAGAGGCGGTCATCCAAAATTTGGGTGCTGTTCCAACCCAACTCAAGGCAGTCCACTTTTCGGAGGAAAAAGCGTTGGTACTCCCTAAGTACCAGCGGAAGCAACCTAAGACGAAAGACTTAGTTGGGGTAGACTTGTTCGTGCACTGGGCTGGAAAAGATGCCAATGAGTTGGCTGCGCTCGTACACCCGATAGAAAAAGAAGGCATTCAGCTCAATATGATTACCAATCGAGGTATCAAAGTGTATCCGGATGGTTTTCCAGAGACGTTCTGTACCGACCACTGGCGCTGCAGGTTCAAGCCCACGGAGGGTAATGTTCTAACAAAAGCAGAAATCATTGAGTTGCTTCAACGGGCGGAAGCAAGGGGTATTGATGTGATAAAAACCGAAAATCTATACACCTTTGATGGAAAAGCGGCGTACTCACTTGGTCAGGGCCAGTAGTATAGCGCTGGTTGGCAGCTTGGTTGCTAGATCAGTAGAGAGAGAAAATCCAAACGCACTACTTGTCTAATAACCAATCAAATAAACACGCTAAATTAGTAGACGTAGCAGCTGGGGCGCGCTCCAGCTGCTTTTTTTTCGATCGTTTTGGGTGAGTAATTCTTACAAACCTAAGTAGTCGTCATAAAGTAGCTGGAGATAGGCTTTAGCCAAATGTTTTTCATTTGTATTTAAGCTATCACCAAAAAATTGCCATTGCTGGTTTTGAAAACGAAAAAATCCAGCTCCGGAAGGCGTTACCCAACCTAGTCCATCTTCATTGGTATAATAGGCAAATCCGCTACTTGAATCCTGATGTAGCAAGTTACGGCTCCACGGGAAGGCCTTACCTTCCTGCTCAGGTACCCGAAGTAAAGGGAGTAAGGTGGCGGGAAGGTCATGGTGGTTCCCCAGCGTTTTACAGCGTTTTCCGCGCCAAGATTCAGAGAGCAAAGGGGAAAAAAACAATAATGGAATTCGACGCGTGAGGGGTTGATCGAGCCCTATCCCCGCTGGATGGGAGGAGCCGTGATCCGCTACTAGGATGAATAGGGTATTGGGGTACCAAGGCTGCTTTTTTGCATTGTCCATAAATTGTCCGATGGCTTGGTCGACAAAAGCAGCACTATTCAGAAACTGGGACCGTTCGTCCGAGCCCACCCAAGGACTTGTATAGGGTACATCGTAGGGTGGGTGCAAGCTAAGGCTAAGCGGAACCAGTAGAAAAGGCTCAGGCAAAGAGTTAGCGATGCTCAGTGTTTTATTGAACAGTATTTGGTCGTCGGCACCCCAGCGCTGGGTAACCTCTTGAGCGCTAAAATCATTTTGGGATAGTATTTGATCAAATCGTTGGCTGGATAACCATGCCCCCATATTGGCGAAGGTTAGCTCACCGCCGTAGAGAAAAGCGGTAGAGTAATCATATTTTTCCTTAAGTAAGAGGGGAAGACTTTGGAGTTTAGCTGCTTTATCTGTGTGCAGCACAACAGATTGGTCTGGTTGTGCAGGGTAGCCGCTTAATATGGAGATAATTCCTTGGTCGGTTCTATACCCACTGCTGTAGCAATGCTCCATTAAAAGCCCCTCTTTTGCCAGCTGACTCAGGTGCGGACATACGTTTTCCATACCACCCAACTCTTCTATTACTTGTGCCGTCATGCTTTCCAAGACGAGCAGAACAATGTTGGGACGGGTGGCAGTTGGATGCAGCTGCAAAAGGCTGTCTTGGGTGGCACCTACATGGGAGAACAGGCCTTCTTTTAGTGCTTGTGCTTCGGAGTGATCGAAGGACTTGTATTTATTTTCGGTAGCACGGACTTCCAGGAAGCTATGTGCGAGGTGCCAGCCTGGGTTGGTAGCAGCGTGGTTATCGAAGAGGTGATTGGAGTAGCAAACCGCACTTTCGTTAACGGGCATCACGCCCCAGCCTCCTCGGATAGCGAGAAAGAGAAATCCTAACGTTGGAAAAAAAAAGAGCGAGTAGATTCTTTTATGGTAGTGGGCGTAGATATTGGCACCAATCCAAAACCTGTACAACCGAGATAAACCCCAGAATGACCCTAGATAAAGGCCCACAAGCGCTAAGGTAAACAGCCAAGAGAGGGAGTTAAAAAGTGCGCTGGGGGTGCTTAAGTAGTGGATGGCCCTAGGATTAAGAAGAGTATGCCATTCTTCATAAATAAATATATTAGCCCCAAAAACCCCGATAGCTACGAAAAGAAGCACGGAATTAAGCCAGTGGATGCTTTTGTGAATGACGTTGTGCACTTGTTGTCCGACTACCAGCCCAAGGTAGTAGAGAAGGATGGGTAGGCTTACCAAGTAGGCGGCCATACTAGCATCCAGAGGGAACGCATGCCACAAGGATTGCCAAACAGAGGAAGGGTGATCTGTTGACCATTCTTCCTTGAGCCAGAGTATAAACCAGATACGAAAGGCCTGGAAGAAAAAGATCCAGAATAGAAACAGGCGTAGTATCAACTCAAAAAAAGGTTAGTTGGCGTAATCGCTCAAAAACTTCAAACGCATTAGCTGAATTTCTTCGTAGGTAATATCCTCCTCTTTTAGTTCCTGAAAAGCGGTATCCAAGTGGTCTGTTGGTGCAGACTTAAAATAGTCGAGGATGGTTTCACGAACGAATTCATCTGGTATTTCCTTATTAAGAAAGTAGTCGAGCCGCAGTTTGGTACCTGACATAACAATACTGTAGAGCTCTTCCATCAGCTCTTCATAGGTCAGGTCGTTATCGCGGGCGATGTCTTCCAGGTTAATTTTTCGGTCGATGGCAGTAATAATGCCAATTTTGGTTTTGGATTTATTCGCTACCATCCGGATAGTTAGGTCGGAGGGGCGTTCAATTTCATTTTCTTCAACGTATTTAGCAATGACGTCGATGAATGGCTGTGCGTAGCGTTGGGCCTTTGCCAGGGATACGCCCGTAATTTTGGACATATCTTCCATGGAGATAGGATACTGAGTAGCCATTTCTTCCAAGGAAGGATCTTGGAAGATGACGTACGGAGGTAAGTTAAACTTTTTTGCCACGCTCCGGCGAATGTCCTTCAGCATATTCATAAGGACCTCATCTAGAACGGCTGTTCCGCCTTTTTCGTCATCAAAGTCATAATCAGCGTCACCGTAATTAATGTTGACAGTAATTTTGATCGATTGAGGGTCTTTGATAAAGGCCCGGCCAGCTTCGGATACTTTTAGGATTCCGAACTGTTCTATTTCTTTGTAGATTAGACTATTGATCATTGCGTGGCGGATAACGGAATTCCAAAAGTTTTCATCATCCCCTTCTCCTACCCCAAAGTGTTCCAGCTCGGTAAATTTGAAGTCCCTCATTTCTTTGGTTTCTTTTCCGAGGATAAAATCAACCAGTGTACGAACGAGGTAGTTTTCATTTAATTCCAGCACACTTTTGATGACGGCGACCATTTCATTTTTCACCTCGACCACCTCTTTGGGTGTTCGGCAGTTGTCGCACATTTTTCCACAGTTGTCGGTTTCAAATTTTTCACCGAAATAGTGTAGAAGGAATCGGCGGCGGCAGGAGGCTGTTTCGGCATAGGCAACTACTTCCTGCATGAGTTGAGCGCCCATTTCTCGTTCAGATACGGGCTTGTCGCGCAGAAATTTTTCTAGTCGCAGTATATCATTATAGTTGTAAAAGGCTACGCATTTACCAGTCAGGCCATCACGTCCTGCCCTGCCTGTTTCTTGGTAATAATTTTCGATTGATTTTGGGATATCATAGTGGAAGATAAACCGGACATCTGGCTTGTCGATTCCCATGCCGAAGGCAATGGTGGCGCAAATGACATCTATTCCTTCCATCAGGAAATTATCTTGCGTTTGAGCGCGGGTTTTGGGGTCTAAGCCGGCATGGTAAGGAGATGCTTTGATGTCATTTACTTGGAGTAGCTCGGCGATATCCTCGGCTGTTTTTCTGTTTTGTACGTAGATGATTCCAGATTGGCCTCTGAACTCTTCCTTAATCATCTGGATAATCTGCCGTATGGTCTGATCCTTTTTTACCTTGGGGCGTACCTCATAAAAGAGGTTATCGCGGTTAAAGGAAGAGATAAAAATTTCTGGTTGCCGCAGGTTGAGGTTTTTAACAATGTCTTCTTGTACTTTTGGGGTAGCGGTGGCAGTGAGTGCAATGAGAGGAACGTTTTTAGCAACGGCATCCAGCATTGTGCGAATCCGACGGTATTCAGGCCGGAAGTCGTGGCCCCATTCAGAGATACAGTGGGCTTCATCAACTGCTACGAACGAGATATTATTGGTACTGAAAAACTCGATATTTTCTTCTTTTGTGAGTGTTTCAGGGGCTACATATAAGATTTTTGTACGGCCTTCGGTGATATCAGACTTTACCTTCTTCATCTGTGCCCTTGTAAGGGAGGAGTTGAGGAAGTGGGCAACTTCATCTTCATTGGAGTAGCCACGAATACTATCCACTTGATTTTTCATCAATGCTATCAATGGACTGATGACGATAGCGGTTCCCGGCAACATCAGGGCCGGAAGTTGGTAGCATAAGGATTTACCTCCACCGGTAGGCATAATGACGAAGGTATCTTTGCCGTCTAGTAGGCTTTTGATGATATCGTACTGATTACCCTTAAAAGAGTCAAAACCGAAATAGCGCTGGAGGCCGTCAATGATTGGGTCCTGTGCAGTAGTCGAAGCCGAAGGTGCGCTCATATTACAAGTTGTCAAGGATGCTATTTAGTAATGCTCAATCGAGCAGAAAAATGGAAGATGAAGTGATTCACGGTGTACCCCTTTCCAAAAAAGCCGTCAAAGGTATAAAAACATTTTTTTATTTCGTGCAAGTGTTTGGTTGTTTTTTTTTGGAGTTTTTTTCTTTTTTTTAAAAAAAAGCAGACAAAAACGCAAAATAATAAATTGAAAAACCGTCTATTTTTAATAAAATGCAAAATAATAATTTGTTTTTAAAAAAAGGATCGCAATGGTAAGGAGCTAAGCCAACCAAGTGCCGTTCTGCCTGTTCGGGTGAATACCCCTAGATCGGTGGTATTGGTATGGCTCCTATCTCGATGGGGTACCGAGGAGCATCATATTATTGTTCTGATATTAACGACGATAGGAGGCACCTTAGCACCCGGACCGTCTTTGTAATTAGGGCTTTTAAGATTAGGCGGCACAACGTTTTTTAATAGTTAGGCACACCCCATCAGGAAGTGGACAGTGGGTTGTGGAGTAATTTGCCAGCTATTTTAAACTTTTTATATCGAATTTTAAGCTGCTTTATTTTCCCAAAAAAGGTAAATCCTATTCCCTTTTGACGAAAAAAGGGGGGTATATTCTTTTTTTATTGAATTATTAACAGGATAGGCAGGTGCGCTAAAACAGGAAAAGGAGCTATAATTAAAAAGTAGCACTTACTTTTGTGCCCAGTTACCTACAAAAAACATCCAAAAAGCAACAATTAATTCCATTAATGGCTAAAAAACTATTGATAGTCGAGTCTCCTGCGAAAGCAAAGACCATCGAAAAATACCTTGGCGGCGACTTCACGGTGAGGTCTTCCTACGGTCACATCCGAGATTTGGAGAAGGGCAGTGACCTTGGGGTAGATGTTAATAATGGCTACAAACCGAATTATGTTGTTTCGGTAGATAAGCACAAAACCGTAAAAGAGCTAAAAGAAATCGCTCAAAAGTCGGAGGAAGTTTGGTTGGCGACGGATGAGGACCGTGAGGGAGAGGCTATTTCTTGGCACCTTTGCCAGGTATTGGGCTTAAATGAGTATACGACGAAGCGGATTGTTTTTCATGAGATTACCAAGCCTGCTATTCAAAAAGCGGTTCAAAATCCGCGGACGCTTGATCTCAACCTTGTAAATGCTCAGCAGGCACGTCGTGTTCTGGATCGCTTGGTAGGATGGGAGTTGTCAGGGTTGCTTTGGAAAAAAGTGAAAGGCCAGTTATCAGCTGGGCGTGTTCAGTCGGTCGCCGTGAAGTTGGTGGTAGAGCGTGAGCGCGATATTCAACATTTTAAGTCGGAGCCTTTTTTTAAAATAGCAGCTCACTTCTTGGCAAAAAATACGCAAGGGAAGGTAGTTTCTTTTAAGGCAGAGCTTCCTGCAAGGCTGGAGAAAGAAGGAGATGCGATGGAATTTCTCAAGCGGTGCGTTGGTGCGGGGTATCAGGTTGGGAAAATCGAGGTAAAGCCTACGCGCAGAAAGCCAGCTCCCCCCTTTACCACTTCTACGCTTCAACAGGAAGCCAGTCGCAAAATGGGTTTTGCGGTAAGCAGAACTATGCGTATTGCCCAGCGGCTATATGAATCCGGTTTTATCACGTATATGCGTACGGATTCGGTGAATTTAAGTGAGATGGCTATTCAGACGATCGGTGCCGAAATCCAAAAGCAATATGGCCCGAAGTACCACCAGGAGCGCCGGTTTAAAAATAAGAATGAATCGGCACAGGAGGCGCACGAGGCCATACGCCCCACCTATTTTGACCGCATCCAGGTGAGTGCAGATCGGGATGAGCAGCGGTTGTACGAATTAATTTGGAAACGAGCCATGGCTAGCCAAATGGCGGATGCCGAGTTGGAAAAAACGGTAGTAGATATTGCAATAAGTACGCACCCCGGGACCCCCTTAGTGGCTGAAGGAGAGGTAATTAAATTTGATGGTTTCCTTAAGGTGTATTTGGAGAGTACGGATGACGAGCCGGAGGAAGAACAAGGTATGCTTCCGCCCTTAACGGTCGGGCAGGTTTTGCAGCTCAACGATATGACCGCCACTGAGCGATTTACCAGGCCTGCTGCGCGCTACACGGAAGCTGGTTTGGTTAAAAAACTGGAGGAATTAGGAATAGGTCGCCCTTCTACGTATGCGCCAACTATTTCAAAAATTATGGAAGAAAATAGGGGCTATGTGGTTAAGGAGAGTCGCCCGGGAGAAGAACGTCCCTATCGGGTGCTTACGTTGCAAAGCGACCAAATAAAAAGTCATACGGCCAAGGAAATGACTGGAGCTACCAAAAATGTACTATATCCGACGGATATGGGCATGATGGTGACTGACTTTTTGGATGGTCATTTCGACAAGATAATGGATTACGGGTTCACTGCAGGAATCGAAAACCGTTTTGATGATATTGCAGCGGGGAAAGTGGATTGGTCTAAAGTTATTGATGATTTTTACAAGCCTTTTCATGTACTGGTAGAGCATACATTAGTGGCGGCTGATCGTGTTTCTGGGGAGCGCATCTTAGGGCTGGACCCAGTGAGTGGAAGAACCGTACTGGTTCGGATGAGTAAGTTAGGGAAACCAGTGATTCAAATTGGAACAGGAGATGAGCTAGAAGAAAAAGAGAAACCTCGATATGCCAATCTTCGGGTTGGACAAAATTTGGAGACCCTGACTCTACAAGAAGCGTTGAGTGCGTTTGCATTACCTCGCAGCTTAGGTGAGTTTCAGGGGCAAGAAGTGACAGTTAATACAGGCCGCTATGGTCCCTATGTAAAATTTGGGGAAAGTACCTATGTCAACCTCGGCAAGATGGATGACCCATTTGAGATTACCGTCGAGCGAGCTATTGAATTGATTAAAGCGAAACTGGAGGCGGACAGGCCTGCTGGTGAGTATTTAAACATTCCCTACACCATTGGGAAAGGTCGTTTTGGTCCGTTTCTCAAGTGGGGTGATTTGTATGTGAACATTCCTAAGAGCATTTCTCCAGAGCATATTACTGCTGCGGAGGCGGCCCAGCTTATTGCGGCTAAAGTGGAAAAGGAAAGTAATAAATACATTCACTTGTGGGAGGAAGAAAAAATAAGTGTTGAAAATGGTCGTTATGGTCCGTATATAAAGTTCGGGAAGACAATGTTGAATTTGCCGAAGGTAGAAGGGGCCAAGATGACGGCAGATCAGGCGCGAGCGCTGACCTTAGCGGATGTCAAGGCAATCATTGAAAAAGAAATTCCTAGTGCTTTTGAGAAAAAGACGAGGGCAAAAAAGAAGTAAATATGCCGCCTAAAACAGATGTAGAAGCACTTAATAAGCTGATTTATCAGGAGTCTGCTTTTTTGGCAAAGCTTACCGAGGCCACGTCCAAGGTAATTGTTGGGCAAGAGGCTATGATGGACCGCTTGCTTATCGGCTTACTAACGAGAGGGCATATTTTATTAGAAGGACTACCTGGTTTAGCAAAGACCTTAGCCATCAAAACACTTGCTCAGGCGGTAGACGCAGCGTTTAGTCGAATTCAATTTACACCGGATTTATTGCCAGCGGATGTCCTTGGCACCACGATTTATAATCCGGCAAAAGCGGAGTTTATTGTTCGAAAGGGGCCCATTTTTGCAAATTTTGTTTTAGCAGATGAAATTAATAGGGCTCCAGCGAAGGTTCAGAGTGCCTTATTAGAGGCAATGGCGGAGAGGCAGGTTACGATCGGGAGTACTTCATTTAAGCTGGAAGAGCCTTTTTTAGTGCTGGCCACTCAAAATCCAATTGAGCAGGAGGGTACCTACCCCCTACCGGAGGCTCAGGTAGACCGATTTTTATTAAAGGTCAAACTTGACTACCCTACGATTGAGGAAGAGCGTCAGATTATTCGGCGCAATTTAAATGGTGAAGAGATAACGGTTCCTACCGTTTTGACTACCAAGGCGTTGCTTCAGGCAAGAGAGGCTGTCAAGAAAATTTACATGGATGAGCGCATTGAGCAGTATATTTTGCAGCTTATTTTTGCTACCCGGCAACCTGCCCAGTTTGGGTTGCCTCAATTGGGGCCGTTAATCAGTTTTGGGGCTTCTCCTAGAGCTAGTATTGCATTGGCCCAGGCTTCTAGGGCGGTAGCTTTTTTGCGTCGCCGCGGCTTTGTTACCCCAGATGATGTAAAGGCTGTCATCCATGATGTATTAAGGCATCGAATTGGCTTGTCGTATGAGGCGGAGGCGGAAGGGTATAGTCAAGAGCAGATAATAGATCAGTTGCTTTATTCCATAGAAATACCTTAAAGACTTTTTGACACGATGAGAGTTGCCCTGGTTCAAAGTAAATTGGTGTGGGAACAGCCTGAGGTCAATCGTACGTTACTGGCGAATAAGTTAAAGCCGCTCCACCAACAAGTGGATCTTATTGTGTTGCCGGAGATGTGTACCACGGGTTTCTCGATGCATGCACAGGAGTTGGCGGAACCTATGGGAGGACCAACCACAGCTTGGTTTTTGGAGCAAGCACGTGAGAGTGGTGCGGTGGTCACGGGTAGTTTTATTTGCCAAGAGGGTAATTTCTATTTTAACCGGTTGATTTGGGCGCGACCCGATGGAGAATTAGCATATTACGACAAGCGGCACTTATTTTCTTTGGCAGGGGAGCATCTCACTTATTCCGCAGGTCAGCACCAACCAACTATGGAGTGGAAAGGTTGGAGGGTCCGTCCATTAATTTGCTATGATCTTCGATTTCCGGTATGGAGTAGGCAACCACGGGAAGAGGAGGGCAGGTACGATTTACTTTTGTATGTGGCCAACTGGCCCAATCGGCGATCGCACCATTGGAAAAGCTTATTATTGGCAAGGGCAATAGAAAACCAGTGCTACACCTTGGGGTTAAATATTGTTGGGGAAGACGGGAATGGCCATCTATACAGTGGTGATAGTGCTGTGATTGATTTTTCAGGGCAATATTTGGCGCAAGTGGCTTGGGAGGATCAGACCATAGTAGTTGAGCTGGATTTGGCAAAGCAACAGGCCTACAGGATGCAATTTCCTTTTTTGGAAGATGCAGATATTTTTAGTGTTTAATAGGAGAATAAGCCGCTAACTATTTTGAAGGCTTGGAGGTTAGGGATTTTTGATCTACCTTTGCACTTCCTAATTTTGATAAGGGTGGTTGGCAAGCTAGAGTGTTTTGAATCTATACTTCTCTGCTTTTCCTGAATTATTATGAAACTATTCAATAGCGTACATAAGGGAAATCGTATTGGTCGCTCAGCCTTGGCGTTTCTGCTACTCGTTGTAGGGATGTTAGGTTCGTCTTTTGAATTGGTAGATCCTCCCAAAACGAAATCAGCAGGTTTGTCGGAGGATCGCGTTTCAGACCCGCAATTAATGCGTTTACGGGAATGGATTATTGATTACGCACAGGAATTCAAGGGGACGAGGTACCGGTATGCAGGGCGGAGTCCAAAGACTGGGTTTGATTGTTCTGGGTTTACCAGTTATGTGCTCCACGAGTTTGAATTAAATGCGTCCAGTTCTTCTTCCACGCAGTCCACACAAGGAATTAAAATAGCTTTAGATGATGTACTTCCGGGGGATTTGGTATTTTTTGGAAGTAAAAAGCACATACAACACGTTGCGATGGTGGTAGAGTGTGGACCGGAGGGTATTATTTGTGTGCATAGTACTAGTTCTAGGGGCGTCATTATTGAAAATATCAGCACCTCAAAATATTGGAGGCCTCGCATATTATTTGCCCGGGATATTATTACGGATCAAATTCGTAGCAAGGGTGGTGTCCCTGTTACATTAACTGTGGGTAGGCAAGTGTCGGAAGCGGTTGAAGCCTGCAACGAACAGATGGCGGAGCGTTTATTGCGCAGGCCATAGTAGGAAGCACTGCCACGGCAGTCCAGCAAAACGAAACGAATTTTCCAGCGGGCCGGGCTGTAAAGTCGCGGCTCTTTAGTTGGGCTTCCTTGAACGAAGCCCCTTCATCAATTATATCATGCGTTTTGATTACCGGTTATTCTTCTTTTTTGTGCTTTCCATTCTTGAACTACTTGGAGAAGCTCTCTCGTCTTTTCAACTTATTCAAATAGTCAAGCCATTGTTGATGCCTGCTCTGGCCTTTTGGTGGTATGGGCATAAAATTAGCGCTGGTGGACAGCGATTTTGGGTTATTTATGCTCTTGTTTTTTCCACAGTTGGGGATATTTTTTTATTGTATGCAAGAGTTGATGCCGCTTTTTTCCTCTTTGGATTAGGATCATTTTTAATAGCTCATTTATTTTACATTCGAACGTTTTTTGGCATTGGTTCAGGATTGGGTTATCTAAGGGAAAAGCCAGTTTGGGCGTTGCCATTCTTCGCATTTCTTGGGTTGCTGTT
>Ga0208787_1000708_pt1 | contig 15316 bp, 10 predicted proteins | sample Wag4_2014_7_11_FD_187362 | JGI IMG/M metagenome (GOLD analysis project Ga0208787, IMG submission 187362) | Fresh water microbial communities from Ohio, USA - Utica-2 Time Series HT 2014_7_11 (SPAdes) (version 2) | ecosystem: Environmental > Aquatic > Freshwater > Water tank | place: USA: Ohio... | reverse complement strand
CTATTAGACCAATCAATTTTAATTCTACCAGATTGATTTTGTTTAGTAAGCGTTTTGGTAATGGTGGTATATCCTTTATCTCTTTGCATATTTAAACGTACAAAAAGACTAGAGTCTAAGCTTTCTAAAATAGAATTGATATTCGATGGAATTTTCCAATAACTAGCAGTAGGGTTTAAGTAAGAGTAGGCTTGAATTTGTTCCACCACCACTTTTGGGGCGGGTGCATTTTGAGACCATCCTTGAAAGGAGAACAGTAATGTAAACAATAGAAATTTAGTTACGATCAAGGGCTTCATAAGTCGTATAAAATGATAGGTCAAATTTAGTTCATTTATGGTACTATGCTTCAATATTTATTCTAACTTCAATGAGAAGATTTGTTAAAATATTCAAAGCAGCCATGAAACCAATAGAAAAGCAAAGAATTATTCCCGCCTTTAAACAGTATGATTTAGAAGGGCCTAAGCCCAGGGTGAATGAATTTTTATTTGCCCTTCAAATTTTTATTCAATTTATTAAAGGCTTTAGAACCTTACATTTTCTGGGGCCCAGTATTACTGTTTTTGGTTCGGCAAGATTTGATGAGAACCATATGTACTATAAAATGGCTAGAGAGGTTGGGAAAAAAATTGCAGAACTAGGATTTACAACGATGACAGGAGGCGGGCCGGGTATTATGGAAGCCGCCAACAGAGGGGCTTTTGAAAACGGCGGAGCCTCTGTTGGTTGTAATATAAAACTGCCTTTTGAACAAGCGCCCAACCCTTATACACAAACATCTATTACTTTTAGCTATTTTTTTATTAGAAAAGTACTACTCGTAAAATATTCCTATGCATTTATAATTATGCCTGGAGGTTTTGGTACACAGGATGAATTTTTTGAAACCTTAACCTTAGCACAAACCAAGGTCATCAACGATTTTCCCATTGTGGTCATGGGTAAAGAATATTACGAGCCATTTCATCATTGGTTAGATCATATGATTGCAGAAGGTACTATTGCTGCAGAAGATAGAAAATTTATGATATTCACCGATAGTGTAGACGAGGCCATGGAACATATAAGTAAATATGTAAACAAGAATTACAAAGTGAAACCACGCAAACGTTTATGGTGGTTGTTTGAAAAAAATTAGTCAATCACCGGCTGTAACCATCTAGTGATATATTCTAATGGCTTATCCTTTCTTTTGGTGTAATCTAATACTTGGTCCTGACTAATTTTACCTAATCCAAAATATTGACTTTGTGGATTTGCAAAATACCAACCACAAACACTAGAGGCTGGATACATGGCTAAACTTTCTGTTAAACTAATGCCTGTATTTTTTTCAGCGTCTAGTAAATTAAACAAAGTATATTTTTCGGTATGGTCTGGACAAGCAGGATAACCTGGTGCAGGACGAATACCTACATACTGCTCACTAATTAAAGATTCATTGTTTAAAGTTTCATCTGCAGCATAGCCCCAATATTCTTTTCTAGTTTTAGCGTGTAAGTATTCTGCAAAGGCTTCTGCTAATCTATCGGCTAAGGCTTGTAATATTATTTTATTGTAGTCGTCTAAGTTTTCTTCAAACTGCTTGATATGTTTTTCAATACCATGAATAGTCACTGCAAAGGCGCCTATAAAATCTTTTTTATTTTCAGCAGCGGGGCAAATAAAATCGGCCAATGAATAATTGGGTTGACCCACTGTTTTTTTAGCTTGCTGTCTTAAAAAATGTAAGGCTATTTTTTCTTTACCATTTTCTACTATGACATCATCGTTATGGGAACTGGCTGGCCAGAAGCCAATGGCTCCTTTGGCGGTCAGCCATTTCTCTTCAACAATTTGCTTTAATAATTTTTGCGCATCGGCATATAATTTTGTAGCTACTTCTCCTACTACTTTGTCTGTTAAAATAGCAGGGAAATTACCATGCAATTCCCAAGCAATGAAAAAGGGTTTCCAATCGATATAGTCTACAAGTACCGATAAGTCATTTATTTCAATGGCTTTATTACCCGTAAAACTAGGCGCTACCACTTTAAAATTTTTCCAATCAATGACTGCTTTATTTTCTAAAGCATCCGCATAGCTAAGTGATTGCTTGGTTGTTTTTTTATTATCAAAATCGGACTTCAGTCCTGCATAGGATTTTTCTAATTCTAATAAGAAAGGGGCTTTCTGATCTTTATTTAATAAAGAACCTGCCACCGTTACACTTCTGGAAGCGTCTAATACATGTATTACGCCATCTCCATATTCAGGTGCAATTTTTACAGCAGTATGCATTCGAGAAGTAGTAGCACCTCCAATCATAAGTGGAATAGTCATGCCTCTTCTTTTCATTTCTTTAGCGATATAGACCATCTCATCTAATGAAGGTGTAATGAGTCCGCTGAGTCCAATAATATCTACCTCCTGCTTTTGCGCTTCTGTTAAAATTTTATCGGCAGCGACCATCACCCCTAAATCAATAATTTCATATCCATTACAACCGAGTACCACACCCACAATATTTTTTCCAATATCATGCACATCCCCTTTCACAGTAGCTAATAATATTTTAGCAGGTCCCTTGCTCGCGCCATTTGGGTTTATAGAGGCTAATTTTTTTCTTTCTTTCTCCGCTTCAATATAGGGTGTTAAAACAGCCACACTTTTTTTCATCACCCTTGCACTTTTTACCACCTGCGGTAAAAACATTTTTCCTGCACCAAATAAATCACCCACTTGGTTCATGCCTGCCATCAGTGGGCCTTCAATCACTTCCAAAGGTTCGCTGTATTGTAATCTTGCTTCTTCGGTATCGGCGTCAATAAAATCGGTAATACCATTAATTAAAGAATGCGCTAATCTTTCTTCTACGGTGCCTTCTCTCCATGCAGCACTCTTCACTTCTACTTTGCCTTTTGCTTTTACGGTATCGGCATATTGAATCAAGGCTTCAGTGGCTTCGTTGTTGTCGTTATTTCTATTGAGAATTACATCTTCGCATAAGTTTCTTAAAGTAGGTTCAATTTCATCATAAACTTCTAATTGACCTGCATTCACAATACCCATATCCATACCCGCTTTAACGGCGTGGAATAAAAACACGGCATGAATGGCTTCACGCACTGCATCATTACCTCTAAAAGAGAAAGATACATTCGATACACCCCCACTCACTTTAGCAAGTGGCATTTTTTCTTTAATTACACGAGTAGCTTCAATAAAATCTACAGCATAATTATTATGCTCTTCAATACCAGTGGCTACTGCAAAAATATTGGGATCGAAAATAATATCTTGAGGATCAAATCCTACTTGCTCCACTAAAATTTTATAAGCGCGTGAACAAATTTCTATTTTACGGTCCTTGGTATCGGCTTGTCCTTTTTCATCAAAAGCCATTACAATTACCGCTGCCCCAAAGGCTTTACAAATATGGGCTTGTTCAATAAATTTCGCTTCTCCTTCCTTCATGGAAATAGAATTCACAATACATTTTCCTTGCACACATTTTAAACCTGCTTCAATAATTTCAAATTTAGAACTATCAATCATGATAGGTATCTTGGCAATATCTGGTTCGCTTTGAATTAAGTTTAAAAAAGTAGTCATGGCAGTAACTCCTTCTAATAAGGCGTCGTCCATATTTACATCAATAATTTGCGCGCCGCTTTCTACCTGACTTCTAGCTACTGATAAAGCCTCTTCGTATTTATTTTCTTTAATCAGCCTTGCAAATTTCTTAGAACCCGTTACATTGGTTCTTTCACCAACGTTGACAAAATTAGTTTCAGGACGAATAATCAATGGTTCTAATCCAGCTAATCTTAAATAAGGTTTAATATGTATTATTTCTTCACTCATAATTTAAATAGTTGGGTCTAAAATAGGTAGCGCGCGGGGAGTAATATTTTTTACATTATCCGCTATATGTTTAATATGATCTGGGGTGGTGCCGCAACAGCCCCCTACAATATTGACAAATTTATTTTTAGCCCACTCTTCAATAAAGTGTGCTGTTTGATGCGGCTGCTCATCGTATTCACCCATGGCATTGGGTAGTCCTGCATTGGGATAGGCCGATGTATAACAACTGGCTATTTGAGAAAGCTCTTCAATATGACTTCTCATTTCTTGTGCCCCTAAAGCGCAGTTTAAGCCAACACTTAAAGGCTTAGCGTGTTCAATAGAAGTATAAAATGCAGATAAGGTTTGACCACTTAAAGTTCTACCCGATGCATCGGTGATGGTACCACTAATCATCATAGGTAATTCAGGCTTGCCTTCTTTTCTAAAGTATTCTTTCACTGCGAATATGGCGGCCTTTGCATTTAAAGTATCAAAAATTGTTTCAATTAAAATCACATCTACGCCACCATCCACCAGCCCACGTATTTGTTCAGTATAGGCTACTACTACTTCATCAAAAGTAACAGCGCGAAAACCTGGATTATTTACATCCGGTGATAAACTTAAAGTTTTATTTAAGGGTCCAATAGAACCTGCAATATATTTTTCTGTTGCATTAGGATGTTTTGACTTGTATTGATTAATTGCTTCCTGCACACATTTAGCAGCGGCTACATTTAATTCATAAGCCAATGATTGCATATCATAATCGGCCATGGCAATAGAAGTGCTACTGAAAGTATTGGTTTCAATAATATCGGCACCTGCTTCTAAATATTGCAAATGAATGCCCGTAACAATGGCGGGCTGTGTAATGCATAATAAATCGTTATTGCCTTTAAGGTCTGAAGGCCAGTCGGCAAATCTTGTGCCGCGGTAATCGGCCTCCGTTAATTTATGGCGCTGAATCATAGTGCCCATGGCACCATCAATAACCAAAATTCTTTTTTTGAGTGTCTCTTGAATTGACATAAATAAATTTTTATGCATGTATCCAAAAGAAATAGAACAACTTATAATACTATTAAATAGTGGGGAGTGTAAATAGTATCGTTTATTAGTTCTTTTTTTTCCTTTCGGAAAGCAGGTTGAACAATAAACAAATCCGCCTGCAATGCGGAGCAAAGTTAATACACTATTGTTTTACAGCCAAATAAAGCCCTTTTTATGCTAAAATGCTTGCTTAGAGTAAGGCAGCACTAATATCGATATTGATTTTATCGGCTACCATTTTTATTAAAATGCCTCCAATTTTAAAGTCTTTTAGGGTCACCGTAAACTTTGCAGTGGCGATGGGTAGGCCGTTTTTAATTTCAATCATTCCACTGGTTTGTATGGCTTTATTCACTCCATGTACTTGCATAGTGCCTTTAACCGTGATAGGGTACTTGCCATCCTTGGCAAAATTAACAGTAGAAAAATTAGTGATTTTGCCATTAAAAAAGGCACGAGGGAATTTATCGCTTTCTATATATTCTTCATTAAAATGTTTTTGCATGCCTTCCATCTCAAATGTAAAATCTTTGATAAGCATGATGAAACTCAAATCGCCATTGGATTGTAGACGACATACTGCATTTTTATTTACTGCATCTATATCTGTATCGTCTACTGCTATAAAATGTACCTCTGCCTTGGTGGTACTATAATTTTTTTGAGCTACTAAGGGGATACTCACAAAAAAGGTGAACAATAAAATGAATAGAATTCTCATACTTAATGTTTGAACATCAAAATTATACAATTCGGTTGAATTTGCCTATTTTATATACTGGTGTATAGGTTGTCGGTTGGATATACTCTTGCCCAGGGTCATTTCATCGGCGTATTCTAATTCGCCCCCAAAAGCAATGCCTCTTGCAATGGTGGTAATCATACAAGTGTTGTGCCCTAGCTTTTTTTGAATATAATAAATGGTGGTATCGCCTTGAATATTGGGGTTCAATGCAAAAACCAATTCTGTTACTTTATCTTTTTTAACTCTTTCAATTAATGGTTCAATGGTCAATTGCTCGGGTCCAATACCATCTAAAGGAGAAATAATACCCCCTAGTACATGATAGGTTCCATTAAATTGTTGGGTATTTTCAATAGCTATTACGTCTCTAATATTTTCTACTACACAAATAGTATTTTTTTGTCTGCCTGAATTCGCGCAGATAGAACAAATAGTACCATCGCTGATATTGTAACATTTTTGACAGAATTGAATTTCCTTGCGCATTTTTTTTAATACCTCACTAAAGTTATTCGTTACGTCCTGCTCTTGTTTTAATAAATGCAATACCAATCGTAGTGCGGTTTTTTTACCAATGCCTGGTAGCTTGGCAAATTCGGCCACTGCGTTTTCTAATAAAGTAGAAGGTAATTGCATATTGTTATACTAACTGTAAAATTACTTATTTAAAATTAAATTGATTTCAACATCCCAATTGGCCCTTATACTCAGTGGGGTGGTAAATAATTGCACTATTTCAGGCTGTAGCTTTTGCTTGCCATAGTAAGCGCCTGTATCCCATTTACCGTTATTATTATTATCTAATAATATTGTAAGAGTATATTCTCCAAGAGGTAATTGTTTAATAGTAAGGAGGGCTGAAACAATAGGGTAGCTAAATTTAACTTTATTGTCCTGGCTTAATTGTAGTACTGGATTTTTTAAATTTTCAAAGCCTTTTATTCGAATGGTAGCGCTATTATACGCCTCTTCGTTTTTTGTAGTAAAGACCAGGGTATCAGTTTTTAGTAGAATATTATTAAGTGAATCTTTAATGGAGGCTTGCGGAATAATGAGTCGATACTTGGTGGCAAATTTCCAAGGATAAGAAACAATAACGGTTTCAGGATGCGCTTTATCGATACTTATACTAGCGCCTTCTAGTTTTTTATTAAATGTATCACATAAAGCAATTGGGAAGCTATCGTTAAAATGTATGGGCGTTTCAAATATTAAGTGTAAGGGATGTAAAATATCTTGTTCGCTTCCGTCAAGATCTTTATCATATTTTAAAATGGCGCCCGTTTTTTTAGGTAGTTTTGAACTACTGATCGGCTTTTTTTTATCTAGCTTTTTAGCTCCTTGAAAAGCATAGAGTTTTAGGGAGTCCTTTGTTGTTTCAATACTAATAGCGCTATCTAGAAAAGCAAAAAGCTTAGTGCTATCGTCGTACTTTTTAGTATAATCGTTTGGAAGTACAAAAATATTGTAGGCGCCTTTTGGTAAAAAATTAAAACTAAACTGTCCTTTGCCATTCAACTTGGTATAATAATTTGGACGCTCTTTAAAAATAGCAGAGTCTTTGCCTGCTGGTTGTAAGATAACCACCAAGCTACTATCCACTTTACCGCTTTCGGCTAGCATTACTTTACCATATATTTTCCCTGTATCTAAACGAGTGCCAGTGCTAAATACATAGGTAAAGTTTTTTAAAATATTGCCTTCATTTACATCTTTAATGGCATCGCCAAATTGTATACTATAAGTGGTATTGTTTAATAAGGTATCGGCAATTCTTATTTTTATACTATTTAAGCGTGCATCAATGAGTGGGGTATTTTTTAAAGTAGGAGAGATAATTAAATTTTCTTGAATAGAAGTAGAGGTAATGTATTCGTTAAAGCCTACTAAAATTTCTTTTGGAAATACATTCAGTGCAGAATCAATTGGCCTTGCTGCAATTAAGTAGGGAGGTAAACTATCTCTTGGTCCGCCACTAGGAGGTACGATATTGGCGCAGCCTTCTAATTGCATGATGCTTGAAAGGGCCCAAATAGCCAAGACCCCTAATTTTAGTATTGAAAATTTCCTCATAGAATGCAAACTTAATTGATTTATTCCTCGTCTGATTCAGCGGCCGCTTTTATTTCATGCAGAGCTACTGCTAACTCGTTTGTTTTAACAAAATTACACCAATGGCAATCTTCTTTGCCACAACCTGTGTAAAAATCTTTGGCTTGAATTTTACCCCAGACCATTTGTACTTGTTGACTCACGGTGGTAATATCGGCATCTGTAATTGGCACTGCAATTTTTTCAAACTCTTTTTTCTTATTGGGTTCAATGAAATCAAATTCGGCCGTGGTCACTTCCCAATTTTTAGGATGGTGGTTCAGTAGTAATTTATAAAATACAGCCTGTCTCCAATAATCACCTCCTAAAGGATTTTTTTCATTCGGCCCTTTTAATTTTTCTCTTGCGTTTTCTATATTGCCTGTTTTGTAATCAACTACTACTACTTGCTTTCCATTAAATTCGATTTTATCAATGGTTCCTTTTAAAGGAATTTCTTTCACCACTACATTATTAATTCTAAATTCTGTAGACACTACTTTATTCCATTCGTTTATATACCTATCATAATATTTGATAAGTACCGTTTCGCCTAATTCTGTTTTATCCTTAAACTCTTGTTGCGTGAAGGCTTCTCGATGCCTATTCATGTAGTAGTTAAAATCTTGAATAAGGGTTTGTGTATCAGGGAAACTATTATTGCCCGCTTCTTGCATTTTCTTGAATAACTTATTCAAAGCATCGTGAATGGCTGAACCAAAAGTAGTAGCCTCCGATTTGCCTGCAGGCACTCTTATTAAACTATTGTAATAAAAATGTAAAGGACATTTTAAATAATTATTCAATGCCGTTACATTCATCGAAAACTTTTCTAGTTTAGGATTGATAAAATCATCTTCTAGTTGTTGAATTTCCGGCATCGGTGCTGTTTGCAAACGAAGTAACTTATAAGAAGTTTTGATATCCTGCGCTAATTCTATTTTTTGAATACTCGCTTCTTTGCCTTCTAAGACTTCAATAATAAATTGACTAGGCTCGGCCTCTTTGCCATCGGCCTTGTATTGACTGTAAGAAATGGTTAAAAATTGTTTAGCCCTTGTAATAGCTACATAAAATAATCGTCTTAACTCTTCTTTATCATCGGCCTGTTCTAAACTACTTAATACCGTATCGGGTAGGGTATAACCTGCACTGGCCGTTCTTCTTTTCTTTTCCCAATACTGCGCATTGGTTCCTGCTAAAAATACATATTGAAATTCCAAACCCTTGCTGCCATGGGTGGTTAATAAATTTACGCCAGTCTCACTACCTGTAGTAATCGGAAGAGGCAAACGAATATCTTCTCTGCGCATCAGTTTTAACATATCTACCAAACTGTTTAAATGCAGTGTTGGATGACGATGTGTTTCTTCTTTAATAAAATCGAAAAAGCTAATTACTAAGTTTAACTCATGATTTTTATTCGAACCCGTTAAAACATTTTGAATAATACCTGTTTTTTGTAAAACTTGTTCTATTAAGTTCACCAAGGTAACATTGGCCACCTGGCTCATAAGGTCCTCTAATACTTGCATGGCCTTGGCCACTTCACTCATGCCTCCTTCGCTAAACAATTCAGTTTGTACCTCTTTTGTTTTATCAATCAATACTTTTCTAAAAGTATTTTCTGGATGCGCGTATTTTAATTGATTCGCTTCTACAGTTAATGTGGCAATAGTAATAGGAGAAATTTTCCACCAAGAAAAATGTAAAATTTCAAATAATAAATTAGCGCCTTCATTGGGCTGATCCCATTCGCAGGACAGGTAGTCTAATATTCTTATAATTTGTTGAATGAGTACTTGATCAAATAAATTAGCCGTTCTTTTGCTAAATAAAGGAATATTTTTTTGTTGTAAAAAATGCGCAATCTCTTCTCCGTATTTATTTTCTTTATACAATACTGCAATATCTTTTGGTGGAGTCCCTGCTTGTATGAGTTGATTAATTTTTTCTGCAATGCCTATCATTTCTTCTTGAGGGTCGTTGTAGGCATAAATAGAGGGAACAATTTCAATATTTTTATTTTCAGGTAAAGCGGCAATTAAATTTTTAGAGAGGCCCTCCATTTTATTAATAAGCCTTTCTTGGTTATTATTAATTAATAAAGTAGATGCATTTAAAATAGGTTGCGTAGACCTATAATTATTTTCAAGTACAATGGTGGTAAGGGCTTCATGGTACTGCTTTTGATAGTGCAACATATTCTCCACATTGGCTCCTTGGAACCTAAATATACTCTGGTCGTCATCGCCCACTACAAATAAATTGGGTTGGTCCCAATAGTTCACTAATAATTGTACTAGTTCATTTTGTGTTCCACTGGTATCTTGGTACTCATCTACTAATATGTATAAATATTTTTCTTGGTACTGCGCCAGTAAGTTTTTATTTTCTTTAAAAGCGGTAATTACCCAATTAATCATATCATCAAAATCATACCTGCTATGTGATTTCATCAGTGCTTGATAGGTATCAAAAGCAAGTACAGCTGCTTTTAATTTTTCCATTTTTTCAAGGGCTGCATCTACTAGCCCCTGTTTCAAGCTACCTGCTTCAAACTGTTTATATTTTTTCTTGTATACAAATTCATCTCTACTAGGAATTTCGGTAATGTAGCGTTCAATTTGCTCCACTAAATAAGTACTAGTCCATCCTTCTTTTTTCATGGCACTAAATAACCTACTCAGGTTATTCATTTCATAGTATACATCGCCTCGGTATCTTTTTAAAGGATTGGTTTTATCAAATTGGTCGATCAGTTTTTTTAAGAGCTCTATTTTTTCTAATTCAGAAATAGGATCTAGGCTGGGCTTTTCAAATAAGTATAAATTATCCTGAATGATATCGTTACAAAAAGAATGGAAAGTAGCAATATTCACTTTATAGGCACTGGCCCCAATAAAACCTACTAATCTTTTGCGCATGGCAATAGCACCGGCATCGGTATAGGTTAGGCATAATATATTTTCAGGAGCGGTATCGGTTTCTAAAAGTATTTTTCCAATGCGGGCGCCAAGTATTTGGGTCTTGCCTGTACCAGGTCCTGCAATGACCATCACAGGGCCATCAATGGTATCCACGGCCAGTTTTTGTTGGGCATTTAAGTTCTCGTAAATGGTTTCAAATGCCTTTAATTGGGCAGCCTTAGTTATCATAGGATAAAATTAATGGCTTTAGGGTGAATTATTACAACAAAAACAAGACTTAGTTGTTGTTATAGTATGTCAAAAGTTTATACCCTCCATACAGAGCAGTTTATTCCTATTTCCCTTGAGGAAGCATGGGATTTTTTTAGTAGCCCAGCCAACCTTGCTAAAATTACCCCTGAAAAAATGGGCTTTAATATTATTAGCAAGTACCATGGTGCTAAAATGTACCCTGGCCAAATTATAGAATATACTGTTAAGCCTCTCTTAGGCATACCACTTTATTGGATGACAGAAATTACCCATGTAAAGGAAGGCGCCTATTTTGTAGATGAACAGCGCTTTGGTCCTTATACCATGTGGCACCATCAGCATCATTTTACCGAGGTAAAAGGGGGTGTTAAAATGGAAGATATCGTGCATTATAAAATTCCTTTGGGCTTTTTAGGGGATATCGCCCAGGTAATTTTAGTTAAAAAGCAGCTTCAAGGAATTTTTGATTTTCGCTTCAAAGCAGTGGAAGCAAAATGGGGTACTTACAAGCCTTAGTAAAAATAGTTGGGGGTATTTGCAAAATACTTAGCCTAATTGGCTGTTTATAATTATTATTTTTATAAACTTTGTCCTCAATTCACTTTGATTCATGGCACATACCACCAATGGGCATACCCACAAATTCTCAGTTGCAGGCTTATTAGTTACTTTAGGAATTATTTACGGAGATATTGGAACATCCCCATTATATGTATTTAGTACTATTATCAATCATAAAGTTGTTACTGAACAATTAATCTACGGTGCCATTTCTTGTGTTTTTTGGACGCTTACTTTACAAACTACTTTTAAATATGTATTGTTAACGCTTCGCGCAGACAACCGAGGTGAGGGTGGAATTTTTTCTTTATTTGCTTTAATTCGTCGTTATGTAAAATGGATTTATATACCTGCTATCATAGGTGCAGCAATGCTTTTAGCAGATGGTATGATTACGCCTCCTGTTTCTGTGTCTTCGGCTATTGAAGGTTTGGCGGGTATTAAAGGCTTAGAAAAAATTATTGTACCAGGTAATAACTTAACGGTGGGTATTGTACTCACTATTATTTCTTTACTTTTTTTCTTTCAACGTTTTGGCACAAAAATTATTGGATTTGCATTTGGCCCCATTATGTTGCTTTGGTTCTCCATGATTTTAATTTTAGGTTTGATTCAAGTAGTTGGTAATATTTCCATTTTAAAATCACTGAATCCTTATTACGGACTAGATTTATTAATTAACTACCCGAAAGGGTTTTGGATTTTAGGTGCCGTTTTCCTTTGTACTACTGGCGCCGAGGCTTTATACAGCGATTTAGGTCATTGCGGCCGTAAAAATATTCAGGTAAGCTGGATGTTTGTAAAATTAGCATTGGTGATGAGTTATATGGGACAAGGTGCTTGGTTATTAAATCATGTGGGAACTGTATCCAATGGCATTAACCCGTTTTTTGAAATTATGCCTCATTGGTTTTTATTAATTGGTATTGGTATTGCCACCATTGCTACCATTATTGCGAGCCAGGCTTTAATAAGTGGTTCTTTTACTTTAATTAATGAGGCCATTAGTTTAAATTTTTGGCCACGTGTCACCGTAAAATTTCCAACAGACCAAAAAGGTCAAATTTATATTCCAAGTTTAAATTTAATTCTTTGGGTAGGCTGTGTGACTATGCTGCTTTATTTTAGAAAGAGTGAGCACATGCTGGCCGCTTACGGCTTCTCTATTATCGTCACCATGATCATGACCACAGTTTTAATTAATTTTTACATGTTAAATGTAAAAAGGTGGAATCGCTGGTTGGTAGCATTTATCATTTTAGTTTTTGCCATTGTTGAGGTTTCCTTTTTTGTAGCGAATGTGGTGAAAATTCATGAGGCACTTATTACTTTTGTTTTTTCATTCAGTATGATTTTTGTGATGTTGATTTGGCATAGAGCTAGAAAAATTACCAATCGTTATTTGGACTTTGTAAAATTGAAAGATTATCTAGAACCATTAGCTGAATTAAGTGCTGATAAGGATATGCCTAAGTATGCTACTCATTTAGTGTATTTGACCAAGGCCAATAATTACCGTGAAATTGAACACCGTATTATTGATTCTATTTTAAATAGAAAGCCAAAACGTGCCGATATTTATTGGTTCTTACATATTGACAGAACTGATTCTCCTTATGGAATGGAATATTCTATTCGTGAATTAGTAGATGATAAGGTAATGCGTGTCGATTTTAAATTAGGCTTCAGAATTCAACCCCGCGTTAATTTGTGCTTTAAAAAAGTAATGCAGGAATTAAACGAATCTCAGGAGTTAGGTATTTATAGTAAATATGAGTCTTTAAAAAGTAAGGACTTCCATACCGATATTACTTATGTGATTATAGAAAGCTTCTTCTCTATTGAAAATGAATTGTCTATTAGAGAGGACTTTATTATGGATGTATACTTTAATATCAAGCACTTATCACAAAGCGATCAAAAAGCCTTTGGACTAGATAATGATATGACGGTAGTGGAACATGTTCCATTAATCATTAAAGCCAATGAACAGTCTTTGTTAAAGCGTGTATACGATTAGTCTATTATTAGTTAAGCGCTACTAAACTACTCAATTGATTTTGCTTTCCTATCGCTACCAACCAGTATTGTGCATTGTTTTTTTTCTGAATCCCTAAGGTATTTAGACTAATTGTTTTTGTATCGGGCATTAAAATAGCAGCCACCGAAAATTGCTTATTCGTACTTTCTAATACTGCATACTGCTTTATACTACTTGCCAATTTCACTTGTATTTGATAGCTGTTAGCGCCTTGCTTATTCACCAAGGGTGCTTCTACTTTATATTGTACTAGCCAAGGCATAGTAGGCACTAAGGCTGGCTTTTGATAATAGTTTTGTTGTAAGCTATCGTTCCAGTTATTAATATTGTTTTTAAAACTAGTACTACTATAATAAGCGCTACCGCTTGTGTTTTTTAAACCGCGTACTCTTTTTATTTGATAAGGCAGTTCATTTTTATCTTTCCAAGAACTATTACTACCTGCTTTATAGATACCATGACCAATGTATAAATTTTTTCCATAACTATTTTGGTCCCACCAATCAATTATGGTATCGTAATTGGCAAGTGGATGTCCATGCTCCCAATAAATTTGTGGGGCTATATAGTCTACCCAACCTTTTTCTAACCATAATAATATATCAGCGTATAAATCGTCATAGTTGGTTTGACCTCCCTTGGTATTACTACCTCTTGGATCTTTTGATTTATTACGCCAAATACCAAAGGGGCTAATACCAAACTGAACACCTGGTTTTATTTGGTGAATACTAGCATACAATTGTTTAACAATGGTATCGCAATTACTTCTTCTCCAATCTTCTTTAGATAAACCTCTTTTATTTTGTTGATAGGTTTTTTCATCAGGGAATTCTTTGTTTGCAATACGGTAAGGATAAAAGTAATCGTCCATATGAATGGCATCAATATCATACCTGCTTACTAAGTCTCTCACAATTCTATTGGTGTGTTGCCATACTTGTGGAAGACCTGGATTAAAATATTTTTTATCTCCATAGGTTAAAAACCATTCAGGATGCAGTTTAGAAATATGACTGGGCGCTACACTCGATTTGTTTACATTGAAAACAGCTCGGTAAGGATTAATCCAGGCATGAAATTCCATACCTCTTTTATGCGTTTCGTTAATCATGAATTCTAAGGGATCATAAAAGGGGCTAGGAGGCAAGCCCTGCTTACCCATTAGGTATTCGCTCCAAGGTTCTAAAGTAGAGGGATAAAAGGCATCACCAGAAGGACGCACTTGCATAATAATAGCGTTCATGCCATTTTTTTGATGCCTATCTAGAAGCGTAATAAATTCTTCTTTCTGTATTTGATTGGATAAACCTCTTTTGCTAGGCCAGTCTATATTTTCAACAGTAGCTATCCATACGCCTCTAAATTCAAAAACATTTTTATCGTTAAAAGCAGGTTGTGCTTTTGTAAAAAGAAAAAATCCTATAAATAGGAAACTCATTAATAAACGCATGGGTACTCATTTAATTTATTTAGTATTGCTATGTTCTCTAAGCTTATCTAAAATTTGATTCATTGTATGGGCCTCTTTTTCACTCACGCCTTTTAAGATGGAATCAATCTGCTCATTTAAAGCATCTAATTTTTCTAATAATTGGAGACCTTTTTTGGTAACTGTAATATCTACTAATCTTTTATCTTTTATGCAGGCCGTTTTTTCTACCAGGTCCTTTACAATTAAGCGGTCTACAATTCTACTGGTATCGCTCATCTTATCTAACATGCGCTCTCTAATTTTTAATGTACTTAAAGGCGCATCGCTACCACGTAAAATTCTTAAAATATTATATTGTTGTTGCGTAATATCTT
>Ga0208787_1000707_pt1 | contig 15325 bp, 11 predicted proteins | sample Wag4_2014_7_11_FD_187362 | JGI IMG/M metagenome (GOLD analysis project Ga0208787, IMG submission 187362) | Fresh water microbial communities from Ohio, USA - Utica-2 Time Series HT 2014_7_11 (SPAdes) (version 2) | ecosystem: Environmental > Aquatic > Freshwater > Water tank | place: USA: Ohio... | reverse complement strand
CTTTGCAAAAAGCAGGTGTATTATTTTGTTTGAATGATACGCACGATCAAAGTCGTTTTCGTAACCTTGCTTTTAACGCCGGAACAGCTGCTACTTATGGTTTAACCAAAGAGCAAGCACTTTCTGCTGTGACTTTAAATGCTGCTAAAATTTTAGGTATCGAAGACAAAACTGGCACCATTGAAGCCGGTAAAGACGCGAACCTTTTAATTGTAAATGGTGATTTATTAGATATGAAGTCTAGTGTAATTGGTCAGGCATTTATCCAGGGTCGTAACGTGTCTTTAGACAATAAAGGCAAACAATTATATGAGCGCTACAAGCACAAGTATCAATTGAAATAAAATCCAACTGTTTTCATTGCTATTTGAAATTGTAATGTAAACGTGGAAAAATAAGTTTCCTCCCAGCTCGGTAAATCTGAACTGGGAGGATTTTTTTTGGCTAACTTAGCAGCATGTCTAAAAAACTATATTTACTAGATGCGCTGGCCTTAATTTATAGGGCTTATTATGCCCTCATCCGCACCCCAAGAATCACAAGCACCGGCATTAATACCAATGCGCAGTTTGGGTTTACCAATACCTTATTAGAGATTATTAAAAAGGAAAACCCTTCTCATATTGCCGTATGTTTTGACACGCATGCACCCACAGAAAGACATACCGACTTCACAGACTATAAAGCAAACAGAGAAGCTGCGCCCGAAGATTTATTAAGTTCATTACCCCATATTAAAGCCATTATAGAAGGATTTAATATTCCAGTAGTAGAATGTGATGGCTACGAAGCAGATGACGTAATAGGTACATTGGCTTGGCAGGCTGCAGACTTGGGTTACGAAGTATACATGGTTACCCCCGATAAAGATTATGGTCAATTATTGGTGAAAGAGAATGTGTACATGTGGAAGCCGCCCGCATTTGGGAATGAAAGAGAAATAATAGACGCCGAAAAAATAAAAGCGAAATGGGATATTGCGCGCGTCGACCAGGTGATAGACATGTTGGGCTTAATGGGTGATGCAGCAGATAATATTCCAGGTATTCCGGGTGTGGGTGAAAAGACGGCAGCTAAATTATTAAAAGAGTATGACACACTCGAGGGCGTGTTGGCGAATGCAGATAAGATCAAAGGTGCGATGGGTGAAAAAGTGAGAGCAGGAAAGGAATCCGCTATCATGAGTAAAAAACTGGCAACCATCATTACCAATGTGCCAGTTCAGTTTCACGAAGAAGACTATCAATTATCTGAAAAAAACATTCCTGCATTAACAGAGATTTTTAATTTACTTGAATTCAAAACCCTTGGCAAACGCATATTGGGTGGTGATTTCGAAGTTGTGGTCGCGCAAGACCCCGAAGTACAGACAGATTTATTTGGCAATGAAGTCAAATCTAAAAAGGCAATAGTAAAAACAAAAACTATCGTGCTTGATTCAGAAGCAGGAACGCAGTCTGTGCTAGAACCTAATGACGAACCTGGTAATCCTGGTTACGACGACGATGAAGAGGCGTCCGATTTGCCTAAATTAATTGCAAATAAAAATATTGAGAATACGCCACATGCATATGAAATGATTGTTGGTGATCAGGCGATCGAAGCTTTTATAAAAAAGATAACAGCTAAAAAGGAAATTTGTATCGATACAGAAACAACCGGTATTGATGCAAACAATGTACAATTGGTTGGATTAAGTTTTTCAAACACCACACATACCGGTTATTATTTACCTGTTGCCAATGATGGCGATGGAACAGATGGGGCAAAGTCTATTTTAGAAAAACTAAAGCCTTTATTTGAGGACGAATCAATCACATGGATAGGCCAAAATTTAAAATATGATTTCTTGGTATTAAAGTGGTATGGTGTTGTTTTAAAAGGAAAAACTTTTGATACGATGTTAGCGCACTATGTGATAGAGCCAGAAGGCAGGCGTAGCATGGATATCCTGAGCGAGCAGTTTTTAGGATATGCACCGGTTAGCATCGAAAACCTAATTGGTAAAAAAGGAAAAAACCAAGGAACGATGCGTGATGTTCCGTTAGAGCAAATCACGGAGTACGCGGCAGAAGACGCAGACATCACTTTTCAATTAAAGGAATGCTTTGAACCCTTATTGACAAAGCGCGAAGTGAAACGCGTTTTTGAAGAAGTCGAAAACCCCTTGATGCAAGTTTTAGTTGACATGGAGTTTGAGGGGGTTAAAGTGGATGAGCAATTTTTAAATGAATATAGTAAGGTATTAGAGGCCGATATTAAAATAAGTGAAGAGCGCGTCTTTGAACAAGCGGGTGTAAGATTTAATCTTGCGTCTCCGAAACAATTAGGTGAGGTCTTGTTTGATATTTTAAAAATTGATCCCAAAGCAAAGAAAACAAAAACAGGACAATATGCTACCGGCGAAGATGTACTTGCAAAGCTTGCAGCAAAACATAAAATTGTAGATGATATTTTAAACTTTAGAGAACTAAGTAAATTAAAATCTACTTATGTGGACGCCTTGCCTGCTATCCTCAATCCAAAAACAGGAAGAATCCATACAAGCTATGCACAAGCAGTTGCTGTAACTGGAAGGTTAAGTAGCACCAATCCAAATTTGCAAAATATTCCAATTCGTTCTGAGCGTGGAAGAGAAGTTCGAAAAGCATTTATTCCAAGAGACCCTTCTCGAATTTTAGTGAGTGCGGATTATTCCCAAATAGAATTAAGGGTGGTTGCTGCTATTAGTGGTGATCCAAATATGTGCGACGCCTTTAAACAAGGTAAAGACATCCACACCGCAACGGCTGCAAAGGTTTATGGTATTGCAGAATCAGAAGTAACAAAAGAACAGCGTTATAAAGCCAAGAGCGTCAACTTTGGCATCATCTACGGACAGGGCGCTTTTGGTTTAGCAGAAAACCTGGGTATTTCAAGAACTGAAGCAAAAGAGATCATTGATAATTATAAAAAAGAATTCCCCAATATTCAATTGTATATGGATCAGCAAATCAATAAAGCAAAAGAGCAAGGCTTTGTTGAAACTTTGATGGGACGTAAACGTTGGTTAAGAGATATCAATTCTTCTAATTTTACAGTGCGTGGTTTTGCTGAACGTAACGCAATCAACTCCCCTATTCAAGGTTCTGCGGCAGATATGATAAAGCTAGCAATGATTAAGATTCATCGTGAAATGAAAAAGCAACACTGGGAATCAAAGATGATTTTACAAGTACATGATGAATTGGTATTTGATGCAGTGGAATCTGAATTACCTGCACTAAAAGAATTGATCTTAGCTTGTATGACCACCGCAATGGAATTGCCAAACGGCGTGCCAGTAGAAGCAGAGATTGGACAAGGAAAAAATTGGTTGGAAGCACATTAAATAATTGTGCCCTTAAATTTTCTTAAGGGCACAATTATTTTTACTCTTATGATTTTTCGATAGCCCATAAACGAGGCTGTCGATTTTACCTAACGATTCATGCTGGCTAAAAACTCTTCGTTGTCTTTAGTACCGCGCATGCGTTTTAATAATTCATTCATTGCTTCGTCTGTGTTCATATCGTTCAAGAACAAACGAAGGATATTCATTCTTTGTAATACATCTTTATCTAATAATAAATCATCACGACGCGTGCTTGATCCTGTTAAATCAATTGCAGGGAAGATACGCTTGTTCGCTAAACGACGATCTAATACTAATTCCATATTACCTGTTCCTTTGAATTCTTCAAAGATGACTTCGTCCATTTTAGAACCAGTATCTACAAGCGCTGTTGCAATAATAGTAAGGGATCCGCCGTTTTCAATTTTACGTGCAGCTCCAAAAAATTGTTTTGGTTTTTGCATTGCGTTGGCTTCCACACCCCCCGATAATACTTTACCAGAGCTTGGCGCCACTGTATTGTGTGCACGTGCTAAACGTGTAATTGAATCTAATAAAATAACCACATCGTGTCCGCACTCTACTAAACGTTTTGCTTTTTGTAAAGCCATCGTAGATACTTTAACGTGTTTTTCTGCAGGCTCATCAAATGTAGATGCAATCACTTCTGCTTTTACAGAACGCTCTACATCGGTCACCTCCTCTGGTCGCTCATCTACCAAGACTACCATCAAATAACATTCTGGGTGATTAGCAGCAATCGCATTGGCAACCTCTTTCAACAACATCGTCTTACCCACTTTTGGTTGTGCAACCAATAATCCACGCTGACCCTTACCTATCGGCGTAAATAAATCCATGATACGCGTACTATAATTATTAGCCGTAGTATATAAATTTAATTTCTCGTATGGGAATAAAGGTGTTAAATAATCAAAAGGAATACGATCGCGAATTTCGTCTGGTTTTTTACCGTTGACAAAATCAACTTTCGTTAATGCAAAATATTTTTCCCCTTCTTTTGGAGGTCGCACTGTTCCTTGAACCGTGTCTCCTGTTTTTAAACCAAATAATTTTATTTGTGAAGGAGAAACATATACGTCATCTGGAGAAGACAAATAATTATAATCAGAGCTTCTTAAAAACCCGTAACCATCGGGCATCATTTCTAATACACCTTCTGAAGCTATCGCGCCGTCGAATTCTACATTGAATACAGGCTCTTTTTTAGGTTGATGTCTATTTTGGTGCGGATGTTGTCCTTGACCTGGTCCTCTTTGTCCACGGGGATCGCCACCTTGGTGTTGATTAGATTGCCCAGCATTTGGATCTTGGCCCGTTTGATCACCCTGTGGTGCAGCCGCCACTTCGGGATTTTCTGCTGGTGCAGGTGCTTGACTTGCTGCAGACTCGTCTCCAAATAAGGCAGCAGCTATTTTAGATGCTTTATCGTCTTCGGAATGGTCTTTTTGAATTTTAACTGGAGCGGCCGTTCTAGGCTTTGCTTCTTCAGCAGATGTTGCCGATTTTTTAGCAATAGGCTTGCGTTCTGGTTTTGATGCAGTTGCATCTGCTTTTGCTTTTGGAGCAGGCGCAGCAACAGGCTTGCGTCCTCTCTTTGGTTTGTCGTCTTTTTCTTGCACTGTAAATGAAGGGTTTTTTAAATCGAATCGAGATCGGGGAATGTTTGAAAAAATCTAGTTGAATTTGGCCAAGATTTGACCGGTAATGAAAGAAGCGCGAAAAATAGTATCTGAGCGTTTGCTCGTTTCTACCACAAAGTAAAGCAGTTTTGCATAAAAAAACAATTTTTTATGGTTTATCTTTGAACCTCGAAATAACTAATATGTTCAACCAAAGAGTCAAAATCAAGCAATTGTTAAGCGGAACCGACGCTCAATCAGCTGTCGGAGCCGAAGTAGTAGTCATGGGGTGGGTGCGTACCTTCCGAAATAACCAGTTCATCGCATTGAATGACGGCAGCACTAATAATAATGTGCAGGTGGTAGCTAGTTTGGGTGAATTTGATGAAGCGTTATTAAAACGCATCACAACAGGGGCTTCTTTAAAAGTAACAGGCGTGGTGGTGGAAAGCCAGGGTAAGGGACAAACCGTTGAAGTAAAAGCAACAGCGATTGAAATATTAGGAGACAGTGATGCAGAAAAATATCCTTTACAACCTAAAAAACACTCTTTAGAATTTTTAAGAGAAAAAGCACATTTACGTTTTAGAACCAATACGTTTGGATCTGTGTTTCGCATTCGTCATTCTTTAGCATTTGCAGTGCACCAATTTTTTAATGATCGAGGATTTTTATATTTAAACACACCTATCATTACTTCAAGTGATGCCGAAGGCGCAGGTGAAATGTTTCGTGTGACGACACTTCCAATGGAAGGTGCTCCAAAAAACGAAGCAGGAGAAATTGATTTTACCGAAGACTTTTTTGGTAAGAGTACGAACTTAACTGTGAGTGGTCAACTTGAAGGAGAATTAGGCGCCATGGCGTTTTCAGACATTTATACTTTTGGTCCAACCTTCCGTGCAGAGAACTCAAACACGACAAGACACTTAGCTGAGTTTTGGATGATTGAACCAGAGGTTGCATTCAATGACCTCGAAGACAATATGAATTTAGCAGAAGACTTCATCAAATATTTGATTGCATATGTGATGGAACACAATGCGGATGACTTGGCATTTTTAGATACGCGTTTAGCAGAAGAAGAAAAACAATTACCTACAGAAAAAAGGTCTGTTTTAGGATTGATTGAAAAATTAAAATTTGTTGTTGAAAACAGTTTTGAAAGAATTACCTATACCGAGGCGATTGATATTTTATTAAATAGCAATCACTATAAGAAAAAGAAATTCACCTACGATGTAAAATGGGGTATTGATTTACAAAGTGAGCACGAAAGATTCTTGGTAGAGCAACATTTTAAAAAACCAGTTATTGTTACGGGTTATCCAGCGGCGATCAAGGCGTTTTATATGCGAATGAACGATGGATGTGAGGCCGGCAAAGAAACGGTGGCAGCAATGGATATTTTAGCACCAGGCATTGGAGAGATTGTAGGAGGATCACAAAGAGAAGAGCGTTTGGATAAGCTAGAAGCCAGAATGAACGCCATGCATATTCCTTTAGAAGAGATGAGTTATTACTTAGATACAAGACGTTTTGGTACAGTACCACATGCTGGTTTTGGATTGGGCTTTGAGCGTATGGTTCAGTTTGTTACAGGCATGACCAATATTAGAGATGTCATTCCTTTTGCAAGAACACCAAAGAACTGTGAATATTAAAAAATTTGAAAGAGCGCAATCGCGCTCTTTTTCTTAAAGCACTAGGAATGCGCATGGGTTAAATTTAATTATCTATGGGAATTATTTATGTATTAATAGGCGCGCTTTGTTTTGCAATTAGTAATGCTTATTGGAAAAAAGCAACAGCGACAATTCCATATCAAATTGGTATGTTTTATCGCGGGATTTTTGCCACCATTATTTTTTCTATTTTATATTTTGGATTTCGCCAAGCCGATTTTTTTAAATATTGGGTGGTGAAAGATATTGCAATGAATAAAGAATTTATTTTATCAATTGCACTTAGTGTATTTAATATTTTTGGACTTGTATTTTTTTTACAAGGGATTCAGAAAGCGCCTGTAAGTGTTGTCGTGCCAGTGTCTTCACTAAAAATATTTACAATTTTAACAGCTGTATTTATCATGGGAGAAGTATGGTATAATAATTATTTGATCGCATTTATATTAAGTACTGTTGGTTTATTTTTATTGTATTCTAAAAGAGCCGAAGTACAAGAATCCAATACTTTTAAAAAAGGAATTTTATATGGTATAGCTTCAAGTTTTTTTTGGGGCAGTTCTTTTGCGTTGTATAAATTTCCGATTGCATGGTGGGGTCCTCTTGGCTTTAGTTTGATCATTGAATCTGTGGCCATGTTATTTGGTTTGGTCTTAGTGATTAAAGACGGGCTCATGAATCAGTTAACCGCCTATTTAAAACTTGTTCATATAAGGGATTATTTGATTTTAGGTGCCCTACTTGTTATTGGAGGTTTGGCCATTAATATGAGTTATGGATACCTGCCAGTTGTGGTGATTAATATCTTAATTATTGGCAGTCAAATTATCTCTGTATTGATTGGTTATTTTATCTATAAGGAACGCTTAAGCATCAAACAGTGGATAGGATTAGCTTTAATAATTGCTAGTTTTTTTGTTGTGGCGCTGGCTGCGTAGACTTCCTGTTTTCCACTGATTTTCAATAAAGAAGCCTTATTTTTTGCTATTTAAGGCCGGTCTGCTTATATTTGCTCCCCGAACAAAGCAATTTGTTTGGATGGATTTACATCCGATGGCGCTGTAGCTCAGTTGGTAGAGCAAAGGACTGAAAATCCTTGTGTCCCCGGTTCGAGCCCGGGTGGTGCCACAAGTAAAAAAGACTTGTTAAGTTTAACTTAACAAGTCTTTTTTTATGATAGCACTTTTGGAAAAAACCAGTCTAAAACTCGTTTTCTTTTTCCTCCAATTTATAATCTTGATCTTTTTGGTAATATTTTGCCCAGCCATTACTTAAAGCAAACATGATAGGTTTTGAAATTACTTTTCTCATCCAGATTGGGAAAGTGAATCTTCTTCTATTCGATAGGTATTCAAAATATTTACTATCTGCATCTCCTTCGGTATCTAAAATATTTCTTGCAACAAAATCACCACAAAAACTTGCCCATGGTAGTCCAACCGCTCCTTGAATAATTCGAATATTTGGATTTTTTTCATCTCTCACTACTATTGGCAATAAATCTCTGGTGGTATCAATCATACCTGGCCAGTATTGAATAAAGTTTAGATTTTTTAAAATTGGAAAATGGTTTTTAAATTTTGAGTGTACTCCAGAAATGACATTATTGTGATTCCATAAAAACGGAGTGAAAGTGCTTGCCGCATTTCCTCCACCCAATAATATTCTATTTTGATCAATCAATCTCCAATAGGAATAAACTAAAGTGTTGTCCCACATTTGAAAGTCTTCGCCATTTGGAAGTAATTCTGCAACTACTTTATCACTAAGAGGCTCACTAACACTTAAGAAAGTTTGTGCGTGATAAATTTGTTTCGACAAGTCATGAAATGTTTTAGGCATCTTGTCAATAGAAACAATCATTTCTTTTGCCTTAATAGTACCTGCATCAGTCATTGCGGTGTTTCCGTTAATAGAGTTCACTTCTGTGCTTTCAAAAATTTGTATTCCCGCTTTTAACAATACACTTTTCATGCCTTGTAAATATTGCAAAGGATTAAATCCAAAAGTATCGTCGTAACGAATTCCGCCAGAAAAATTTTCACTATTGATAATCGTTTTTAGTTGTTTCTCGTCGTAAACTTTTTGATTTGTAAAGCCAACTTCTTTTCTTCCGTGTTCTTCTTCTTTAACGATATCCAAACCACTTTTCCCTATTCCTAAAAACAAGCTATCCTGTTCTCTGTAATCACATTTAATGTCGTATTTTTTTATATAATCTCTAACAAGGCTTATGCCTCTTGTTGGAATTTCCCAAATTTCTTGAGCGCCCTTAATGCCATATCTTCTTACAATTTGACTTAACTCTAGTTCACTGTCTGGTGTCATGAAGCCTGCGCTTTTACCGCTTGTTCCACCCCCAACAATATTTTTTTCAACCAAAACTACTTTAAGGCCCTTGTCAATAAAAGCAGCAGCAGCAGAAATGCCACACATACCTCCGCCAATAATTAATACATCACATTCAATATCTTTTTGTAAAGGAGGACACACATCATATTTATGTTCAAGTAAAGTAGTAAACCACCAGTTTTGAATGATCATATTGATTAGATTTTAAAGTGTATAACTTAGCATCCTTAAAACATAATTATGTAGCCGCCAGCTGCACAAGGCGCCGGCATACATTAAAAGTATTATAAATATACTTTTTATAATATATTAATAAAAAATTATTTTAAAGAAAAGAAAGTCCGAGTCCAGTCTGCTATTTTACGCGGATTAAATGACAACACCTTCAAGTACGTTTACAAAGTATTGATTTTAAATGCTTTAAATCAAGGCTGAGCTAATAATTTGAGTATTTTGAACAAAACTAGATTTTTTCATCTCGTTCAAAACTGAAGTCTTTTTTACAATAATCACAATGTGCTCTGTAATTATAAGTGGTGACATAACTATACTCTGTATTAAACCTTTTATCTAGGGTGCCATCTTTATTGTACCTGCCATTGGTCATATACTTTTCTGTTTCAGTGTCAATTAGTTTTATGGTAGACTGAACAAAATTGGGTTGACGACATTTTGTACAATTAATAGTATACTTTATTCTTATTTCTATTTCGGCATATTTTGCTTCAGATCCAGTATTTACCAAAAGGTATTTCTTAAGATTTAAATAATATTTAGAATTAGCACTAGGAATGTCCATGTTTCTTGCATCATTTAATATTTCTTCTAAAAACAATAACTCCTGCGCTTGTAATTTTTTAAATCTTCTTTTTGCTCTTATTCTACCAAGAATAATTAATCCAAGAAGTCCAATGCCAAAAAATATTGAGTTTCTTTTGATGTTTTTTTCAACAGCACTGTCTACATTATCATCGAATCTGTAAAATCCGTCTATTATTCTAACTTTTCCATCTGCATCAACAATAATATAACCAAAAGTGTTGATTGATTTTTTTGCATCAGTATCATTAGAGTAAGTACCATAAACACTCTCTTTTGTTACTTTTTCTGCTAAAGCAAATTCATAACGAACACAGTTTTGATATTTTAAATCATCACTTAAATCATATTCACGATTATAATCATAGAGATCTCTAAACTTCATATTATCAATATAAACGGAATCCCAATCAGGCATCATCTGTTTAATTCTTGTTAAACGATCTTGTCTAGACTCTTTATACTTAAATTCATATTGCGCCATTTTTTTGTAATAAGCCTCTCTTAATCTAAATACATTTGTCTCCGCCTCATAGGTGTATTTTTTTGCCAGCCTTTGTCTAATAGGGTCAATTAATTTTATATAGCTTTCATACTCTTTCATGCTTGTCACATTAGGCGCAAGGAGACCCTCATACTCAATCACATCATTTCTAAACTTAAATGAATAATCAACGCTATCAATGGGCTGACCAAAGTCCTTAATAAAATCTTGTAGTGTTAAATTAGAAGGCGTTCGGTACGATTTTAAATTTCCACTATGGCTTCTATTTTCTGAGATTTCAATTTCACTCCACGATTTTTGTTTCCTCAAGTCGATATAATCACAGCTGCTAAGCAAGGTCAAACAAAGAATCAAAACGGATAAATTCAAACGAGTCTTCATGTAATAAGTTTTCAAATTAAAAGAAGGATAAATCAAGACACATTGCGCTTGGAAGTTAAATATAATTAAATTCTTATATTTTATATCAATACCTATTGATTAATCATTAAAATGAAAATGAATCAAGCCCTGTATACCTTGAGTAAATAAAATATAGATTACAAAAGCGAAGAACAATAATGCCATAACAATAAAACGCTTATCGGAAAGGAAGCCTAGAAAAATACCCTCTCCCATATCTAATAGATCATTGTTATCTCCTACAGTTATTATGGTTATAATGAATAAAACGACATAGATAAGTGCTCCATAGATACTAATTGTCATAAAGGGGGCGATACATAAATTTAAAGTCCAAATTGACAACCTCATTTCAAAAGCACGAATACGCAACAAGTTCTTGTCTGTATAGTTTTCGTAAAACGTAGTCAATATATAAATCATGATTAAACCAAAAAATGCAATGAGGCTATATACTGTTTCAATGTATCCGCCAATGAACATACATAAGAATGGCAAACCCGTGGAATAGATAATCCGAAATGCGGTAGCAAGTTTATTGTTCATATGCATTAAATATTCAAATAGAAATTAACAAGGTTATTTGCAAATTCTTTTTGTTGATTAATTGTACTATTTTTAAAACTAGGTGAATACTTTAAAATCAAATGTTTTACACCTGTTTCGTTTGTATATTTTATTTCATTATAAAAGTCAGAAAAAGATAAGTTTTCTTTATTTAATTCTGTTTTATCTACTTTAAAATTATCCAATATTTGAAACTCACCCTTGGCAGGATATTTTACATAAACAAATCCTTCGGGATTAAGTATTATATTAATTGTATTTTTTGCCCAGTCGGCAACGTCTTTGAACACAAAAAATGATTTGTTTTTATCTACCAGGTTGTCAAATTCTGGGCGCCAATATTTTTCAATAAACTCATCTTTTGAGACTACTGATTTTTCAAAATTATGAATAGAAGAAATTAAATTTGTAAAATAAGTATCATCATCAATTTTTTGGATTTCATCCCCCTCTATCTTACTATATATATTTAAAATTTTATTAACAAATCCAACCTGACCTTCTTTTGTTGAGTTTTTAAATGCTCGCTCAAAGCCGATGAGTTTATGACTAACTATGTCTGGCGTGTTGTAAACGATTAGTGTACATGAAGCAGCATCTGAAATGGTAGTAAGGTTTTTACAGTTAAAGTCAGTATGTTTTAAGTGTAAAAATGTTTTTAGTTCAGGTTTAAATACACCTTCAATTTTAATGATATAAATATTTTTTTCGGTCACGAAGGTTTTATATATAAATACATTGTCAGTATATTTCCAAAAATAATAAACAGCGTCACCAGGTTCTATTTTATCTCCAAAAAGTTTACCATCGCCATAAGCAAATTCACTTTTACTTAGCTTTTCATAATTTTCAAACTTTTTAATTTTGCAATTAAAATCACTGTTTTTAATTTCTTCAAGTACTTCTAATAACTGCTCGGAAACGTCTTTGAATTCATTAGATAAAAATTTTCGTAACTTATTTTTATTAATCTCTTCCTCAAAGAATTTTAATTGCCCTTCGCTTATAGGAAGTGATTGATTGTAATTTTCAATAACATCAGCAATGGCGGCGTTTAACTTATTAATTAATTTATTAAAATCATCAATTGAATTAATATCACCAATTACCCCACTTACGCCATAATCTAAACCAATTAGTCCAACTACGTTTGTTAATAAACTATTACCACGTTGATTTAACACATATGCAGAGCCAATAGATATAAGCAAATCAATTCCAGCTTTAATTTGTAATTCCTTAATTCTAGTTTTTGATATCTCAATTGCTTCGGTTGCGGTTTTAAAGAAAAAAGAAAGCGTGTATAAGTAAGCATCTATGGTTAATTCATCTGACTTAATTGCATATGCTTTTTTATAACAGTATTCTACCTCACTAAAGATGGCAGTTTGTTTTAAAAATCGAATCATTTTAATTGACCCAAGGGCAAGCCATGCTGAATGTTGAGAGTCGGTGTCCGTTTGAGCATCTAACAAAACATCCATGATCGTTTTTTCTGCTTCTTCAATTCTGTTTGCTTTCAACGAAAGTCCAGCCATTTCTAATTTAATTGCTATCACTGACATAGGATCTTTTTTAAAAAATTAAAATAGTTAGTTTATAAATTCATCAAATTAAATATAAGAACAAATATTTATATATTAATTTAAAACCATACGAATGTAACCATCGAATACTTTTTTATTAAAGAATTGGTCAAATCAAAGAATTAAATATATAAACTATTTTAATATGTGATAAATATTTATTATGTTTAAATATATAAAATCATCAATATGAAAAAAGCGCTTTTAACAATTGGTACGTTAATATTATTATCTGTTTATGGGGTGTTGTTTTATTTAACGGGAAAAGCTGCTGGATTCTTAATGCCAGCTTTGTTAATGATAGTAACCGCTCTTTGTTATTATCTCACCCACAACCTACCCACAAAAAAAGAGATTTATGAAGATGGGGTTTCTTTTAATACAACTGAACTCAATTTGTATTTTCCGATTATAATTATTGACTTGTTTGCATTCATTTATTTTTTCAATCTACCTGAAGCATTACAATCTTTCAATTTATCTAATATAGTATTATTGTTTCTATTGTTTTCCATTTTTATACCCTCTATTGTATTGTTTAAAGTTATTTTAAGTAATCAAAATGACAGGGTTGTTTTATATAATGAAACGATTACTTGGTTTGATAATAAAGAGAAACATGAAATAAAATATATTGATGTAAATTCAGCAGAACTTAAATCAGATAATATTGCATTCATTTTTCCTAGATATTATATAAGAATAACCTTGAAAAACGGAAACGAATTATTTATTTTAACCTATAAAATGAATATTACGAAAAAGGGTGCTATTAAAATAAACGAATACATCCAATCGATGATTACAAATAAAATAAGCCTAGACGATTTAAAAATTGATGCTCAAAAACTAGAACAAAAAGAAGATAATATTAACTCAGGTTTTAAAATTGTTGGACAATTTGGACTGTATATACTTACCAAGTTTATTCTTTATATTTTCGCGTACGGTATTATGTTCCTTTTTGGTGCAATTGTTAGATTATTTATATAGAAATAAAATAAATTATGAGCTGGTATAGACTAAATATAAATACAGAAAAACAACTACAACGTTTCTCGGTCGTATTAATAGTGGCTTCGACTATATTAATTACTTGTGAAATAATTTTTGGAACTGCTCAAAATCAAAAATTCTTTGATATCGTTGATATTTTATTGGTCTTATTGTTTACTTATGAAATAATGCTAAGACACAAAAGTCATAGAACAGATATCTTTGAACGTGTATGGTATTATTTTGATATTTGTTTATTATTACTAGGATACCTTTCCTTTTTAAAAGGTTTTTTCACACATCCAGAAACAATTTATGTTTTAAGACTATTTAGGGTGACAAGAATCTTGAGGTTATTTGAAATATCAAATAAGCTTAAGAGTATCGAGAAAAAGATTATTCATGTCATACCATCAGTGATTACATTTGGGGCCTTACTACTACTGCTCATATTTGTTTATGCACTTTTAGGAATGAGTCTTTTTGAAAAACAAAATTTTGAAATTGTTTCATTTTCTAATCTCTACAGTTCTTCTAAAGCATTGTTTATATTTATTACTAGCGGATTAGATTATGCAGAGGTCATTAAAATAGTTGAAAAAGATACACCGAATCTCCCCATTTTTGTAGTGGACTTCTATTTTTTCTCATTCTTTATTGTTACATCAATGATCACATTAAATGTCTTTATTGCTGTAATGACCAATTCGGTACAAGAAGAATTAATTGAGGATATAAAAAACCTAGATCGAACTAACGATGATCAAATAAAGCAGATGAATCAAAAAATTGATTTAATACTTGAAGAATTGAAAAAGCAAAAACCATAGAATAAAAAAGGCCAACATAATTGTTGGCCTTTTATTTAGTTCATTCATTTAATTTATAATGAAAAACCTAAAGCTTCAGTGATAACTTTCACATTACCGAATTCTGATTTAGTAACCTTTCCATCAGCTTCTGCAACCGCAATAAGATCTGAAATGATTATTTTTAATAAATCATCGTTAAACTTCTTTTTTAAAATTGGTAAAGAATTTACTACTGTGTTTTTTAAACCATCTTCATTTAGTGAATCATACCAAGCACAAGCCTCTAGAATCAATCCATTCACATCTGCGTTTGTTGCATCATCCCCCATCCAATTACTAATTTTTAATTTAATAATAGCCATTTCAGAATCGCTAAATTCTCCATCTGAATAACCCGCGATAAATAAATACAATAAAGTAAGTACATGAGCATACTTAACGTCTGCAGGCACTTTAATTTCGTTTGACATAGTTGATTGTTTTGTTGAAAAACAAATATAAATAAAAACTTATCTAAAAAAAATATTATAACTTTAATTTTATACTAATAAACGAATTATTTATGGCCTCAGAATTATCAATGAA
>Ga0208787_1000706_pt1 | contig 15341 bp, 11 predicted proteins | sample Wag4_2014_7_11_FD_187362 | JGI IMG/M metagenome (GOLD analysis project Ga0208787, IMG submission 187362) | Fresh water microbial communities from Ohio, USA - Utica-2 Time Series HT 2014_7_11 (SPAdes) (version 2) | ecosystem: Environmental > Aquatic > Freshwater > Water tank | place: USA: Ohio... | reverse complement strand
CGCTTTACGAATGGCAATCCTTGCCGAAAGCAAATCAAAACGGGCGTTCATCAGGGCCTGCTCTGCACTGTACAAACTTTGCTCTGCCTGAATTAATTCAAAACTACTTCCCACACCCGCTTTATACTTCGTCTCGGTAGTGGTGTAAATTCGCTTGGCTAATTCCACGTTCTTCTGCTGACTACGAGTGCGGTCAAGAGCATTCATATATTGCTTGCGTGCTGCGTTCAATTCAAGTTCAAATGCATTCTCAAGCATTTTCTTCTGCTCATCCAAACTTTGCAAGGCCAGTAATGCCCGTTGACGCTTGGCTTTGCTAACACCACTGTCATACAGCGTGGAACTTATTGATATCCCGCCTACCGTGGAGGGAATAAAATACCAATCATTAAAACTTGCCCCATCCTTCGCACCAAAACCACCTTGATATCCTCCTTGCCATTGCAAAAAACCAACTACCGTGGGCATCCAAGTCTTTTCATTGAGTTGCACCTGAATCAGGCTTAACTCACGGCCCTTCAATAACGTTGTATATTCTGGACGATTCAGATAGTTTAGTGAAGAGGTCAAATCAGCATCCGCATACTGTGCTAACAACTGTTCGGTATTATCGCTTAACACCAAAGAGTCCGCAATACCCATCCCCATCGCTAACTTCAAAACATTAATAACCGTCTCTTGCTGCCGAGCAAGGTTCTCCCGCTCGCTACGAAGGGTAGAATACGCCAACTCGATTCGATCTACATCCAATTGCTCTACAAACCCAGCCTTGTTAATCTCCTTTGTCTCCCCTAATAATCGAGACAAGTTGAAAATATTGCGGTCGAGGGTACTTAGATTATCAGAAATTAACAAGGCGGGTAAATACGCTTCAATAATCTGATTGCGAAGATTCCGCTTAGTAATAGCTAGTTGCTCATCGGCATAGGCTCTATAAAACTTGGCAGCCTTCCGAGCAAGCAAATAAGAGTTGCTAAAGATCAATTGATTCGCAGATAAGCTGGCACTGGCACTGTGCACAGGATTGAAAAACAGCTTAGAGTCTGGATCCGACTGAAAAGCAGCCCCCAAAAAAGCACCCAAGGCTTGTACTTGATCATTGGTAAACTGCTCATATACAAAAGGTGGGATCGGGCCACCTCCGCCTCCACCAAAGGAAAGGGCGCCAGATGGAAGTCCTCCACGCTGAATGAACCCAGTATAGCCTAAGCCCGCAGAAATCTGTGGAAGCCCCGTAGCCGTATTTTCTTTAATCTGCCAATCAGCATCGGAAACCTGTAATTGTGCGACTTTGATTTGCGGGTTATTGGCTAACCCATAACTTACACAATCATTGAGTGACATGCGCTGCTGAGCGAATGTACTACCCACATCGGTAAGGAAAATAAACAATAGAAGGAGTAATCTGTGCATATAATTTGTTTGTTTGTCTATTCAACGATTGTTGGCGACCATCTCCTCAAAAAGCCGACGCCCTTCTTCCGAAACTACACCATAGATGTAGCTCTCCATAAATTCGCGAAATACCTCCGCCCTAGAATACGTGGCCGAGGGAAATACCTGCTCATCAAAAAGTTGAAAAGCAGAACCCACATGCAGACGGGTCATAATGTCTACATTAAAATTGGAACGATATAAACCCTCCTGGATCCCTCGCATCAAATTCTTGTGAACTACTTGATATAAAAAATTATTCTGGTAATTCAACAAAAGGTTCCATGCATCTCGATGATACCGCTGTAAGTCAAAAACAATGTTGGTCCGCATCTGCGAAACAATCGACGTATTAGAGGCAATCACCATCCTAATCTCCTCCAATGCGTTCGACGCCTCCGTGAATAATGAAGAACATAAATTCTTCTCCAACTCAATATATCTTGAAATTACGCGCTGAACTAAATCATCTTTATTATCAACAAATTGATATAAGGTCTTTTTTGAAATCCCCAACTCCCTAGCTACGTCATCCATGGTAATACTCTTAATCCCGTAACGAAGAAACAAAGCCTCCACTTCTTGAAGCCACTTTTCCTGAAGTTCATTCATGCTGCAAAGGTACCGATTGGAAACATTTTTTCCACTAAACGTTTCCATGGCCTTCTTTGTTTTCGACAAAGAATAAAATTTGGCAGATAAAATTAATTCTGCCGGAGACCAGCCTCCAATTATTAGCACGATATTTGCACAGCAATCTTCTAAATATACTTTTAGCATTCATTTTTGTTGGTTTTTTCCTCCAAAAGAGGCTTTTCCCAGCAAAAAAAGAAGTAGCTCCCGCGCTCCCAACCACACCATTGAAATACGCCTCCTTTCGCTAAGCCTATTTTTTTAAATCATGCAGAGTAACAACGCCCCCCTCCTAACTATTACAGATGAAGCAGAAGCATGTGCCGCTATCTTGCTTGCCTGCCATAAAGCCGATGAAATCTTGGGTGACCAAACAAATGTTGCGCTCATCACCTCTCTCAGCAGCCGAAATATCTTTATTGGATACGATCCCCAAGCCCTGCTACAATCTGCAGAACACTATTACGATGTGGCCGGCAATCCTCAACAGCTCATTGACTCTGCGGTGCCCTCTATACGAGAACAAACAAGGCTACCCTTGTTTTACCACAGCCTAGATGTCATCTTAGCCAAAGGCCTAGTAACACCCTCCGAACACAAGGTGGTCCAGTATTTAAAAGGGAAATTTAAAATTGATGACGAAACAGCCTTCCACGCACTAGAAGTACTAACGGTGAAAAATCAACTATAATTTACCAAGTACAACGCGCTCTACCGAACTAACAACACATCCCCCGATTGGGTCTCCACCCTCCCATCCGTGTATTCCAGTTTGGCAATCCAGGTGTATACGTCCGTAGGGGCACTCTCCCCTCCAAACCGACCGTCCCAAGCACCGTTTAATGCATCATTGGGAACTATATCCGAAGCTTCAAACCAAATTCGACCACTCCGGTCTCCAATAACCAGAGATTGTATCTTTCGTACACCTCCACCAACATACAAGGAAAAAACCCGATTCTCTGCAGCCGGATCCTCCGGTGCAAACACGTTGGGGGCATACACCGGACGAGTCCTCTGCGTCTTTACCAAAATCTGATCCTCCGATTTACATCCATTCGTATCCACCGCCGTAACCCGATAACGCGTGTCAAACAATGGAAATAAAACATATTCCCCCGCCGTTTGAAAAACCGCCTGCCGATCCGGAACCCAATCTAGTACTTTTAATGGCTGATTACTGCTAATAGCTCCACGAATCGTATCTCCACTTACTATTAGGGTGTCCGCCCCAACATTAAACTGAAATTCAATCCCCGCCGGTAACAAAACAGACGTGGTAAAAACACAGCCATTGGAGTCTTCTACCTCAATGGTATGAAAACCAAAGGCTAGGTTTTCCCAAAAAATAATCTCCGCCGTCACCCCTCCATCTAACCTCGTAAAATAAGGCGACAGCCCCCCTTCGATTTTACTTATCAATATGGAACCTGTAGCCTCCCCAAAACATTTCTCTGGTTCGATCTCCACTTGGGCTGTTAATGGAGGAGGAGCCACCACTGAAACGTAAAGAGTCGTATCCACTCCAAAACCATTGGTAACCACCAATGAATAATCTCCCGCCAAGATATTACTTATCGTATCCGAAATGCCAAGATCTTGTAGGATTAGAATCCCTCCTACCCCCACCGTGTTGTTCATCCACTGTACAATAGCAGGCGGCTGCCCCTCTGTTAGTGTCACAATAATACCTCGATCTTCTACACAATTGGATGGAAGCACCTCTGCCGTTCCATTAATTATTCCTGCCTGTGAAAACCCAAACAAGGGAAGTAGAAAACTAACGAAAGAAAGATGAACTCGGGAAATAAACATGGTTGGATCAGAAATGTAGATCACAAAGGTAAAGAGTATCTAACGTATTGACGGATTATTCTCCACTGATGCCACAATTTTATACCTTAGCGGCGAAAAAATTGCAGCCAAAAGCTCCTTTTATGCAACTAAAGAAACGCACCCAACTGCTCGTTGGACTATTGTGGCTTTCCTCCAATCTACTAGCTCAGTCCACCTCCCTCACGCCCCTAGTCAACCCTTTCATCGGAACCGATGCACATGGCCATACCCACCCGGCAGCAACAATGCCCTTTGGAATGGTTCAATTAGGCCCCAATACCCGCAGCTCGATGATGGATTGGGACGGATGCTCCGGCTACCATTATTCCGATAGCCTCCTCCTTGGCTTTAGCCATACCCACCTAAGCGGAACAGGCGTACCCGATTACAACGATATCTTAGTCCAACCCTTCATCGGAGAGCCCAACCTCAACGCTGCTTCTAACACCCACCGCTTTCAAAAAACAGCCGAAACAGCAACTCCAGGCTATTACGCAGTCCACCTGGCCGATGCAGACCTTTTTTGCGAAATGACCGCAAGCAACCGTGTCGGTGCACATCGCTATACGTTTCCAACCAACATCGAATCAGAAAAAATACTGCTCGACCTGCGCCACCGGGACGAAGTGATTGAATCGGGCATTACCTATGTTTCTAACCAAGAAATAAGTGGATATAGAATCTCAAAAAGCTGGGCAGAAAAACAAACGCTCTTTTTCGTCATGCGGTTCTCCAAACCATTAAATAAATACCAACTACTCGATCTATCCCATACACTACCAACTACTTCTACCAAAATACAAAGCAAAGCCTGCGTCGGTGTCTTTTCTTTTGCCTCTTCCACAGACCCACTCGTGATCACCGTCGGAATTTCCGCTGTCAGCGTAGAAGGTGCCCGTAAAAACCTAGAGGCCGAATGCCCTGACTTTGACTTTGATAGAATCCGAAACCAAGCCACCAACGCATGGGAACGATACCTTTCAAAAATAACCGTCCAAGGTGGATCACCTGCAGAACAAACTACCTTCTACACCGCACTCTATCATACTGCAATGGCCCCCAACCTTTGGTCAGATGTCGATGGTAACTACAGAGGCATGGACCAACAAATACACTATGCCCACCACCCTGTCTACACCGTTTTTTCCCTCTGGGATACCTACCGGGCGGCCAATCCACTTCACGCCTTGCTCGAGCCACAACGGATGCGCGACTTCGTCCGAACGTTTTTGCTCCAGTACCAGCAGGGAGGACTACTCCCCGTTTGGGAATTGGCCGCCAACGAAACCAACTGCATGATCGGAAATCATGCCATCCCCGTTATCTTAGATGCTTACACCAAGGGCCTTGTTGCTCCAGCCGATGCTCCTCTCCTCCTTGAAGCAATGCAAAAAAGCGCAGAGCTAAACCGACTTGGCCTTCGACAGTACCGCCAAAAAGGATACATACCCGCCAACGAAGAACCAGAATCCGTTTCCAAAACCCTCGAATACGCCTTCGATGATTGGTGTATCTCAGCAATGGCCGCCAAACTAGGCAAAAAAAATACCGCTGCGCAGTATGCAGAGCGAGCAACGCACTACCGAAATCTCTTCGACCCTCAAACGCGCTTCTTCCGTGGTAAAGCAAACGGAACTTGGCACAGCCCATTCGATCCCACCGAGGTCAACTTCAATTACACCGAAGCAAATGCCTGGCAATACCGTTTCTCTATCCAACACGATGTGCCAGGGATGGTCAAGCTATTCGGTGGCACCAACACCTTTATCAAAGAACTTGATCGCCTTTTCGAACAATCCAGCCAAACTACTGGACGCAACCAAGCAGATATCACCGGATTAATAGGTCAATATGCCCACGGAAATGAACCCTGCCACCATGTAGCTTACCTCTATACCCTCCTCGGACAACCAGAAAAAACCCGTAAACGAATCCAGCAAATCCGATCTGAACTCTATACCAATCAACCAGATGGGCTTTGTGGAAACGACGACTGCGGCCAAATGTCCGCTTGGTATGTCTGGTCCGCATTAGGCATGTACCCCCTCACACCCGGATCTGAAGCGTATGTGCTAGGTATTCCAGCTTTTGAAAAAATGACTATCCAACTACCACAAGGAGGAAAATTTCAAATCAGCGCTGCCCCCGACGCCAATCAAATCCAACTAAATCAACAAAACTGGACCCTTCCAACACTCCAACACCAACAACTAATATCCGGAGGAACCCTTGATTTCACAAGCGGAAAAGAACCAAAAATAACCCCCAGCTCCCCCACAAGTCTAGTTGAAGCCGGCCCCATGATGCCTTACCTCGCCAGTGGAAACCGAGTTTTTACCGAAAAACAAACTGTCCGCCTCGACTGCGCCGATGAAACAGCAACCATTTTTTACCAACTCAATAGCCAAGCGTTTCAACCCTACACCGATCCCATCCAAATAAATCAAAATAGTACACTTGTATATTACTCCGAAAAAAAAGGGATAAAAAGCTTCCCAGATACCACCGTATTCTTCAAAAAAACCAACAACCTCAAAGTACTCGAGTACCGCTATCCATTCTCCCCTCAATACACAGGCGGTGGTATGGATGCGCTGGTAGACCTGCTACCAGGTGGAGCCGACTTCCGTTCAGGCGGCTGGCAAGGTTTTGAAGGCAAAAATGTAGAGGTCTTGTTGGACTTAGGGAAAAAACAAACCATTGGACAAGTAGATGGGCACTTTTTTCAGGATGAAAATGCCTGGATTTTCTTTCCAACTGCCTTCCAAGTGGAAATTTCCACCGACGGCCAACAATTCCAAAAAATAGGGTCGATCGAAAATACCGTCCCCGCCACCGAAATAGGATTACTCCAAAAACACTTCACACTCTCCTTCGCTCCCAAAGAAGCGCGCTACCTGCGCGTAATTGGCGTCAATCGAGGCCTCTGCCCAGCAGAACATAAGGGCGCCGGCTTCCCCTCCTGGATCTTTATTGATGAAATAAAGGTGCAATAACCCCCGTTTTTTTTACCAACCACTTCAATCATACTCAATACTTTTACCACCTAACTATCATGGCTTCTATCTTTACTAGAATTGTCAACGGCGAAATCCCCTGTTATAAAGTAGCAGAAACCGCAGACTTCCTCGCTTTTCTGGATGTAACCCCCAGAACAAAAGGACATACCCTCTGCATCCCTAAACAAGAAATTGATTATATTTTTGACTTACCCGACGAGTTATTAGCCGACCTTATGCTTTTTTCCAAAAAAGTCGCTTCCGCTCTGCAACAAGCGGTCCCCTGCAAAAAGGTGGGAGTGGCTGTCGTAGGCTTGGAAGTCCCACATACCCACATACACCTCATGCCAATGCAATCTATGGCCGACTTTGGGTTCGGACACCCCCCCGTATCGATGAGCGGAGAGGAGTTAAACGCCTTGGCTGCAGAAATTGCCTCCTATTATCAGCATTAAAGGGCCAAACGAATTCAACCCAGCTCCGAAAATTGCTAAATTGCTACAATACCCGTAAAATTGAAGCAATACACTCTTAAAATTACCACCTTTGAGTATCCATTGGGCAAAAACCCAATTAACTAACCTTTCTCCTTATGCTGCGTTCTCTTTTTCTTACATTTTCTCTAATGTTGGGAAGCCATTTGCTCTCCGCCCAATGCGATAGTACAGAGCATACCCTCCGTCTGCGCCTTCAACCAGATTACTATTGGTATGAGGTCTCTTGGAATATTTCAAATCCTGCAACCGGCCAAGTAATTGCAGAGGGCGTCTGTCAAAACCAACAACTAGTAGATGTAACCTACTGCATTCCTAAAAATACCTGTACCAAATTTACAATCCTCGATAGCTACGGAGATGGTATCGCCCCAGATGGCTTCTACCAACTTTTCCTAGATAGCACGCTTATCCAACAAAACACTACCGGAGTGTACGGTTCCTCCGAATCCTACAGCTTCAACTGTCCTCCGGGATATAGCTGTTTCACCGCTATCAATATCCAAGAAGGACAATACCAAACTGCCATGGATGGCAGCCAAACCTGGTACCAATTCACCCCGGACCAAAATGGATCCTACCTGCTGAGTACTTGCTTCCCTGAAAATACATGCCCCACAAAAATATGGGTCTACGGAACAGAATGCCAATACATTAACCCAACCGAAACAGTGGCTGGAACCTTGTTCTACAGCGACGGCGGATGCTCAGATAGCACTATGCTAGCGCAGGCAGAATTATTCCTTGAAGGCGGCAGCACCTACTATATTCGCCTCGGATACGCAAATGTGGGCTGCGATACAAGTGCGATGCAATTCAACCTTTCTTATCTAGGACCCATTGCAGGCTGCACCGATACCGCCGCTTGTAATTACAACCCGCTCGCAACCATCAGTGCCGATTGTATCTACCCTGGAGACCCCAACTGTCCCAATGCTCCCGACTTAGTGGTCCGCCAAGACGTACTCAATAACACTATTAAGCTGGGTGCTATCTCGAATGTAGATGCCTGCGCCGTGGAAGAGGGCTGCCTACGCGGATTCGGAGACCGAACCTTGCTGGAATTCACAACCCACATCCAAAACAACGGTGAACAAGACTACTACATCGGCCAAACTCCGTCCAACCCCAATCAAGCAACTGACCAATTTGTGTGGGACCCCTGTCATGGTCACTGGCACTACCGTGGCTATGCCGAATACATCTTATTTGATGAACAGGGTAACCTCGTCCCAGTAGGTGCAAAAAATGGTTTTTGTGTACTCGATCTTGAATGTGACAATGGTGGTAATGGAAAATACACCTGCGAAAACATGGGTATAAGCGCCCAATGTGGCGATTATTACTACATCGGACTTCCCTGCCAGTGGATTGATATCACCGACCTCCCCGAAGGTAACTACACGTTCGTCATGCGGGTTAATTGGGACCATACCCCAGACAAACTCGGCAGAGTAGAAAAAAGCTATGATAATAACTGGGCGCAATCCTGCTTTAACCTTACCTACGGCGCAAATGGAGCACCCGATGTGGAGTTTCTCACCGATTGCCCCCCCTACACCGACTGCCTAGGCGTACTCCACGGCAACGCCAAACCAGACTGCGAAGGGGTATGTAATGGATCCGCTCTTCAAGGAGACTGGAATCAAAACTTACAGCGGGAAAATGATGATGTATTTATTTATCTACAAAATTCACTAGAAGACACCACCGCATTAACCACCTGCAAAGACTTGTATGCAGATGGTCACCTGACCGTTTATGACGCCGCACTACTCCAAGAATGTATTCTGCACGAGAATGACCCGCAACACTGGGGAACTCGTTTTGCCTGCGAATTTCCAGCGGGTAAAGAAAACCCCAACGATGCCGTCTTCTTCCGCCCAGGACTAGTTGATACCATCGCAAAAACAGTAGAGCTGAAAATTACCAATCCATTCAATAAAACCCTTGGATTTGAACTAGAAATGTCCGGTATCTTAATTGATAGCGTCGAGTCCATCGCACCAGGATTTAATCCCACCCTGCTCCACAATGATACTCGAATTGTCGCACTGGCAATGGATGAATCTACCATCCCCAAAAATTTCCAACCCACCAGCGTGCTTCGAATCCATTATAGCCAACTTACCGGCACCCAAGTTTGCGTTGACTCCGTCATCGCTGCCGTAAATGACAAATACTTACTCAGTAAAGCCAACCCCGGAACTATTAATTGCGTAGAGGTCCTCACGGTCGGAACAGAAGAACTGGCAGAACAAAACTTCAACCTTCTAGTAGTACCTAACCCTGCCAACAACGACGTTCACCTGTTTTTCAACAATTCTAATAACGTACCAAGTACCATACGAGTCGTTGACTTTTACGGAAAAACAGTAGTCAACTATGAAAATATCCGAGATCAAGAGGTGCTTATTCCTAGGAACCAATTGCCCGCCGGAATTTACGCTGTTATCATCTCCAATGAGAATGGTTTAGCTACCACTCGCCTAATCTGGCAATAACCATTCTGTAACGACATAATACAGGAGGCCCTGCTCTCGAGTGACAAGAGCAGGGCCTCTTTATTTTGGCACTACCCGCGCTACTTATTGGCCTTTAACAAAGACCGAACCTGTTTAGCCAAGTCAGGGAGCTGTTTAAACACAATGAACGAACGCACGTATTGGTTATAGTCAATCGCGGGCGTCCCAAAAAACGCTTTACCTTCCTCCGTTACCGTAGAGGCAACTCCACTTTGTGCCTGTGTGCGAGTCCCTTTTGCTAAGGAAATATGACCAGCAACGCCCGTTTGACCACCCAACATACAATTCGGGCCAATTTTGGCACTCCCAGCAACCCCCACTTGCGCCGCCATTACCGTGTGCTCCCCTACCTCAACATTGTGCGCAATATGCACTAAATTGTCTATTTTAGTGCCCCGTCGGATAATAGTACTCCCCAAAGAAGCGCGATCAATACACGACCCAGCCCCCAGCTCTACATCATCTTCAATAATTACATTCCCAACCTGTGGAACCTTTTTCCAAGAACCCTCCGGCAAAGGAGCAAAACCAAAACCATCTCCACCAATCACGGCATTCGCATGTACAATACACTGACGCCCTATTACCGAATCATAATACACTTTTACTCCAGGATACAGAACCGTACCCGACCCAATCCGAACATTCCTCCCAAGGTAAACCTGAGGGTAAATAGTACAGTTGGAACCAACCTCTACCCCCGCTTCAAGCACTGAAAATGCCCCAATAGAACTACCTGAGCCAACCTTTGCTGTTGAGTGAACAACCGCCTGAACAGATACCTCTGGTTCCACATCAGCCTGTTGCGCTGCCCCAAAATGCCCCAATAATACCGCTAAAGCGCCTCGAACATCTAAGACGCGAATTAGAGTGGCTGCAATGGGCTGAGCAGGGACAAAATGCTGCCCTACCAACAAAACAGACGCATTCGTGCTATAAGCATACTGCTCATATTTGGGATGATCAAAAAACGCAAAGTCGCCTGGACCTGCCTCCTCTATTCGCATCGGACGCTGTACTACAACTTCCGGGTTACCTTCAATCTGCCCACCAATTAGGGCAGCAATCTGAGCAGCAGTTATTTGCATATATTCAAATTAAACGTTTTCACAGTAAAATTGCGATAAGAACAATACTAACGAACGGATTTTTAGAGTAGTATCCAAATTCCAAAGATAAGGTGCATGCTGCCAACGATAAGTTGCATGCCAACCCTCCCTTTTTTAAACACGCACTTCTATATAACAACCCAAAACGAAACAATATCAACCCAAAAATAAAGGAACCAATAACTCCCCAACCTCTCAACCCATTCAATGTAGTACCTTCGCACCGTTATCACTAACCATATCGCTTCATGCAACCTACTTTACTCATACTAGCCGCTGGAATTGGTTCCAGATACGGCGGTCTAAAACAAGCAGATGGAATGGGACCAAACGGCGAATCCATCCTAGAATTCTCAGTTAAAGATGCCGCAAAAGCAGGATTTGGCAAAATCGTCCTCGTCATTAGAAAGGACATCGAAGCCGAATTTAGGGAAAAAGTCGGTTCCAAAATCGAGGGCATTCTTCCAACCTTTTATGCCTTTCAGGAAATGGATACCGCTATCGAGCATATTGACCCAAAACCTACCCGGCAAAAACCTTGGGGAACCGGGCACGCCATCCTAGCAGCTAAAAACCTCCTCCAAGAACCCTTCGCCGCTATCAACGCAGATGATTACTACGGAGAAGATGCTTTCCATACCATCGCACAGTTTTTAACAACGGACTGCAACGAAGCAACCTATGCCATGGTGGCCTACCGCTTAGCAAATACACTTTCCGAAAATGGCGCCGTCTCTAGAGGGGTATGTTCCGAAAACCAAGAGGGATACCTCACAGATGTCGTGGAACGAACAAAGATCGAGCGTTTCGAAGACGGGATTTATTTCCTCGATGAAAATGGCGAAAAACACCCGCTCGCAGAAAACACACTGGTCTCCATGAATTTTTGGGGCTTCCACCCTACCCTACTTCCTGTTCTAGAACAAAAATTCCACCAGTTCGTAGAAGCGCACAAAGACCAACCAAAAGCAGAATTTTATATTCCAACGGTAGTCAACCAACAAATTCAAGATGGCGCCGCAAGAGTAAAAGTGCTTACCAGCGACAGCCAATGGTATGGCGTTACCTATCCAGAAGATAAAATAGTCGTACAAGAAGCCCTAGCAAAATTAAGGGGTTAATAACTGTACCTACTCAACTAAAAAAGGCCTTACAGATCTATCAACAGTCTGAAAGGCCTTTTTTTATCCACTAAGAGGTCCCCCTGCTTATTTTCCTAAGCCAATACATGCCATGAACTCTTGCTTCGCACCATCTTGCGTAAACGCCCCTCCAAAATAAGAAGTCACAGTGCTAGAAGAATCATCCTTAATCCCGCGTGAAGAAACACAAAGGTGCTTGGCATCAATTAATACCGCAATATCCGCTGTACCTAAGACCCGTTGTAATTCCCGCGCAATCTGCATCGTTAATCGCTCCTGTACCTGAGGTCGCTTTGCAAAATATTGCACAATCCGGTTTAACTTGGAGAGGCCAATCACCTGCCCATTAGAAATATAGGCAACATGTGCCTTCCCAATGATTGGAACAAAATGGTGCTCACAGTTAGAATAAAACGCAATGTCTTTCTCCACCAACATCCCGTTGTACTCATATTTATTGTCAAATAAAGCCACTGAAGGCTTATTGGCAGGGTTGAGTCCCGAAAAAATTTCCTCTACATACATCTTGGCAACTCGCTTTGGGGTGCCTTTTAAGGAATCATCCCGCAAATCAAGCCCAAGTGTTTCCATAATTTGGCGAAAATGGTGCTCAATCCGAGCCTTTTTCTCCTCATCACTCAATGCAAAAGCATCCGGACGCAAAGGAGTATCTACACTGGTACTAATGTGCTCATCTCCAATCTCTTCATCCGTTAATGTAATGCGTTCCTCCCAATCAGGCAGGGTATTCAACATAGTTTCGTGCAGTTTCATACAATCTGATTTTTAATTCTAGTGAAGGATCAATTTTTTTTCTTAAGATGTCATATATCACAACAGCAATATTCTCCGCTGATGGCAACAACGCACTGAACTCCGGAACATCAAGGTTTAAGTTCTTATGGTCAAAACGCTCAGTCACTTCCAACTGAATCAACTCCGACAACCACTTTAAATCAACCACATAACCAGTATCTGGATTTACCTCCCCAGCTACCCGAACTTCTAACTCATAATTGTGCCCGTGGTAATTGGCATTGTTGCACTTTCCAAACACTAGAGCATTCTCCTCCTCCGTCCACGCAGGGTTGTGCAACCTATGCGCCGCATTAAAATGCTCTCTTCTATAAACAGCAACTTTCATAATCAATTAGTTCAACTGTACTGTGGACAAAAAATAACTAACTAAAGCAGCCGCAGCTATTTCAGTGAATTACCGGAAGTCCGCCAGATAGTTTAGGTAAAATTATTTGTATTTGTTTGTGGAATATTAAACCTCCTTCTGGACAAAAAGGTTCTACAGAAATTACAAATAATTTCGTAAAAGCAATTAACCTGCCATTACACAAAGCCCATAATGGGGAAAAGGACAAAAAACAACGACAGAAAGAAAATACAAAAAGCCTATACTTCAGGCTGTTCAGTTGGTAACTCTAACCAAAAATTATTAAATCCCTCTCCCTGAACCAAGGCTATCTCCTGCGCATTCAATAATTCTAAAAGGGCTAAAAAAGTAACTATGGCATGAATCCTATTTTCCAAACTTAAAAAAGCCTCATCAAAGGATATCTTCCCGCCACCTTGAACCAATCCCATCAAATGCGTCCGCTGCTCCTGAATGGTATAATTAAAATTGTATACCGTATGTACCCGCTTGGCCTTTTTCCCTTCTTCCATCCGCTCTATTAAGCGCTCAAAAACCCTTAACAATCGAAACAGAGTAACTTGCTCCAACGGAACTTCGGATAACATCCGTTCGCTCAACTCTTTCAACTCAACTTCAGCATATGCCCTTGGATTCATAAACGAACGCATCTCCTCCATTTTACGTAAATCCTCCAATAAATCTTTGTACCGCTTGTACTCTAATAATCGGTCAACCAACTCTGCACGTGGATCAATCTCATTACCCTCTTCGTCTACCTGCTTTCTGGGCAATAACATCTTCGCCTTAATACGCATCAAGGTCGCAGCTACCACGATAAACTCCGAAGCAATATCAATATTCATAGCCTCCAGCTGATGCAAGTAGGCCAGAAAATCATCTGTAATCTTCGCAATCGGAATATTGTAAATATCCAACTCGTCCCGCTCAATGAAAAACAGCAATAGATCAAAGGGGCCTTCAAAGACCGGCAGCTTAATCGTAAATGTCGTGCTCTCTATCATATACACTACAAAGGTACAGTTCCCAAACTCGCTTTTCACCTGATTTCAATACTTGTTTTTCCAAAATAAACAGGTATATTTAAAATAGTACGTACTTAAGCGGCTTAACCACTTAACTTTCTCCTAAAATACAGAATAAGCACAAAATACAGTGTAATTTTGCCAATTATTACCATCTATGCTTCTACAAATGTCACTGAAAAAGCTTTTGGGCCTAGTAGCCTTCGTCACTTTCTCCTTTTTTTCCCAAGCACAACCCATCACTCCCTTCCCTTATAGCACCTCGAAAGAGGTCGATGCCGATTCGGCAATGGTTGTGACCGCACACCCGCTCGCAACCCAAGTCGGAATTGATATCCTAAAAAAAGGGGGAAATGCAATTGACGCCGCAGTAGCCGTCCAATTTGCACTCGCCGTCGTCTATCCCCAAGCAGGAAATATCGGTGGAGGTGGATTCCTCATCTACCGCGGCAAAACAGGCGTACTGGATGCCCTAGACTATAGGGAAAAAGCACCAGCCGCTGCAACCGAAACCATGTACCAAGACTCCTTAGGTCGAGTTCAAAATAAAAAAATTAGATTCGGTGCGCTTGCAGCAGGTGTTCCCGGAACTGTCGATGGAATGTGGGAAGCACATAAAAAATATGGAAAGCTAAAATGGTATGAACTCATCAAACCAGCCACACAACTAGCCGAAAAAGGATTCCAAATTACAGCTCAAGAAGCCAGCAACCTGAATGCCGAACGAATGAATTTCGTCATCAACTGCTCCATCCTCCCCGCCTTCGTCAAAATGGAAGAATGGAAGGAAGGTGATTGGCTCATCCAAAAAGAACTGGCCAGCACCCTGCGTTGGATCGAAGGTGCAGGAAGAGATGGTTTCTATAAAGGCCCTACCGCTCTACTTATCCTCCAAGATATGGAAAAGCGAAAAGGCCTCATCACTCAAAAAGACCTAGATGACTATAAAAGTGTTTGGAGAAAACCCATCGACTTCAGG
>Ga0208787_1000705_pt1 | contig 15386 bp, 16 predicted proteins | sample Wag4_2014_7_11_FD_187362 | JGI IMG/M metagenome (GOLD analysis project Ga0208787, IMG submission 187362) | Fresh water microbial communities from Ohio, USA - Utica-2 Time Series HT 2014_7_11 (SPAdes) (version 2) | ecosystem: Environmental > Aquatic > Freshwater > Water tank | place: USA: Ohio... | reverse complement strand
CTAGTAGGACGATAAGCCCACCAACAGGTTCGTACCACGTCACTTTCTCACCTAAGAAGATAATGCCCACAATGATTGCTACAACGGGCGTTAAGTATGTGACGCTACTTGCAATTGCGCTGCCAGCTAGCTCCATCACCTTAAAGTTCCAGAGATAGGCCAAGCCGCTTCCAAAGACACCTAAAGCCAACATCGCAAGAAGCGGACCTGGCATGTACTCATATCTTTCAACGCCGTTGAAGAGAAAGAATGGCAAGAGCGTTACAGCAGCCAACAACAACTGCATCGAAACTACAGATTCAGATTTAAGCCCATGAGGCATCACAAAGCGGCGTGTGTAAGGAAATGAGATTCCATAACAAGTAACAGCGCTCATCAGAACAACAATCGCCCATAAAGGATTATCGCCAAGGCCATTCCATGCACCTAGAACAGTAAGCACACCCAAGAAGCCAATAAAGAGACCAATGATCTGAAAGGCTTTTGGTTTTTCTTGACGGTTAACAGCCATGATTGCAAGCAAAGTCATCAAAGGCGTTACTGCATTGATAATTCCGGCAAGTACTGAGGTGACAACTGTTTCGGCCCAGGCATAGAAAATTCCAGGAATTACATTGAGTAGGACTGCAACAACCCATAGGTGAAAGCGGACCATCGGATTTTTAGGTAGCGAGTAGCCACGCCACTTTGCGATGAGTAGAAGCGTGAGCGCTCCCAGGGCGCAGCGCACAAAGGCAACGCCAAATGGAGTCAGGAATTCAAGGCCAAGTTTGATGAAGATAAATGAGCAACCCCAGACAAATCCAAGGATTAAATAGGCAGGAAGCCAGCTGCTCGAAGTTTTTCCTCTGGCCCCACTCATCTGGGAATCATACGCGAGGCGAGGTATATGCCATGTCGAATAAATATTGTAGGTTTACGCAACAGCAAATCAGCAACCGAGAATGGAAAATCAATGTCACACGATCTGGCACAGCTAAGAACTATCTTCACATCCGCTCTCGCATCAGATTGTCTTGATGCTATGGGTTATGGAAGACAAGTACTTGGCGAAGATATCCATATGCTCTCAGGCGAAGGTGTGATGCTCGGTTATGCATTTCCAGTTCAGATCGAAATCGTAGATTCATTCCCAGAAGTTCCATATGTAGGACTGCTAAAAGCGCTTGATGCAATTCAAAAAGATCAGGTCTATGTAACTCCCACAGCTCGCGCAGGTAAGGCATCTCTCTGGGGCGAGCTGCTATCTACTGCCTGCAACTTCAAAGGCGTTGCCGGTTCCCTCGGTGATGGACCATCGCGCGATCTAGCGCGCACCCGCGCAATGGGATTTAAAATATTTGGAACTGGTTCGCTACCTGTTGATATCAACGGACGGTACGAAGTCGTCGCTCATAACGTTCCTGGCGAGATTGATGGCGTGTCAATTAACCCAGGAGATCTCATCGTCGGTGATGTAGATGGCGTAACAATTGTGCCCGTTGCAGCAATTGATGAAGTTGTTAATCGAGTCATTGAGAAGAATTCGGGTGAAACTAACTTTAGAAAGGCAGTCAAAGAGGGCATGGCGCCATCAGCTGCCTTTGCTAAATTTGGAGTTCTATAACTTCTTGAGTTCTGCGCGATCAAGTAAGTATTGGGGCTTGTATCCAAAACGCTTGATAAATCGCTCACTCGAATACGGGGCGGCATTTGTCGATAAGTCACCCCGTATCTCGCTCTTGGGATGAAACTTCTTCATTAATTCAACAGTTGGTTCATCTGACATCGTGTCAGGGGCTGCAAAGTTAAAGGTATCTGACCCTTTGAAATCGCTCATGACAACTGCTTCTAGCGCAGCTGCAGCATCGCGCAGATCCAGGTAACACCAGAGAACCTTTGCCACAATCCCCTTTGGGAAACGTGGATCTGGAGGCAAGGTATCTTCATTTTTGGAACGAGCAGCAAGCTCATATGTTTTATCCGGCAGATTCGTCCAAGGAAAACGCATACCGACAAAACTAATTCCAGTACGCGAGAACCACATCTGAGCAGATAACTCATTTACCTCTTTTGAGAGCGCATAACTTTCTTCATACTCAAGTGGATGATCTTCATCTACCGGCACATATTTAGGTGAAGTCCAGCTTTCAGAGTACGGAAAACCATAAGCAGAAAGACTTGAGGCATACGCGACGATGCGAACTCCTGCATGCGCTGCAGCGCTGAAGACTGCAAAGGATGAGACCACGTTATTTGAGAAGACTTCATGTTGACGCTTATCTGTTGGATTAGGAATTGCAGCGAGATGAATAACGGCTTCAGCGCCAACCATCACGCTGTCGCAAAATTCTAGGCTAGATAAATCACCAACAATTACTTTGACCCCGGGTGCTACTTCACCATCTCTGCGATCTACCGGAACTACATCATGGCCCTTAGCAAGTAAGTGTTTTGCCGTAGCATTTCCAAGCAAGCCAGTGGCACCCGTAACAACAATCTTCATGTCTTTATCGTATTCTCACAAAGAGCGATTCGAACTCAGCTGGAACTGAGGCCATCGGACCGCTATAGAAATGGATCTTCGAACTTTCAGAAATCTCCCAACTTATCCCTGAATCAAGGAGGGTCTGTATAAATACTCTCGCTTCAATTTCAGTGACATGGTTGCCAATGCAGGTATGCGGCCCAAAGCCAAAGCTGACATGGGGATTGCGTTCGCGGCGAATATTTAGTTCAAATGGTTTTTCAAAGACGGTTTCATCAAAATTACCGGAGAGAAAACTGATTTGAACATAACGATCATCAGGTAACTCTTTCACTGTGGACTCTGGAACGGTACTGCGCACCATCGCTGGATTTGGAGTCAGAAATCTCAATAACTCTTGAATCGCAGCATCGATACGATCTGGATTCTGACGTAGGTACTCGAAATCGTCAGGGTTTCTTCCAAAGTGCCAAATCGCACCAGTAATCAGCTTGACGACAGTATCGCGACCGCCAGCGAGAATCACACTTGCTATTCCGCGGAACTCCTCGTGAGTAATTACCCTTCCTTCAATTTCAAGGCGAGCAATCTCGTGCCAAATATCTTTCTTCGGATCGTTAATCGCTTCTTCATAGATTGCATCCAAGTGGCGATGCAAGATATCGCCGTTACGTTCTGGGCCACCTGCAGTCCATGCGCTTGTGCCCCATGAAATCCACTCAGCAACATCTTGAGGGCGGTTATAAATAACCCCCAAGTTACGCATCACAAGAGGGAGCGCAAACGCGCTGACAATGTCTGTGCCACTTGGAAGTACTTGATCAATAAAGTCTTGAGAGTTTTTTCTAAAATCTGGAGCCATCTTCTCGATAGTAGGTTTCACAAAATAGGGAGCTAGCGCTGCGCGATAGAGATGGTGACGCGGAGGGTCTACTTCAAGAGGTATCTGCCGATAATCACGGACATCAGCATCACCCTGTAAATCTGATGAATACTTCTCTGTATTTCGAAGGGCCTCACGAACAGATTTATGGCCCGTGATCTCATGTGATGCTGGGACATTGACTGCATTGGTTATCCCTAAGAATGTGTCAGCCATGACGACACCATATGTAGAGATTGGAGGTGAATCAAGGATGTAATTGTGGGCCCAGACAGGCTCGAACTGTCGACCCACGGATTAAAAGTCCGTTGCTCTACCGACTGAGCTATAGGCCCCACGTTATGCGAGTGCTTATCTTACGCCATCGCTAGCGCGCTTCATCCCCAGATTTCGTTAATCTTCGCCTTGAGGAAGTTAGCGCTTTCAATCATCTGGCCCATTCCGTCCACACCATCTTCAATTGAGACCCAGCCAGTAAATCCAACGCTCTTAAGAGTTGTGAAGATGGCATCGTAATCATTGAGCCCTTTACCAATAACGCCATGTTTGAAGAAGGAGACATAACCCGCAGATCCACCTTCTTGTGCACGTAAATCTGCAATTGTTCCACTTGCTAAATAGCGATCAGATGCACCCACTGAAATCACGCGGTGCTTAATCTTTTCAAGTAGTTCAAGTGGTTCCTCCCCTGCTGCAATTGCATTTGATGGATCAAATTGCACTCCAAAAATCGGTGAGTCGATACGTCCGACGAGGTCAACAAAGACATCCATCATTTGGGCAAACTCTGGTTCGGTCCAGAAATCATCTTTGTAGTGGTTTTCAATGACGAGAGTGACGCCTACTTTTTCGGCTTCCACTAAACACTTTTCAATGGAGTCAACGACATAACCCATTCCCTCTTCGCGAGTAATGTCTTTGCGACGCTGTCCCGACAGTACGCGGCAGAGCTTTGCTCCGAGTTCTGCAGACATACGAATGGAGTCAATCTCGTGATCTACCTGTTGCTTGCGAAGTTCAGGGTCTGGAATGGTGAAGTCTGGTGAACAGCACATCATAGGAATTGTCATTCCAGCTGCTTCAACATACTTGCGGATCTTCGGCCAGTTAGCCGGATCCTTAAAGTCGTTGAAGTTGTTATACATCTCAAGGCCAGGGATCTCCATGGCACCTGCCATATCAATCCACTCGTAGATTGATAACTTATCTGGAGCAACTAAATCTTTAATCCAACCTTTAGGAAAGGCTGCTATCTGTGGCTTTGTGCTCATCTATAACTTTTCTGGATTTCGCCCGATGATGGAGAACTGCTCTAACTCAACAACTGCGCCAGTGAAGGGCTTGGATTCATCGCCTATCCAGTAGATAGCTGCCTCTGCTACTTGTTCAGGAGTAGTCATCTTTCCAAAAGGAATTTCAGTTCTCGTTAAACGTTCAGGCCAGCCAGGTTCCATGCCGCCTGCAATCTTGTGCTTCTCCTCGCGTTCTGTCAGAACCCAACCAGGGTTAATCTGGTTAACACGTATTCCGTGAACGCCGTTGGCATTTGCAAGATTGCGCGTCATGACCTGCATGCCGCCCTTAGAAATACTGTAAGCAAGAAGACTTGATTCACCCGCATATGCATTGATTGAACCGATATTGAGAACTGATCCTGCGCTTTTCTTGAGCTCTTCAAAGGCGCTCTGAAATAAGAAGAGACCCGAGGTGAGATTGACCTGCATAATCTCTTGATACTCAGTGAAGGTGAGTTGAGAGATATTGGCATTCTTGATAACGGCAGCGTTATTAACGATTCCATCGATTTTGCCGAAGTGGCCAAGGCAGGCCTTCACAATTGTTTCAGGCGCGCTCTCTTGCCGTAAATCAGCAATACAGAGATGTGCGCTAACACCGAGCGCCTTTACCAGCGCTTCACCTTCACTTTGATTGATGCCATGGACAAGTACGCTGCCGCCTTCGCGCACAACAGCGCGTGCGATTGCTGCGCCAATTCCGGAGGTTCCTCCGGTGACAATGATGGTTTTATCTTTTAGTCGCATATCAGGCCGGCTTAATCACTGACTTAATAAATTCGCCAGAGTGCATCTTTTCAAATGCGGTCTGCCACTGTTCAACAGGAAATGTGCCACCAAGAATGGGAGTTAGATCTAGCTGCTTAGTGCCGAGCATGCGTAGCGCACGTTCCCACATCGGCCAGTTATGGCTGAAAGAACCTTCTAAGCGAACGTTCTTCTGCACAAGTGGATCAAGCGAAAAGTTAACTGGTTGTGGTCCCCAGCCGACTTTAGAAATCCAGCCATTAGGTCTGATGACATCCAGTGCAATCTTTAACGTGGCAGAAACTCCCGCTGCATCAACAACTCCATCGACGCCAAGGCCATCAACGGTCATTGCCCATTCTTTTGGATCGCCGATGATGACATCGCATCCATACTTCTTAGCAACTTCTAAGCGCGCCTTATCTCGCTCTAAACCAACGATGGCAACTTCTGCTCCACCGATGCGCGCCATAGCGGCGGCAAGAATTCCAATTGGTCCAGGTCCCAAAACCAGAATGCGATCACCAGGGCGCAGGTGTCCTGGCGCAATCGTTGCTGAGTAGGCAACAGAGCAAGGTTCGGTCATCGATGCGTGATCGAAAGAGACTGAATCTGGAATCTTATGGAGCAGGCGAGAAGCAACTTTTGTATAGCGAGTCATCGCGCCATTAACACCATAGCCAAAGCCTTTCCGGCTGGGGTCTAAGTTATAAAGTCCTTGGCGCGACATCGCACCATGCATATTTACCTCTGCCGCTGTTTCAGAGACGACGCGGTCTCCAACTTTCCAACCGGTAACGCGGTCGCCTACTTCATCGACGACTCCAGCAAACTCATGTCCCAAAATCACTGGGTAATTCACTGGCCAAGAGTTGGTGCCTTCCCACTGGTGTAAATCCGAGCCGCAGACAGAAGCTGCCTCGACCTTCAAAATTACATCATCTGGTCCTGCAATGGGACGTTCGACTTCACGTACTTCTACTGAATGTGGCTCAGATGAAAAGTTAACAACGGCTAGTGATTTCATAGTTATCTCTCGTTCTTTACTTTCACATCGCCGAAGCCATGAACGGCTTCACAAATCTTGCGCAGCACTTCTTCAACATTACCTGCACCGCGACTAAATGAATCAGCATCAATGGCAAGTGGTGCACCAATGACTACAAGAGGCGCACCATATGAAGGGCAGGCGATTGCTTGTTCAAGCGATAAGCCACCGACTGCTTGAACTGGAACGGATACAGCATCTACAACTTCTCTCAGCTGATCGAGCGGGTTTGGCATCCGATGACCCGCAGCTGCGATACCGCGGCGCTCGTCATAACCTATGTGGTGAATCACCATGTCACAGCCAAGTTCTTCAAGTTCGCGGGCGCCTTGCACCATATCGGGGCAACCTAAATTATCGCCCATCACCTTTGCGCCGAAATCTTTACCGGCCTGCACAACACATTTAATGGTCTCAGGGTGCGATCTCGCCATGACGACAACATGGGTTGCACCGGCTTTAGCCATCATCTCTGCTTCAAGATAGCCGCCATCCATTGTCTTTAAATCAGCGACAATTGGATGGTTGGGAAACTCTGCACGTAACGCTTTTACTCCATGTAAACCCTCAGCAAGGATGAGTGGCGTACCGGCCTCTAACCAATCAACGCCTGCACGAACTGCAGTGTGCGCCATTTCCATCGCCTCTTTGATATCAGTCAGATCGAGAGAGACTTGCACAATTGGCTTCATATGATTGAGTTTAACCTGAAAAGCGCTCTTAAGACTAGGGTCTTTAACGACCGTTACTGGCTTTTTGTAACCTATCGCGAATAGCAACAGCAATATCGTCTCCAAGTGGTTGTTGCACAACAACTTTAGAAAGTTTCTGCTGATCCGCACTTCGTAGCGCTGCATATAAAATCCGCGCAAACTCTTCATGTGTTGCAGGAGCTGCAAGTCTGGTCACACCTGCGGGCGTAGCAATTTCAGCTAGTGCAATGAATCCGTCTCCTGGCTGTGGAGCAACATCGAGAATAACTCTTGCTTCAGGTGCATAGTGGTTTTCAAGTGAACCACTCACCCTTATTTCAGTGCCACTCTGTGAAAGTTGAGATCCAGTTGCGGCAGCCACCATCTCTTCAGTAATCGCACCCGGGCGCAGAATTCGTGGCGAGTTAGCTGTGCAATCAATGATGGTCGACTCAACTCCCACAAGCGAAGGCCCACCATCAAGGACCACATCATCGGCTGCCAAATAGGCGCTCAGTTCTTCACTTACTGCTTGGGCTGTAGTTGGAGAAACATGTCCGAAGCGATTGGCGCTTGGGGCGGCAATACCTTTACCGCCGATACTTTCGAAAGCTTTAAGTAGAGCCTGTGCAATCGCGTGATCAGGAACTCGCAGACCGACAGTGTCTTGGCCACCTGTAACAAAATCTTGGGCCAACTCACTCCTTTTAAAGATTAATGTCATTGGACCTGGCCAGTATGCACGCGCTAAAGCAATTGCATAATCTGGAATATCTGCAGCCCAATCAGCAACCCCCTGCATCGAAGATATATGAACAATCAGTGGGTGATCAGCTGGTCTTCCCTTCACTGAATAGATACGGCCAACGGCAGCAGCGTTGGTGGCATCAGCTCCTAAGCCATAGACAGTCTCAGTTGGAAAAGCTACGAGTGAACCAGATTTTATTTTTTCTGCAGCCGCAACCATGGCATCTGCTGTGCAATGGGAGATAAATTGCCCGGCAGCGTTATTTAACTGGCTCATAAGTTCAATTATCCAGCCTTTTTGCGAGAAGATAACCACATGGCTGAGCGCATCAAAGTTATGCAGATCATCGCCCGCATGAATGTGGGCGGTCCTGCCGTGATTGTTGCCGAGTTAATGCGCGGCTTGGATAAAGGCCAATTCGAACAACTACTGATTACAGGTTATTGCGACGAGACCGAAGCTGATTACCTCGATGAGGTAGCCACCGATATTTCAGCAACTCGTATCGCAGGCCTTGGCAGATCTGTTTCACCGCTGGCAGATTTGAAGGCGTTCTTCGGGTTGATTAAAACCATTAAGACTTTTAAGCCAGATGTCATTCATACCCACACTGCAAAGGCTGGTGTGCTGGGGCGTCTTGCTTCGATTATCGCCGGACGCAGTGCAACACGAATTCACACCTTTCATGGCCACCTACTACACGGCTACTTTTCTTCCTTTAAGACATCTCTGGTCATCGCTATCGAAAAGTTCTTAGCTGCGCGAACTCATTTCTTGGTCGCTATTGGAAATGAAGTAAAGCAAGACCTTATTAACGCTGGTATTGGCTATGCAAAGCAATACAAAGTCTTCTTTCCTGGCCTTCCTACCCCACACACTGCAGGTAAGGCGGAGCTACGCCAGAAACTTGGCCTTGATGCCGCAACGATCTACTGCACCTTTGTGGGGCGTCTGACCCAGATTAAAAGACCTGATCGCCTTCTTGATATCGCAGCTGCCATGCAAGCAAGGGGCGTTGCAGTTGAATTTCTTGTTGCCGGAGAAGGTGAACTCTTTGCTCAATCACAAACACGCGCTAAGTCTGAGCAATTGCCTGTAACTTTCTTAGGGTGGCGTAAAGATATTGACGAACTCTTTGCAGCAAGTGATATTGCAATCTTAACCAGCGATAATGAAGGTATCCCTCTTACTCTCATTCAAGCAGCGCAAGCTGGTTTGCCGATTATTGCTCCAAAGGTTGGATCTATCTCAGATATCGTCGAGAACGATGTCACTGGTTTTCTTACATCACCAGCTCCAGGAGCTATGGCGAGCGCCCTAAGCGCACTTGCTACCGATGAAAATTTGCGAATCCAATTTGGTGGCGCTGGAAAGAAACGCGCCTCTGAACTCTTTTCACTAGAGCGAATGCTCCGAGATCACACAGAGATTTACCACCTAGCGCACAATTAGTAAGAGATAATGGTTAAATGAAAAAACGTATCTCCATCATCGCAGTCCTTACCCTCGTAACAATCGCTCTCGTTGCACCGGCTTCTCAGGCTGCTACCAATCGATACATCACCGTTAAGGCGCAAGGCACCGTTCAGGTAACACCTGATGCAGTACGGATTTCGGCAACGGCTACCAATATTTCACCCACCAGTAAAGAGGCGCTGGCAGCTACCTCAAAGAGTTCAGCGAGTATTCGGGCAGCGCTCAAGAGTTCAAAGATTGATAGCAAAGATATTGCAACACAGAACATCTCTGTCTTTCCAGAGTACAGATATTCAAATGATGGCGGATCAACGCTAGTTGGCTATCGCGCATCTCAAGGTTTTACAATCACAGTTCGCGCAGCAGCAACTGCTGGAGCTGTCGTTGATGCCATCGTTGCAGCTGCCGGTGATAGCGCACAAATCAACGGTGTCTCTCCCTTTGTCTTAGATTCAACCAAATCATCTGAGGCAGCTCGTGGAGTTGCAGTAAAGAACGCTAAAGCGCGCGCAATTTCTTATGCAAAGCTCCTTGGTGTAAAACTTGGCAAGATCAACTATCTTGTTGAAGAGTCAGCTCCAAATTCTGTCGCACCAATCTTCACAACAGCGAAGGCTGAATCAGATGCAACAGTTGTTGATTTGGGCCAGCAAGATGTGACTGTTTCAATCACAGTTCAGTGGGCTCTCCTCTAAAAAGCGCCTAATTTCTCGGTTATTTAAACGAGTTTGGTTGTGCCCGCCTAAGCAGGTACGATTTGCGAGCCTCAAACGTCCCCATCGTCTAGGGGCCTAGGACATCGCCCTTTCACGGCGGTAACACGGGTTCGAATCCCGTTGGGGGCACTAGAGGTAATAAGCAGTAGCAAGAAGTAAGTAGTACGGCTTTGATTTATCAAGGCCCGGTAGCGCAGTTGGTTAGCGCGCCGCCCTGTCACGGCGGAGGTCGCGGGTTCAAGTCCCGTCCGGGTCGCAAAAAGAAGTGAGTGTCCACACGCTCACTTCTTTTTATACAACTACATATTGGCTCGGTAGCTCAGTTGGTACGAGCGCGCGACTGAAAATCGTGAGGTCGACAGTTCGATCCTGTCCCGAGCCACAATTGATTTTTTATTAAAGTGAAAGTGAAGGCTATCTAGCCAGCGGAGCCAGAACCAGATGGTCCTGCTTTGCGCTGTACTTGCGGAGCACCGCCACTGCGTTGTCCACCGCGAATCTTTGAGCCGGTTTCAGAATGAGTCTGCGTGCCAGGTGCGCCCTTCTTATTTTTCTTTGCTTCAAGGGCTGCCAACATTCTGGCTTTTACATCATCATTTTTATCAGGCATGGTGGAAGTCTACCCCTCAGATGGAATTCGTAAGAAGAAAACTAGCTTTGCAAGCCACATGGCAGAGCCCAAAATAATTAGTTGAGTCCCCCATGTATCTGGCCAGATGTAGATACCAAGGGCAATCGCTCCGTAAACCGCAGCGAGCCCCCAAAGCACAAATGCTGTGATGCGGCGATTGAGACCCTTGCGCATCAAACGGTGCGAGAGATGATCGCGCCCACCTTGGAATGGTGAAATTCCGCGAACGATTCGTGAGACGACGGCGACTGTTGTATCGAGAATGGGAGTCGCCATCAGAAAGAGTGGAATGGTGAGAGATTTATATGTTGGTACTACACCTGGGCTTAAGCGAATTGTGAGTACCGAAATGATGATGCCAAGAAATAGCGAGCCCGCATCGCCCATATAGATCTTTGCAGGGTGGCGGTTCCAGATAAGAAATCCTGCTGTAGCCCCAGCTGTCACTATCGCCAAAGCGCTGACTAGTACTTGTTGGCGGTCATAGGCGATAAAGAAGAGGAAGAAGGTAATGACGGTGACTGTGCCGGCAGCCCCTCCATCGTGATTATCAAAGAAGTTAATTGAGTTGCAGACTCCAACTATCCAGAGCACAGTGATTGCATAGTTCAAGGCCTGGCTATCAAAGGCAAAGCCCATGGTGTCGGTGGCGGTAAGAATGATGGCGACAACAATTCCGGTAAATGTCTGCGCAACTAGTCGCGGCCAAGGTTCTAACCCCTTCAAATCATCCCAGAGCCCCATGGCAGAGATTGCAATCGCTGGAATCAATACGAAACTTGCAAGCTTAAAGTTTTCAAAGGTGAAGTCAACGGCAAGGAGTGAAGCGTATGAAGCCCCAACGATTCCAACAGCGATTGCAACGCCACCTAAATATGGAATCGGCTCTTTCTGAGTTTTGCGAGCAAGCGTTGGTGCATCAACTGCGCCGACGCGGAGCGCCAAATTTCTGATGGGCGCAGTAATGAGACCAACAAAGATCATGGTCAAAGCGCCCAATAAGAAAAATTGCGCGATGGAATAAGTCATAGTGCTAGTGAAGAGTTAGTTCTGCGCCTTGAAATAATTTTGACGAAGTTCTTCAACTTCAGATTTACGATAACGGCGATGTCCACCAAGGGTTCGAATCGATGTCAGCTTTCCAGCCTTCGCCCAACGTGTGACAGTCTTCGGATCAACTCCAAATAGGTCTGCAACTTCGCGAGGCGTTAAAAGCACCTCAGCATCTGGCAGACGATTCATGAATTTCTCCTTCAGTAACGAAACCTATTTCGGTGTCCGTTTTGCTCCGTAATGTCGGGAAGTATTCACCAGGTTCACGCCTGGCGCAATAGCAAGGAAGAAGAATTCATCTTCTTAGATTGCAGATTCGAAAGCTTGCACCGATCTCCAGCGAGTCACGAGTCGTTCATAGCCCTGCCCCGCAATAGCGCCATCGCCTGCGGCCAATCCAGCGAGGCTATCTGCAACATCTTCGATTGATGAGTCCTCACTAATTCCATCCAGACCCTGCGTACGTAGCGCGGCATCGAGATAACCCGCTAGCCCACCGTAATCGAGTTCGACTAATGATTCTGGGTGGAAGAGCTCTAGCCAATCGAGGAGATTTTCAATCTCTTCTTCGACAGATCCTTGGCCGAAAGCACCTAAGACAATCTGATGTGATTTTTCAACGCGTTCGCGCGCCTTTGCCATTGTGGTGCGGGCAAATGAATAGGCGCCATCTTCGCCCTCGCCACGTACCCGTTCTTCAGGAGTAAAGAGTGAGAACCAGCGCGGTGGAATAACCCAGGTCTCTGTGATGATGTGTGGCACACGATCTTCAAGGAGATCAACGCCCGTTGTAATCACTTCTTCTAACGAAGGTGGAATAAAGAACGGAGTAATCGAAGATGGAAGTGAATCCTTAAAGTCATCGAGCGCTGCCCAACAACGAGTCGCAGTTGACCAAGGTGAGACATAGCGCAGTCCATTGATGTCTAGAACATGCGCGCCATCTGGTCGCACAGCAGGTGGCTCTGGGAAAACTAAGCGGCGTAGCGCTAACTCTTGTTCTTCTTTTCGAGAATCCTTTAATGCATCAATACTCTGCCAACGTAACCTGTCAGCTGGTTCAAAGGCAGAGAGTGGTTCGTAGATACGAAGAGAAGCTACGTACGGAGTAGGTCTCACGCGCGAGGAATGTAATTTCCTTCAGCGAAGGGATCGTCATCATCCTGATTTTGCTGGTTAGGAATATCTCCGTGGAGTTCCTTGGCGAGGCGATCGAGGTCCATCTCCTGGGAGTTGTACTTCAGGTCGCGAGCAACCTTGGTCTGCTTCGCTTTTGCACGGCCGCGGCCCATGGGCGACCTCCTTACGAATAGCTAATGTGTCAGGCGCGTAGGTTATCGCGCCTTGGCGTTTGTCTCCAAAGCAACGGCAAATGAGCGGGTTTTCGCCTTATGGCGCAGGGCATAGAGCCCTACAACCTGCAGGAAGACGCTCAGGGTCATCGTTGGGATGCGGAATCGGTGGTCTCCGATGGTTGCCATCGAGACCAGCCATGAGATCACCACCGGCGCAAAGCTTGCCCACGCAAGATTGGCGTAGATGCCCTTCATGGAGCGCAACCAGAAGAATCCAATAAAGAAGAGTGAGATACAACCAACGGTCCAGAAGAATGAAATTCCCTTTCCAATGGATTGATAAACCAAATCATTTCCAGATTGGCTGCCCTTAGCGATATCAACGATTGGGTTGATCTTTAGCCATGGATTGCGCGCCATGGTGCCGTTACCGAGTGGACCAGACCATGGTGACCAGTAATACCAACCTTTGTAAATAAATAAGCGCATCGCATCAACAGGATTGGTTAAGTACCACTTGATCACGCACTTCACTAGTTCGTTATCTGTCACAGAGGTTGCAGGAGGAACTGGTTCGCAAGGAACGCTCTCACCAGTCTTGGCATAGCCACCCTTGGTATCAGGTCCTGCGCCGATATTCATCGTCACACCCAAGTTAGTTGAGATGACTGCCTTATCAATGGATGCAATATTTCTCTGAATCATGATGGCAGGCGCAAGAGCCATAATTCCAACAACGCCAACGAGAATGAGTGCCTGTGCTTTACGTCCCTTAGTAATAAGAGCCCAAATACCTGCAATAACAATCGTTGTCAGAATCCAGCGCGGCTGCATCAAGGTTGCCAGAGCAGAGAAGAAACCTGCGGAGATAACGCGCAGAACAAATTGGCGATCATGGGGGCTCTGCACGGATTTCATAATCAGACCGACTGCCATCAACATACAAGCGGCGATTGGACTTTCATATCCGACAGCAAGTGAACTGAGCGAGAGCGTTGGGTTGAAAGCAATGGCTATTGCAATCCAGAACATATATGGCTGCAGACGTGTGCCGCGCAACTGCTTCACGAAGTAATAGCTGGCGTAGGCGTAGAAGATTGTTTGAGTGAATGAGATGAGCGCGATGACATAGGTCAACGAAATCTTGGTAAGTAGCCAGATCAAGATTGGATAACCAGCTGGCCAGTAAGAAAGGATGCTCTTATCGCTCAAATAACCTTGAGCAAGTAAGCCATCAACGCCGCTGAGATAGTTCTCGCCATCGGCGCCTAACCAACCACCAAGAAATCCGCCATCAACGTTCCTGATATTGGCCATCGTGATGAGCTTGATGACAAAGGCTAAAACGGGGATAGCGATGAGATAGAAGTTGATCTTGCTCTCTGCCTTCGATTGCTTTGCTCGGGCAGCTTTTGACTTACTCGCCATTGAATTTATCCTTTATACGCAGAGGTTAAGTATGAACGAGGAGCTTGCGAATCTGAAGCAGGCTCAACGACGCCAGCAATCCAAGCTTTCATGCCGCGCGCGGCCAGCGAACGAATTACTAAATCCCCGACCGCCGGATCCACAATCGCAGACATTCCGATGCCACAGTTCCAGGTGCGTTCCATATCCGATTGCGGTACCGCAGCGACTTCAGATAAGAATTTCACTTCGGCAGGAAGTGACCAGGTTGAACGGTCATAGACCGCTGTAAGTCCTGCTGGAATCACACGTGCAGTGTTATCAGCTAGCCCACCACCGGTGATGTGGCTAAAGGTGCGTAGTTTTTCGCCTTGCGCCTTGATGAGCGCTAGGCAATCGAGAGTGTAGATCTCAGTCGGAGTCAGCAAGATTTCGCCAAGAGATGCTGATAGACCTTCGTATGTCTTTGTTAAATCCAACTCTTGTGTCGCCAGAATATGGCGGATAAGTGAATAACCATTTGCATGGAAACCACTTGCTGGCATAGCGATGATGAGGTCACCGCCCCTTACGCGATGAGCGCCCAACTGAAGTGGCGCATCCACTACGCCAGTTGCAGCTCCTGCAATATCGAATTCATCTTCGCCCAATAAACCTGGGTGTTCTGCTGTTTCTCCACCAATCAACGCAGTTCCGGCCTTTTCGCAGCCGCGTGCAATGCCAGCCACAATGTCAGCGATACGTTCTGGAATAACTTTTCCGACAGCGATGTAATCAGTCATAAAGAGTGGTTCGGCGCCACAGACAACTAAGTCATCGACAACCATCGCTACAAGATCTTCACCGATGGTGTCGTATTTACCCAACTGGCGGGCAATCTCAGTCTTTGTACCAACGCCATCGGTTGATGTAGCAAGCAGTGGTTGCT
>Ga0208787_1000704_pt1 | contig 15389 bp, 10 predicted proteins | sample Wag4_2014_7_11_FD_187362 | JGI IMG/M metagenome (GOLD analysis project Ga0208787, IMG submission 187362) | Fresh water microbial communities from Ohio, USA - Utica-2 Time Series HT 2014_7_11 (SPAdes) (version 2) | ecosystem: Environmental > Aquatic > Freshwater > Water tank | place: USA: Ohio... | reverse complement strand
GGATAATCCTTATTATAGAAAGAGCAGTATAAATCTCTACGGATATTATGCTTCCATATAGAATCAAGAGCTACAGTCATGAAATGAGCTTTACCAGGAATCATAAATGTAGGAACCCAGTCATGGAATGATATCCAAGCTTTAGTCTTACAATCATATGATATAGTCCAAGAAGCATTATCAAAGTATTGTTCGTTTCTTAATGATATCTCAGACTTAGACCCATCTGCATTTACTAAATAGAATGTACCTGTACTATCATATATGTAGTTACTAGCTTTTGGTCTATAATCCCTCTTAGAAATATATAACACCTCGTTAGTATTATCATACATAACTTGTACACCTACACCCTTAACCATATTATCATCCTGAGGATATAAAGGATACACCTTTAATAATTCAGAAGGTAAGTATTCAGAGAACCACCATTTCATCCCAGACTTAGAAATCTCTTCTATGTTACCAGAGAAATTATAAATCTTTCCTTGGTTCTGAGAAACCCAGAATATACCATAAGGAGTACCTATAGTTGAGAATCTACTTTGACATGATCCATATTCAAATGAGTCATCTGCATTTACAAGAGCTTGTAACTGTTGTTGACCTGTAAATAAACCACCATCTCCAATAGTAATCTTAGTTCCTGTAGCATCTAATGTCATCTGTTCAACACCTGCAAACTGTAAAGGACTCTGATACTTCATCATAAATAAAGCACCTGTCTTGTTAATAGGTTTGATAGCTGTCACTTTAGATTGGAAATCTTTATAGTTATTAACTAAAAACATCTTCCAAGCATCTTGTTTAGACTCATCAAATTGAGGAAGTGAATAGATCACTCTATTAGGTCTATATACATAACACTTCTCTGCTACTAAAGGATTATAATCACTAGGTAACAAGTTACCCCAGCTAATATTACTATTAAATAACTTAGATATACTTAATGAATAGTCATACTTATAATAGTTACCAGCTCTAATGATATCACTTCTAAACATAAAGTCTAAATCTGTAGAGCTATTATGATCATAGTGTAACTTAGATATCTCATCTTCCCAATCTCTATAAGCTACATTCACTTCTGATTCTGTAAAGAAGTCTCTTACTCCTGAGTTAAACAAATAGAAATAACCTCTATCCACATGGAATGTAGCAGAAGATCTATAGTCTAATACACGGTAGTCATTAGCTAATTTAAATAAACCTCCAGCTAAACTATTAGTATTAATCCAATGTCTAGGATAAGGAATGTTTGCATAAGCACTGTAATCTATCTCTGCTTCATCAGGCTCACCCATTAACCATGTATTAAAAAAGAACATTGTATTCTTTTCAGTAAAACGGTTAATGTAAGTATCTCCGCCAAATAAAACATCAGAAGAATATTTAATATCTTTTAATGGAGCCACATACTTTACACAAGTAGATACAGGGTATTGCTTAACATATTGAAGCTGACCATATTGTGAAACCATTGGTAACTTTACAGCACCATAGAAACTAGATATATTAGATGTATGATTGGTGTAAAGATTAGTTCTCTTCTCACTAATTAAGAATCTACTATCATCAGTTACAATAGGATTTTTTAAATCTGTTGCAGTTTCAACTATCAAATAACCAGATCGGTTAATGTTATTAACCTGATATTTAGATGTAAAAGTTTGTAATCCTGTTCTTACATATACAGACTCAGTAATCTTTCTACGTCTATCCCCTTCTAAAGCAAGACTAGCTTTATTATAAAATCCATGAGATATGTATTGAGCAGCATATTGTCTAGTAGGTATAATAGCCATTGCTAGTCTCATCAACTGCTCAGCCATAATAGCTGTTTGTATAGGAGCCATAGCTGCAAGTACAATAACGTTTGCTACAGTGATAGCTGTATTTGCCACTTGTCTTTTTCCTGCTATTACCACATCAGCTCCTGGAACACCTGTAGGTCCATTATATCCATAACCACTTGATACCCCAACCAATAACATATTACCAGCATTCATCTCTGCTCTATGTGGAGTGATTAAACTACTTGTAAGTGGTATTTTACTATCACCTTCTAAGTTCATCACCATGTCTGCTCCAGCTATTGCTCCTACTATTTTATTAATTTGAGCAACAGCTGAAATTACTTTAGTAAGTACACTTGTAAAGTCAGTAGCCACCTTAAACTTAGGATGCTTATAAGGAACTATAAATCTACCAGTTGATGTACCACTATATTCAGAGTAAACCTTTAACTCATTGATAGTTAAGAAAGGATTTGTAAAACTTGTATCTGGACTATGGAATGAAAATACATTCTTACGATAACCAGATAGTCTACTAGATCTTGCATCAGGACTACCATTAACACCTGTTTGTTCTTCAGGAGTAATATAACTATCAGGTCTTAAATCATTATAAGGATAGTTTTGATATAATCCTTTTATAGAACTACTACTCTGACCAGGAATAGTATATTCCCTCATATTATTAATTATACCCTTAGCAAGAATAGTTTTGTTTCCTTCTCTAGATCCACGAAGGATTTCGTAACCCACCACTGATGTAATAGGATTACCATAGTTGTCTAAAGGAAATGTAATATTGTCAAACTTAATACCAAGAATAGTAATTGTAGTTCCACTATTACCAAATATATTTAAATTAGTATTAACTGTTTCATCAGGAAACTTATGATGTCTAATTGGTGTATTAGATAAATCACCCCATACATCAAAATTATCATCAGGATATCTTTCAGCACTTTCCCAATAACCCATTTGTCCTGTAGCAATAACCTTACCACCATCAGGTAACACTGTGTTATTTAATGTATCTACAGTGGCTGTATTTTCTACTTGCCATCTGTATCTAGTTACACCATCACCAGTTTCAAAAGCATCCCATCCAAAAATGTTTTGTGTATCTTTAGGCTGAGACAGTCTACCTGGAATATGATATGATTCTGATTTCTCTCCTGTTGAATAAATCCAACGGATAAAAAAAGCATATTGCTCATCTCTCATATATCCCACCTTATTACCACCCTTAGCATAGTAATCTGCAGGATATTCAATAGCCACCCATCTTGGTGTTATCTTATTAGCTTGCTTCTGATAGTTAAACTTAAACTTACTATATGTACCAACTCTTAGTAAATAGTTGTTTACATTGTACATTGAGTCAGACTTCTCTATTGGTTCTGTTCTAAGAACAACAGAAGATAATGGAACTGTAACATATTCAGGGTCCCACTTATCTATATAAATTGTACCAACAGATGCTGAATAGTAACCTATTCTTTTAGCAACAGATTGTTGATTGATGTTACTTACAATCACAAGCTCAAACTGAGTAAAATCAGTATCTATGTTTGATACAGTAATCTCTAATGCTGAACTTGTATTCTGATGAGTAAACAATGATTGCACCTCAGATAAGCCAATATAGTCTGTAACTCTCACCTCACCTATAGTGTAAGCAATACAAGCTTGATAAGAACCGTTAGGTAGTGTACCAGCTATTCTTCCTTTATTAACACTAATACAAGGATGTGTAACAAACGGTGTGATTCTTATCTTCTCACAATCAAGTCTATTAGAACAGTCTTTACCTGTAGAAGTAGCTGTATTTAATAATGGAGTGATATCTTTATAAGCACTTGGAGTAACCGTAGAACTTAACACCTCTGTACAAGCACAAGGTACTTCTGTATTTTCAGTCTTAACTTCCTCATCTATCTTCCCATTAGGATACTGCATTAGTCTAGCAGTCTTTTCACTAATACAAAGCTTACGAGTTTGTCTACCTACATCTGGAATATTAAGAGTTACATTATGTTCATAACATTGTTCAGCCCCACACTTTTTATCTATCATAGATATTTTAGTAGGATTGTATGTAACAAACTCTCCTATCTCACCATCTAAAAGTTCTTTAGTTTGGTAAACACCATTCTGATCTGTAAATCTTAATGTAGATCCTGCTGTCTTAGCAAGACAACTTGCTGCTACGTATTTATATCTTTTTAAAGGTAAACCGTTTACACTAGTCTTACCTGTTTTAGAATCAACACAGATAAATGGAACATTATCTATGTCCATATATCTTGTAGGATTTAAACCATCATCCCAGTATATTACACGCTCACAGTCATACCTTTTACGATATGCTCCTGTAACTAGATTAGATCTTTTAAAACTTAAACACGGATCATTAATAACAGTTTTATAACTACAAGCTGATTCATCAAAGATTCCTATCTCAGAATTAACATCATCTGTAGTAAATAAAGCCCACTCATCATCTGTAAGATGTATTGCACCTATTAAATCATAGGGTAAATTAATACAATGTAAGTTAGATGGCTCGTTTCCTATAACACCAAGCTGACCATCATGTGAATTATTCACAGCATTACGGGCATGTGTCCATAAACCTTCCCCTACAAATGTTTCATTGTAGTCTTTCACCATACCTTTACTAAAGGTGTTGGTTACAATATTAGGAGTTTGTCGTGTATTATCTGCCATGTGTTATAGTAAGATTCTTCTTTTCTAAAAATTTATAAATGACACCTGTTAGATGTCCTACCAACCACGCTTGAGCTTCTTCTTCTACAATCCCTCTATCTTCTGTCACTCTAACTACAGCATGATATATCTCATGAGCTAATGTATTGTGTGATAGATATGTAGATCCTATTAACAAATAATACTTATCTGTGTCTAACATTAATACAGCTCCTTCTGCCTCATCTCCAAAATCCTCTTTTAATTTATATTTTTTATAAAGCTTATCAGCTTCTACAGAAACACTATCTACTACTAACAATACAACTTCACAACTATAAGTAGGCAGCTTTATAACTGTACGTAATTTCATAAATTAAAATTAAAAAGATTCACCAGATTTAAACATACTATAGTACTTACCATATTGAGCTTTACGATTCATTTGCCATACAGCATTCATCTCTGAGAAATCTGGAGTGTTAACAATTGACAACGCATAGTTTCTAGCTGCTTTTAAACGTTGTTCAATCAAACCCATCTTCTGTGTAACATCCTCACCATTCATATATAAGTTTTCTAGAATACGTTGTTTGATACCATACTCATAGTACTCATTAATCATCGGATGATCTAACACTAATAAATTCCCCTTATCATCTTCTAGTGTGCCCTCATAAGAAATATATAACTTGCCTTCTGTTATATTAGTATATATAAAACCATTTTTAATTTCACCAGCATTAGCTGAAGGATTAGTATCATTAATACTATCTCCTTGTATATATTTACCACCTGTTAAATGTATTCTTTCAAAGTGGTCATAAACTCTTGTTTCAGATTTAATCTTTTGTACAAGAACGAGACTTCCTGAATCATCTCCATGTACATCTACTGCCATTGTATAAGTGTCTTCACAGCCACAAGCGTTTACATCACCATGACATTTTCTACAAACTGTAGATACACATACTGATTCTCTTTGGTCTCCTTGTATAGCTTCACGTTCTATCTTATACTTACCACATAATAACGCATAGTTAAGTACATAAAAATCATCTGGTAGTTTAGTCTTCTTCTTTTCTATCTCTAATACAACTTCTTTAGTCATGTGAATACGTAAGCCAAGATCATAGTTTATACGTTGAGCCACCTTAATAAGTTCTGCTGGATCTATCAAGCCCTCATTATTGTACATTCTAAAGTCTGTAGCTACCTCATTAAGGAGCTCATCAAACGTTTTATAGTTAAGTTGTGTCTTCATTATTGAATGCAGATTGATGTAGCATTAGTAATCTTCTTAATAGGAACAGGGTTTCCCGTAGAAGTATCTAATAAAGTTAATCCTGTAGGAACACCATTAGCATCAACAGCTATGTTAGCCATAACAACACCAAAGGTAGCAAACCAAGCAGTTAGCTCATTAGTACTATTAATGAATATAGATCTATTATTAGTATGATCTATTAGTATGTATTTTTTAAAAGCTTGTGCCATTTTATCTTATAGGGTTTTGTTTGTCATTAGTTGAATCCATAGGAAGCTGGTACATTTGTAATAAGTCTTTAATAGTAGCTTCTTCCATTTCACCAAATAGGTAGTCAGGAACATTAAAACTTTGATCTGTTTTTGTAACACAGTTGTCATCTTCACATGTCCAATAACTAATATCATCTTCAAATATCCCTTCCACTCTTACAGCATCCCATTCAAGATTAGGAAAGTATAGATAGTCATCTATGTACCAGTAGTAAACAGTCTTATTAAATCTAAAGTTTTTGCTCTTACTTAAAGCTAAATATGTACTAGGTTGGGTAGGTTGTAACTCTTCTGCTCCATCTAAAGAAGCCACTGTTCTAATCAATGGTCCAAAGTATCCCTGCATAAATACAGGTAGTTTCTCTTTAGTACGTTTAATAGTAGTATCAGATTTTAATCCTGTGCAACAAGCTTCCACTCTGTCCACTTCCTTAAGTTCCACATAATCAAGTGTTTGCATAACACTAGAAAAGGCCATAAGTTTATTCTTAGAGTCTTCACGCTTCATTAACCATTTAGCATGCTTAATTATAAAACTGTATATGAGACGATCTGTAAGCATAGAATCTTGTCTAACCGCTTTTACCTGGCTACGGATTCTTGATACAACATCTCCAATAGTATTTCTTGACATTTTATTCTAAATTAAACTCATCATAATTATTAAGTAAATCCAACGTTTCATTTTTTAAAAACTCTTTATACTTTTCTTTTCTAAAGATCCTACTGATTCTCACCAAGTTATCTACCATCACATACTTCTTCCAATTGACTGGGTAGGTTTGAGCTACAGTTCTTTTAAAATTCCTAATCCCTGAAAAGCCCCACATCTCATGATGCTTAAACCTATATTTAGTTTCATAGTTAGTATAGAAGATCTTAGCAGCATAATTATCTGACTCCCAGTTCTGATGTTGTATAATTACCCCATGCTCTTTACTCTTACTAAAATCCACATTACTTTTCTTTCGTGGACATGTACCAATAAAAAGATAACCTAATTGCTCAGGCAGTTCTACACCGTCTCTATTCTCAATAACAGTCTCCCAAATCTTACCATTGAAACTATTGATAACTTCTTTAAACTTATCAGCAGTGACATTAGCATACTTAGGATGTTCCTCAATAAACCTATTATAAAATTCTACATTTGTAAAATTTAGCTTCTTAGGTCTATATCTTGGAGCATTAAGGTCTGGCTTTTTACATTGTCTCACAATACTTCTACATTATTAATTTACGAAAAATCTATGAAGTTTCCTAGTTAAACTTTCAGGGTTTAAGCTGTATAGGTAAACTCGGATATCTTACCCTTGTTTGGATGATGAATTTCCATAACTGCTTGACGCTTAGCTCCAGTAAATTTGTTATGATAATGCCAATAGTCTGTCTTAGAAAGAGACGGTAAATGCTTAATAGCAAAACCGTGCACCTCATTATCAGTTACAAACTCTGTAACTTTCTTGGTGTGGAAGTGTCCTGTATAACAAGTTCTGTATAATGTACGCCCCCATTCTACTGGGAATTCTGTAGCATAAACCAAGGCTGTCATCTTTTTAGTTACATCCCCATGCTCAAATGCAAAGAAGTTATCTCCATAGACAACTACCTTTCTTTCGGCATAGGTAGCATCAAACGTAATATTAGGCTCATTAAAGCACTTTGATAATGCATGGACTAGATGGTAGGAAGATAAACGATCGTGGTTTCCTGGGAGGTATACTACCTGTAGATCGTTACAGAACTGCTTGATGTAGTTAACTGACCAAAACATAGCATCAAAAGCATCGTTATAAGCATCTTGAGCTCTTTGGTCAGAATCAACTGGTGTACCCTTAGTAGTTAAACCACTAAATGTATCCATATTAAGAAGGTCTCCTCCTATAACATAAACAATCTTGTCTACCTTATGAGAAGAATATGCTCTAAGTACTAAGTTTTCTATAGCTAATTTAAAATCATCTGCTACAGTTAAGTTCCCTTCTTTACCAAAGTGGAGATCTTGTATAGACAAAACCCCCACTGTTGGATCAGAAAACTTGTCGTTTATGTGTACCTTAGCAACGGGTGTATATTTTGGCTTAAAGTTCTTAAGAGTTTCTAATAAGAAATCTTGAGGCTCTAACTTTTTATGAGTGACCATGGCTGAAATTAACCAGTAGTCTTTATGCTGCTTGTTCCAATAAGAACTAAGCTTCCACTTTTCAGTGTCTATCTTTAATATTCTAATAATTTCTTCTGGACTCTGAGGTTCAGCAAAGGCTATACCCTTAATTTCTGCTGTACCATCCTCCAAATTTTCTCTAAACTCAACAACCTTTTCTTTATTTTGGTTGATAGCATCTACTAAAGTGTTTTCTAGTTCTGCTATATACTGAGATCTAATGGCCTCATCATCAATGAGTTCCATCATTCTTTGACCTGCTAAATTAACTAGTTGAGAATCAATCTCACTCTGAGTTAAATGTTTAGTCTGCAACAATTGTTTCTTAATTTCTTGGTATTTTTGTAAGGAAATACCTAACTTTGTAGAACAGTATTGGTCTGTCTTCTTCCATTTGAAAGACCCATACACTTGATCTATTAGATTCATATTAAGTGGGATTAGTATATGGTGTATAAAGCTAGGTCATATTTATGAACTTAGCTATATTTTATACACAAGATATTCACATTGGTTTTAAAAAATGAACCCCCAGTATAGAAATACCAGGGGTTTTTGTTGTTAGCGGAAACCAACAAAACCGCTGACTTCAAATATTTTATATAAAGTAATCTACATATCCAGTAAATAAATAAGTATGGGTTCCTGAACTTGCTATCTGTATAGGATCACTTTCTGTTGAAGCACCATTACTTAACCCTCCTACATTAGGACCGTAACTTGTACCATCTATAGACCAATCAGCTTGAGGTCTTACACCACTACAGTTAGTTCCTGTACATCCTGTTTTAGTAACTTGTAAATAATACCAATTACCAGGTATTGGTGTAATAGATTGAGATTCACCATCAAAAGTTAATACTGTAGACGCTGCTTCATAAGTAATACCATCATAAGATGTATATAAACGTGCTTGACCTGTAGCTTGTGCAAATCCACCACTAGCTAAATTTAAAGCTATATTTATTGATATAGTGCTTGGACATAGTTCAGCACAAGTTGTTCCACTTGCAGTGTAATCACTAATATCAGTATAACCAGTATCCCAAGGTTCTGCAGTATCTAATCTATAAACAAAACTACCAACCTTATAATAATTTCCTATAGTTAATTGAGTTGCTGACCATACAAAAACATTAGTAGCCACCTGAGTACAACCAACACAACTAAACTTAGTAGCAAAATAAAAATAGTTAACAACTATATTTGGAGTGTTCCATGCTACAGCTGTAGAATAAGCTGAACCTTCACAGGATGCTTCAATAGTACCACTGTATGCAACATCATCAGTTAAACCAGTAATAGTATAAGGACTAGCTATAGGATTAGGAGACACTGTAGATATAGTAGCTGGAGTATCGGTAGGCCAATACTTTATCCTATACCCATTTGCAGGGGCAGGAGAAGCTGCAGTCCATGTAAGAGTTACTGATGCCATATATTATACGTACTTATATGAGTCTGGGCTATCTGGTAATGGATTGTCCGGTGATATTTTATTATGAGATACTATATTCTCTACTACATACGTATGAGCATCTTCAATTTCTAATTTAACTACTTCTTTTGTACCAGTAGGTTCAATAGATAAAATAGGTTTAGCTCCTTTAGTAGTTTCAATAAGATCTCCAACAAGTAAATCAGATATAGAAATAAACTTTAAATCCTTAGTTAAAAACTTATGAGATGCTGATACCTCCACTTGAAATTCATCAATTACCACTTTAACAGTTGGTTGAATATACCTTTCAGCACTAGTCACTTTATAAGTTCCCCATTCAAAAGTATCTTGATGTTTAGTATACACTTCATCTCCAATCTTTAAATCACCAGCTTTTACTGACTCATTAGGATTAATTAAAATATTCATTTCAGGAACTGGACATCCTGAACTACAACCTTGAGCAGCTTGACAAGTAGTAAAAAATCCTGCAGCATTACCATCATATAGATGATATGTTCCAGGTTCATTAACTGTAGTGTAGTTAGTACTAGAAACACGTAGTATAAGATAATAACCACTAATATATACAATCTTACCATTAAGATAAGAATCTAAAGTTTCAGGAGAAGTCACTGTAGTATAATTTGTTATATACCCACCACTTGGATTACCACTACAATCTTGACAACGACCTGCATTATATCTATAATAAACAATCCCACATGCAGCAGAACAAGTATCACTTTGTGCAGAACTAGATAAATCTACATCAAATGCTGGTGTAGAACTAAGTAATGATTCTACTCTGTAAGAAAAAGTACCACTTTTATAAAATTTTCCTATTACTAAAGTTTGTGTAGACTTAGCATAATATGCTCCATTACTTCCAACTTGAGCACAACTACTAGCACAATCAAATCTAGTTACAGTATAATATTTATTTGTAGCAACTGGAACAGCAACTGTCCAAGCTACAGGTGTAGAAAAAGTACCTCCTGTACAAGTAGATTCAACAGTTCCACTATAGCTAATACCAGCTCCTAAACCTGTAATAGTATAAGAGTTAGTAGTAGGATTAGGAGAAATAGTTGACACTAGACTAGGACTACCAGTAGGCCAAAATTTAACTCTATACCCACTAACTGGAGCTGGAGTAACAGCGTTCCATGTAAGATTTATTGAAGACATACTTTATAATTATTAGCTAGGATTAATATTTACCAGTTGGAAACTTGTAAATCCAGATCCACTATTTGTACCAGTACTTTGACAAGGAACTGTAGTTAATGTATATGTGTAACTACCTGCTGCTAATGTTGTAGCTGATAATACACTATTAGGTGTGTTAACAGTACTAACAGGAGCAACTAGTGTAAACACTGTATTACCTGAACTAGCTTCTCTAATAGTTAATGTAGCACCCTGCATTGTTCCAGTTAGACTATAATAAGTTGTAGTAAGCTGAATTTTAGAGAATGCATTAGTAGTTACAATAGTACCAGTAGCTCCACCACTACAGTTAGCACTATTTGTTCCTGTAATAGTTCCACCGCTTCCACTTGCTGTAGCATCAGCTGCCACTACAAATGCTACAGGAGCTCCATAGTTACCATTACCACAGGAAGCTTCAATAGTTCCTTCTAGGTTAGTACATACAGGTACTTGAGCAATAACTACAGGTGATGTAGTTGGGTTAGGTGAAACAGTAGTATAAGCAGTTGTTCCAGCTACTCTCCATTTTACTCTGTATCCTTCTGCTGGAGCAATATCCGGGGCAGTAAAATCAATTTGAATACTTTTATAAGTTGTACAGTTTGACATAATATATATTTTAAATTTGGTTTTTAAGTAATACTAACAAACAGCTCCTGCAGCAGAAATAACTCCAGATCCAGAAATCTTTACAGGACTATTTTCTTGAGCACATATAGTTTGAGGACTTTGATCTTTACTTACAGACTTAGTTTGTAAACTACCATCCTTTGCAATATACTCCACTAAAGTTGTACTTTGAGTAGAACTAACTGTAATAGTATAGGTTTTAGCAGTCATTGTTCCTGTAAGCTTAAAGTTTAAAGCAACTAATGCTGTCTTTAATCTCATTCCATTTACAATAGAAAGACTTGGTAAGTTAGGACCTACATATTTAACACAGTCTGCTAATATGATAGATTCACATTTCTCAGCTGAAGGAGGACAATCAGGTAAACCAACAGCATTTGTAGGAGGACAGTCTGCACAACCATCATTACAATTTACTAGTCCTAAAGACGTATCGTTACAACCACATGACATAATTTTATATTTTAATATTTTATAATACTGTTACAAAAGATTGAAAGGTTCTACCACTACCATCGTTTAATGCAAAATAGTAAAAGGCTGTGGTATAAGGAATAAAACCACCACTTGATGCATTATTTAATCTACCATTCCAAGGAACATAAACTGCTCCAGTAAGATTTTGATACCATACATTACTATACTGATCTGTAATCTGCCAAGTCATATTTGGGTACTGGGCATAATTGACTACTGTATATACTGTAGTTCCTTGAGCATACTGATATAAGTTAAAAGTATCATTAATCCCATCTTGATTCTTTGGACTAAATCCTCCAGAAACTTCTATAATATATGTTACTGTTCCTGCTCCACATGTTGGTGTAGTGTTTTCTACCTTTCTACATATAGGGCTAGATGGATTAGTAAGATCTAATGTGTATCCCGTTGGACAACTATAGTTAGAACAGAACCCACCACCTGCATTAGGACCTCCTGGTAAATAGTTTTCAGTACTAAATATTCTAGTTAAAGAACTAACAGATGTAGCAGCTGCTATTTGAGCCACTGTATTATCATAAATCTCTGCAGCAAACCCTCCTTTAAAACCATAGTTATTACAACTTAATAATATTTGGTGAGTACCTGCTGTTAATACCACTGGATAGACATGCCAAACATTAAATGGATTAGGTATTGCTACACTACTAACATAGTTAGTATGATCTACCTTTGTTATACCATCTAACTGAAAACTTACATAGTTATCACCAGATATTCCAACATAATATGTTTTATCTGCTGGAACATTAAATGTAGCACAGAAAGTCAATGTTCCAACATAGTTAGGATCATTACTTTTCCATACACTAATTGCATTTAATCTACCAGCTGTAAGATTACTAGTAGGGTTAGACCAAAATGATCCAGTATTACTACTATGAGCATACCCTCCACTTATAGTATTACCCTTTAGATTATAATCATTTACATTATATATTCTTAATCCTTTATAACAATATGAAGGATCAGTTGCACCTTTTGCTGCAGTGAAGGTTTGTCCACTTCCTGACGCTGCCACTGTTGTTTCTTTTGTACAAGATGTCTGAGAAGTATTTAATGTATATCCTGTAGGACATGTACAAGATGTAGTATTTATTACAGCACTAACCGCAGTTGGAGCATTACAAACTGCAGCAGCTACAAATGTACTATAAGCTTTAATTGTAGTGTTTCCACTAACTGCAAAAGTCTTATTAATAGATACTCCTGCATTAGACGTACTAACAGCTGTTTGACCAGTAACTTCAATATATAATGTACATAAACCATTTGTAGGCCAAGTATATTGACTACCAGGGGGTTCACTTGATGCATATACAGTAATAGCATCTCCATCTAAAGCTGTAAATGTACCTGTACCACTTGTAAACCTCCAACCATTAGTTTCACCAAGATCAACATTCACTTGATTTTTTTCAATAATCATGTTAACATCTACAAACGTTCCAGTACCTGTTTGTGTAGTTCCAGCATCTTCATCCATTAACCAAGTAATTGTATATACAGCACTTACATTTAAAATGACTACAGCACTATATTGTTCATTACATGGTCCTGTTACAAGACACATATATTTCTCCCCATCGTTAGCTAGTGTAACAGCTGCTCCAGTATAACTATTAGTTGTAGCTGAAGTTATAGCAGGAAAGGTTGCACCATTATCTGTACTTTTATACCACTGAAACGTTGCAAAAGCATAGTTTGTAACAGTAAGAGTAAACGGATCTCCTACAGCTAAACTTAGTGTAGTAGCTGTTGTTGAAAGATCTACTATCTGTGTAGATATAGTTAATGTTGCTGCATTAGAAGTAACTGACCCAGCAAAATTACTAACTATAATTCTATAACTTCCTACAGTTCCTGTAGTATAAGAAACACTATTACTATTTGCAATATCTGTCCATACAGCATTAACTAGTTTCTGCCACTTATATGTTAAATAGTTACCTGTTACTGTTGTTCCAAAAGCTGTTGTTGTATCTGGACATATTGTTATACTATCAAGAGTACCAACTGTTGGAGCAACTACAGCTGTAAGGACAGCTCCTGCACTTACCACTGTAGAACAATCTCCTGTAACTACAACTCTATATCTATCTTGATCATTACCAAGATTAACTTCAAAAGTTAAAGATGCTGCTGTTTCATCTGTTATGTTAGCATATGTAGACCCACCATTTGTACTCTTCTGCCACTGATATCTTAAATTATATCCAGCAGCAACAACAGTAAATGTTACACTCTCTCCCACTTTAATAGTCTGACTACCTGGAGTAGTTGTAATAGATGTAGGAGCTTTCTTTGTAAGTGTAGCTTCAGTTGAAGTTACAGTGTTACAATCTCCTGAACATACCACTCTATATTTATATCCATCATTGGTATCAGATACTACTACATCTAAAGTAGCAGTAGTCTTACCTGTTAGGTTAGTCCAATCAACATCAGCAGTTTTTACTTGCCATTGGTAAGTAAGTCCTGTTCCAAGAGCTGCAACTGTAAAAGTAACTGTATCATCTTTACAACCTAATTGAGTTGTTGGATGAGTAGTTATACCTATAGGAGTTTTAAGTTGTACTGTAGAGGCTACAGAATTGATTTCAGGTCCACAAAAACTATTTACAACAGCTCTATATTTATGTCCATTAGTAATACCAGCTCCTGGTATTGTATATGTAGCAGCAGTGGCTCCAGTTATATTAGTATATGTAACTCCTGCATCAATACTTTTTTGCCACTGATAAGTTATAGTATTTCCTCCAACGTTAATTGATAAAGGAATAGCTGTCTCTGGACAAGTAGCAGCAATTGTTGGTTGAGTTACAATACTAGTATCTGGAATCAAAGTGATAGCAGCTCCAGTTGTTGTAACAGATCCACATATATTTTCTGCAGTACATTTAAAAGTTCCTAAAATAGTTCCAGCATTTTCTATTCGTAAAGCAAGAGTTGTAGCCCCCGTATAGTTTGTTCCATTTACAATTAGTACATCATTTCTATACCATCTATAAGTACATTGATTTCCTGTAATAACAGCTGTTAATGTAGTAATACTATTAGGACCATCATCACATCTTGCTACAGACCCAGGACTTGTTACAAGAACAGGTTTATCTGGATATGTAGTTACAGTGACAACACCACAAGTTGTTCTAGTAAATTCATCAGCTTTAGGTTCAATTTTAATTTTATAAATTGTCTCAGCTAATAAACTACTAAATGTTCCTGTAACAGCACTACCTACAGTTAAACCAGTAGTTTTGGTTTGTCTACTTAATTCTGTCCCCGCATTATTTAAAAGAACTATATCATAAGCATCAATGTCTTGACCTAATGCTAAAAAGCTATAATCAAAAGTCCTATCACATTTAAGTGTAATATTATTAGTAGTAAATGT
>Ga0208787_1000703_pt1 | contig 15461 bp, 10 predicted proteins | sample Wag4_2014_7_11_FD_187362 | JGI IMG/M metagenome (GOLD analysis project Ga0208787, IMG submission 187362) | Fresh water microbial communities from Ohio, USA - Utica-2 Time Series HT 2014_7_11 (SPAdes) (version 2) | ecosystem: Environmental > Aquatic > Freshwater > Water tank | place: USA: Ohio... | reverse complement strand
ATGCTATACGTTCATGAGCGTTCTTGTCGTCGGCTCGGTCGGCATCGACCGAATTCAAACACCCCAAGAGGATCGTTTGGATCTTCTGGGTGGATCTGCCTCTTACGCAGGCCTCGCGGCCAGCTTTCACGCCCCCACAAGCCTGATCGGGATTGTCGGTGATGATTTTCCCGCCCACCACAGGGCTGTCTGGGAAAAACGCAAAATCGATCTTTCGGGCCTTCAGATCGCCAAGGGGAAAACCTTTCGCTGGCACGGTCGCTACGAGGAGAACATGAACAATCGGCACACGATATCGACTGATCTCAACGTCTTTGCCGATTTCAAACCCCAACTCCCCGCCGCACATAAAAACCTGCCCTTCGTTCTTCTGGGGAATATCGCTCCCGATCTTCAACATCTTGTTCTCGATCAGATGGCAAAGCCGAAATTCACGATCGCGGACACCATGAACCTCTGGATTGATATCGCCCGGCCCCGGCTCCTCGAACTTCTCCCCCGGATCGACATGCTTATTTTAAACGACTCGGAGGCCACCCTTCTCTCGGGCGAATCCAATCTTCTTCGCGCCTCTCGCTGGCTTCGTGAACGGGGTCCCCGTTACGTCGCCATCAAAAAGGGGGAGCACGGCTGTTTTCTATCCGGAAAAGAAGGAGCCTTTGCCGCCCCAGCCATCCCGCTGGATAAAGTTCTCGATCCCACAGGTGCTGGAGACACTTTCGCAGGTGGCCTTGCGGGTTACCTCGCCGGCCAAAAAGAGATCACCCTCTCCACCCTCGCCCACGGAGTGCTCGAGGGCACAATCCTCGCCTCCTTTACTGTCCAAGATTTTAGCCTGAACCGGCTCGCCGCACTCTCTGATCAAGATCTTCGGACGCGCCGAAAAGAACTTTCTCGCTTGATCAATCCTCACCCCTGATTTCGTGCTACCCTGTGAGGTATGGATTCGAATGAGGAAATCGCCCTAGTTCTCCTGCTCCTTGTCTCGATCGGCTCTGTTGCCATCACCCTCGCTCTTTCCGTTCTGCATCCTCGCTATCGACTCCTGGGTCCTCGCCTGGCCCTATCGGGAAAAATGCTGTGCATCCCGCTTACGACCTACGGACTCCTTCGGTGGTTGACCTCCCTGCCGATGGCCCGGTTTGAGGTTTTTCTCCTCATCCTCCTTTTGGTCTACGCCGTTGAGTTTCTCTTCTTCTTCCTTGTGATGCGTCACCCTCCGCGTCGGCCGACCTCTGGTCATCCGCAGAGTATCGATTTCTAAGCCCCTGTTGGTCAGGATTTTAAAGAAGATCAACTGCCACGCTTTCAAGCAACCCTCTTGTTGAACTTGCCCTAGCCCAAATATCGAGCAGTCTCTACGGATGTCATCATCCATATCGCACGCTCAAGCAACGACACCCCTGACGAAAGTCATCCTCCTCGCCCTAGTCTGGCTTCCTATTTTTGGGTTAATTTCCGCAATCGTCCTACTTTGGAACCACTACGTCACTTGGGTGGATGTTGCTCTGCTTTTGACCTTTTTCACCCTTTGCGGATTTGGCATCACACTGGGCTACCATCGGATGCTTACTCATAAAAGTTTCCAAGCCCATCCTTGGCTAAAAACCTTTCTTCTTATCTGTGGTTCGATGGCGATGCAGGGACCTGCACTCCACTGGGCAGCTACTCACATCCAACATCACGCCAATTCGGACGAAGAGGAAGATCCCCATAGCCCTCTCAAAAGCCTCTGGCACGCCCACGCGGGATGGATCCTGGATAATTTCAAGCCTGACATCCAACGCTACGCTCCCGCCCTTTTGAAAGACCCCATCATTGTTGCCATCAACAACACCTGGTGGCTCTGGGTCTTCACAGGTCTTCTCATTCCCACAGCCATCGGTGCCATCGCCGCGGTATTTTTCGGCAAATCAATTCTTCTAGGTGCCTTTGGGGGTCTCGTCTGGGGTGGTTTCGTCCGCCTTTTCGTGAACCAACATATCACCTGGTCGGTTAATTCGATCTGTCACACCTTTGGAAAACGTTCCTTTGAAACAACGGATGCCAGCCGAAATAATTGGCTGTTCGGTCTGCTTGCCATGGGTGAAGGTTGGCACAATAACCATCACGCCTTCCCTCGTTCCGCCCGCCACGGCATGCACTGGACGCAGCCGGACTCCTCAGCTTGGTTGATCTGGATTTTTGAAAAATTGGGCCTCGTGAAGGATGTCGTCCTGATCTCGCCCAATCGGATCAAAGCCCGCATGGCCTCCCAGCCCGATCCCGAACCCGAATCAATCATCCTCCCTGTCCCTGCTGAGCAGAGAGATTAGTTAGCTTTCCGCCCCAAGGGTATCCGTCCTCTTAAGGCATCCCAGGCGAACGGACGATTATCCGTCCGACCTCTTATATCTAGAGAGAGGATGTTTTTACTGCTTCTGAACCGATAGCCGGAGGAAAGATTTGCTCCCTGTCAAAGTGGACCTGAAAATCTTTCTTTCACAATCGGTTGGCACGCCGTCCTGACTTACTCCAACCGACGTTCCCGTAATCGGAGTCCAGGACTGCGTTCCGTAAGCCTCCAAGTTCGTGACCGCCTGACCCTCAACCGTCAAAGAGGAATCCTTACGCACGATTGCCGTTAACGTAAGATTACTTCCATCCATACTGACGACAGGAGTCTCTCCAGTAGCCGAAGAATTCGCAGCTCCGCCAATCGCGTACTTCATCAGAAGTTCAGGCGTCAGCTCCACGCCCTGCCCTGCCCAGATTTCAAATGTGGGGCTCGCCGCAGATCCCTGATTCACCGTGAGTGTACCTGGAGTGTAGTAGATATCGTAATTGCCGGCGGCAAAGTTTTGTCCGACAGGAGCCGAAGGAGTCAGCTCATAAGTGCCGGCAGGGTCATTGGCTTCCGTCCCTCCACTCGCGGTGATGGTGACCGTATCAATTTTGTCTGTGCCAACCATTTCGCTGGTGGTGAAACCAGTTTGACCGGCACCCAAAGTGAGGGTTTGGCCGAATGCTTTCGTCCTGTCGTTCGCGATGACAGATAGCCGCTTCTTGAGGATCGCAAAATCAACCTCGTTGAAAGAGATCACATAATTCGACCCCGCCGTGAGGCTACCCAGACGTATGCGATAGGAACCCACATTCTCTCCGGGATCCCGCGTCAAAGCTCCACTAAAGGGTGCGCTAGAGGAGGCGGAATACGTAAATTCGGAAGGATCTACGTTTCCATAAGTTTTACGGAGTACGTCAGCGGAAACTAAAACATTCTTGGGGGTGACCGTGCTGGCCGCTGTCGCCACAGTGACATCACTCGCACCATCGCTGCTGCAAACGATACTGCCGGAGTAGGTATTGACGTCCGTATCGGCTGCCAAGCGCACATAAACCGTTGTTTCGGCAAGATTACCCCCCGAACCTACAAGGATTGAAGTCCCCTTGCCTGCAAAACTATTGGCATTACCCGCGGAAACCTCGAAGCCCACGGGAGGCGCAACCCTAATACCAGCAACTAGGTTGGCACCGGATACCTTGAAACTTGCCGGGCTAGGCGAGGCAGTACCGTAAACCGTATTGACGGCGAACAGGGAGCCAGTTGCGGAAATAGATGGAGAGAGTGTGTCAGCGACACCGGTCAACTTGACGTCGTCGATCCGGAACTGCGTGCTAGTGGACGTCTGGCGGAAACGGATGCGGAGATTTGCAGTCGCGGGGATTGTTCCGGTGGGCGTGACTAGCAGCCAAGTAGCGGTTCCGCTGCCCGTTGGACGGCTATAGCTAAGCGGGCTGTAGTTGTTGCCATCGGCACTGAACTCAACCGCCAGTTCGTTGCTTCCCGCAATCGTGTTCTTGTGATGCCCAAATGAGAGCGTGAGGTTGGAATATCCCGTGGTGTTGATGCCGCTGATCTCGAAGAAGAGATTGGCGGTCTGGGTAATGAAAACATTCCCGCCTCCCGATGCGCCTGTGTAGCCAGACGAAGGGGTGCTGGTCCTCACATCGCCCGTGCCCGCAAAAGATAGCGTTCCGCTATTCTGGAAGGTGTTTGCGGCGATCGATGTGTTAGCGGTCGGCGCTCCCATATTGTCCGAGAAGATCGTACTAGTAGTTCCACCGCCACCGGATGGCAAAATTGTGATCGTGAGATTGGTGCTACCAACCCCGACAGAATTAGAGGCAGAGATGGTGACCACATTCGTGCCGGCTGTCGGACTAGGACCTGATATTAAACCGTTCGTCGTATTGATGCTGGCCCAAGCGGGCAGGTTCGTTGCCCCATAGGAAGTAGGTGCATTCGATGCAGTAATTTGATAGGTAAATAAGGCTTCTCCCGTAATTCCGCCGGCGGTGGATGGACTGGTGATGACAGGCGGCGAACTGGGCGCTTCGGCGTAGACCGCCACATCATCAATAAAGGCCCGTTTAGCCGTCGTCTCGATTTTGATGGTCGTGGCTGAGGTGCCACCAGTGAAGCTGAGTGTCTTCGTTTCAAAATCGTCGGACATAGTCGCGGTGTAGGTAACAGTCTGCGTTTGCGTTCCGGCCGTGACCTTGATGTCTCCCTCGATCGTGGTCCAACCTTTGACCTTGAAGCTGACCGTAAATGCGCCGCCATTGCCCGCCAAATTGATCGCTCTGCTTGTGATGGAGCCGGACGCTGACTTGGTACCGAGCTTCACCGCGCCACCTGCTTCGTAGTCATTAACACCATTCGGAAAGTTGGTGTTTCCACTCCAAGGGGTGTTCGAACCATTGGAAGAACTACTGTCACCGCCCGTAATCGATGAGAAATCTTCCCGGAACAAAATGGGCAGAATCGTGAAGTTCCTGGGGGTCGTGGCCGTTCCATAGCTGTTGGAAACCGTGATCGGTGCAGTAACCGCCCCCGAGGGAACGGTGGCCGTGATCTGTGAGACAGAGTTGGCCACGAAGGTCGCGGTGAGGACGCCGAACTGCACTCCGGTGGCCGCGCCAAGATTTTCGCCGGTCAGAACCACCGAGTCACCCGTGACGCCGCTTGCGGGACTGAAACTGGCGATGGCGGGAACACCGTTTCCAACCAACACGGTTACATTGACCGGCGAGGAAATCGTGGTGGCCGCTACGTTGTCGGTTGCTTTGGCTGTGATGACATGCACGCCGCTTGTGGGATTGGACCATGAAAATTGGTAAGGGGCAGAGGTATCCTCACCGAGAAAAGTGGCACCATCAAAGAATTCGACCTTGGTCACTTGTCCAGGCTGTCCACCGACAGCGAGATCCGTGGCGGTCGCGGTGATGGTAACCGGAGAACCCGGGAGCACCGTGTCACCGTTGGTCGGAGCCGTGATGTTGACCACTGGGGGAGGATTGGCCTCAACATTTTCGCTCCCCGTAACCACTAGCGAGTAGACTTGGGAACTGGTCGTCAACGCTCCATCCCTCGAAACCGTGATCGTGTAAGTGCCGGTTTGGGTGGGTGTCGCCAAGTAGACCTGCTCCACGTTGTCCACATTGTTTTTTCCTGTAGTGGCCACAAAATTCATCGCCGCATCCGTCCAGTTGCCAACGAAAGGCATGACATAAGGACGCAGCACTGTGCCGTCAGGTGCCGTGATTGTCAGATCAAGGTTATGGCGGAGGTTGGCGGTGCGACTGTTATCTCCTTGGGCCGTTCCAGCGGGATCGGTCCAACAGAGCGTTGCCCGAATCGGGGTGACTCCGTCCCACTGAAAAGTGTGGGTCCGACTGCTCACGGAGCTGGTCACCGAGTTCTCGATTAGTTTTGGCGCCGCCAAACTCGCTTTGTGGGCTAGGATCACGTCGGCCGCTGCCTTTACGTTGATCAGACCCCAGCCAAATTTGTAGTCGGGTCCTGCATTGCCCAAATCATCAGCCGTGTGGATCAAAAGAGCCTTCATGAGGCTAGACCTCATACGCTGACCAGAAAATTCCCGAGCATAAATCTGAGCTACCAACGCTGCTGAGCCTGTTGCCGAGGGGGTGGCCATGCTAGTTCCGTTGTAAGATGCGTAAGCCGAATCACTGGTATCGATCGGTGAATTCACCGACACGCCGTTCGCAACCAAATCAGGTTTGATACGCCCGTCATCACAAGGTCCCCAACTAGAAAAAGTGGACATCGTTCCAGCTGAAGGAGACCTCACCCCACCGCTCACCGCGTCATTGACTGCCCCAACGGTAAGGATGTTTTTAGAAAGCCCGTTGTACGTGATAGATTGAAAACCTCCTTTGGCCGTAAGCAAGTCCTGCTCATTGCCGGCAGCCCAGCAGATCAAATAGTAAGACATCGAAACCGCCAGCGAATCCGTTTGCGCCGATTCACTATTATAAACGCCCATGTCAGAAGTAGTGGCATTATAACCGTAAGAATGATTCGAAAGTGAAATTTTGGTTGCATCGGCATTGGCTGAGGCTGCTCCGGACGATGTCATCTCACTGTAATCACTGTTCCAATCCCAGGAATCAATCGCCACAAGTGGCGCCATCCCCTTGGCACTAGCCTGAAAGCCGGAGGCTCCAATCGTTCCTGCAACGTGAGTGGCGTGATCATCCACTGCAACCGTTGAGTTTCTTTTCACAACTCGGTTTGTGTTAAATTCTTGGTGCGTATTACGCACAGACCCACCATCCCAAACCCCCACTTTGATTCCCGACCCATCCAGATTATAAGGAGCCGTTTGACGGATCAGATTCGCACCCGTGGAAATGGCCGCGTTGGCGTTAAGAGTCGTTCGATAAAGAGGTTCCTCGCCCCGAAAATCGTAAAGAATGCTTACCTTGTGGCCTGGACCATCCAAACGGACGGGAATACCCAGCAATTCCGCCTTAGCTAAAACAGCTTGGTAACGGACTTCCTCACGATTCGACATAAAGGCCACCACAGCCGCCCTTGTTTCAGGATCACTCATGTCCGCGCTCTCAAGAATTTCCGAAATCGATCTACGGGGATCAATTTGTGAAACCACCTTATAGGTCTTCTTCTGCTCTTTTGTGGCTGTGTTTACAGCCCAAGCTCCAGCTCCGCTCGCATAGGGAGCAACTTTTCTTGATGTTTTAGTTTTCGAATCGGCCGAGCTTCCTTTTTCATCTAAAGAGGTTGATCCGCTTTTACCATTTCCCACTTGGCTGGTATTTCCACCTTCTTTGGATGCCTCATTTTCCTTTTGGGCAGCGGGATCACTCTCCTCCCTGACAACCCCTTGGGCACTCTGAGAGGCGATTTTTTTTCTGTTTTTTTCGTTCCGATCCGATTCCACGACAAGATTCAATATTCCAAGAACTAAACACACTCCAAATATTGCAACTAAAGCATTGCGTATCAGTGATTTGCTGTTTTTGGCTTTCGTAAGCAAGTCCTAATGAAATTTTACACTAAAAAACTTTTTTTACTAGGCTCTCTCTGCCCCCAAAGTGACAATTTGATGGCAATTTTTCACCTATCTTAATGCCTTTTGAGAGCGACTTACACTGCCCCCTTCCTTCTTTCGCGCCTCTTTATTCCGAGTTAGCATTTTTCCCTATGTCCGCTACCCCTCATCTCACCATTTACGACACCACCCTGCGCGATGGTGCTCAAGCCGAGGGCGTTCACTTCTCCCTATCCGATAAACTTCGCCTTGCCGAACGGCTCGCCTCCTACGGTCTCCACTATGTGGAAGGCGGTTGGCCTGGATCCAATGACAAAGATCGCGATTTTTTTGCTGAGGCAGGAAAACTCCGCTGGGGTTCCTGTAAACTTGCAGCCTTCGGGTCCACCCGCCGACCTGACATCGACGCGCCGGCCGATTCCCAAGTCAAACTCCTCCTCGAAGCCGAAACCCCCGTCGTCACTATCTTCGGAAAAAGCTGGCTCCTTCATGTCGAAAAAGTCCTCCGCACCACCCCCACGGAAAATCTCCGTATGATCTCCGATACCATTGCCCTCCTGAAAAAAGAGGGCCGTGAAGCCATCTACGATGCGGAACACTTCTTCGACGGCTACTCAGCCGATTCCGATTACGCCCTCCGAACTCTCGAAGCCGCCACCGAAGCAGGAGCGGACTACCTAGTTCTTTGCGACACCAACGGAGGACGTCTTCCATCGGAAATCGCCACCATGGTACGCACCGTTCGAACCCGCTTCCCCAAAACCAAGGTCGGGATCCACACCCACAACGATTGCGGACTCGGAGTTGCCAATGCCGTCGCCGCTGTTCAGGAGGGTGCGCTGCAAGTCCAAGGAACGATGAACGGTTACGGGGAGCGCACGGGGAATTGCAACCTCACTACCCTCCTCCCCCTCCTCGAACTCAAACTCGGGAAAAAAGTCCTGCCCGAGGGAAATCTTCAACAACTTTCCGAGCTTTCTGCTTTTGTCGACGAACTGGCCAATCTACATCACGATCCCCGCGCCCCCTTTGTTGGCCGAACTGCCTTCGCCCACAAAGGCGGAATGCACGTCAATGCCGTCAACAAAATCGCCGCCAGCTTCGAACACATCGACCCTACCTCCGTTGGAAATCATCAACGCATTCTCGTGGGGGAACTTTCGGGTGGAGCCAACGTCATGATGAAGGCTCGTGAGCTTGGCATTGCCGTTGAGGAGAAATCCCCGCAAACCCGCGCGATCCTTGCAAAAATCAAGAAATTAGAAAAAGACGGATACGAATTTGAAGCAGCCGATGCCTCATTCGAACTCCTGGTGCGCAGATCGCTCGAAAAGATCCCCGCCCCTTTTCAGATCGAATCCTACAAAGTGGAGGTCGTTCGAGCTCGCCCCACGGCGCGTGAAACCAGCCACGCCACGATCTCCGTCCGCATCGGAAAAAAGATCCAGAAAACTTCTGCCAAGGGAGACGGCCCCGTGAATGCTCTGGATGCAGCATTGAGAAAGGCTCTGCTCCCTTCATTCCCCTCCCTTCGAAAAATGAAGTTGATCGACTACAAGGTCCGCATTGTCAGCTCTCGCGGTGGGACCGCTGCGAGGATCCGAGTTTTGCTCGAATCCAGCGACGGAACCCACGAATGGGGAACGGTGGGAGTCTCCACTAATATCTTGGAGGCCAGCGCGCTGGCTCTCACAGATAGCTTGTCCTATTTTCTTTTGCCTCGTGCCGGATGATTTTGACCATCCGTGGGAGTTGAGTCCTTTCTACTTTTTCGGTAGGTTACACAATGCTTTCCGGAGTAGCTCAGCGGTAGAGCGATGCACTGTTAATGCATTGGTCGCTGGTTCGATCCCAGCCTCCGGAGCCAATTTTCCCCGCCCCTTGGGCCAATCCGATTTCATTCTGCACCCGGCGCGGGTCGAACGCGCAACCTTCGGCTTCGGAGGCCGACACTCTATCCAGTTGAGCTACGGGTGCTCTTGAGAAGAAGAATTCTAATCCCACGCACCCGCTGGTTCAAGGCTCACCCTACTTGGGTTCCGCGCTCGCTTTGCCGTTTTTAAAAAAAGCCTTCTTATCGATTGTCCCATCCTCATTCCACTCCACCCACCAACCGTCGGGCGCTCCCTTTTTATAGCTCGTCTCCTGCCTCTTTTTCCCAGTCTCCCACCAAACCACAAAAGTTCCACTCCTCTCCCCTTGGTCATAATTGCCCACTCCCTTTCGATTCCCACTCTCAAACCAAGTTTCGATCTCTCCATTCCGCTTACCTGCACGCCACGAGGTTCGCCGCTCCATTTTTCCATTCGGATACCATTCGGTTGCAGGCCCATCCGCCAACCCTTCCCGAAACCGCGTCTCCTTGATCATCTGTCCATCCTTATTCCAAAGCCGTGCTCGTCCCTCCCGTACCCCTTTCTCAAAGTACGCCTCACCTTCCATCTGCCCATTCGCAAACCAGCTTCGATACGCCCCGTGCATCCGCCCTTGCCAAAATTCCGCCTCTGTTTTTTTTCCATCTACCGTTCTCACCGCCGTTCCCGTGAAAGGATCCTTTTCACCTTTGCGATAAAAAAGATCTCCTTGGCCCCGCAACTCGGAGGCTGGAATCGAATCGCCCGAACGCCCCATCCCCAAGGTAACTAAACCGATCAGGACACAACCGGCCCAAAATATTTTCGGACTCAACGGCCCCCGCTTGCCAATCCTCACCCCCGATCCCTCTCTTGTTCGGGATTTCGCAGGATGGCCCCCAAGACTAGGGTGCTGACCAGACCTCTGTTTCGATTTTTTTTGGTTCATTCCTACGATGAATTTTCCACAAATTTACCTAGATCCCAATGCCCCGAACTTCGCTTACCACAGGACGATGGCAAGCCCTACCAGCCTTTCCCCGTTTGCCGATCGGCTTCTTTTTCGCCATTCTAATTTCCGTGCCCCAAGTCACCCATCCGCATACCCGAGCCCGCACCCGCCCCTTTCCGAAAGAGATCGGCCGAATCCTGCGCTTTGGCCTCGTCGGTGGCGCAGGAACTCTTCTCAATGCCCTCCTCATGTGGGGACTTCTCTCCCTCGGAAATATTTTTCTTGGGCTCGATCCTGGCGGTCATCGGGTTGCCACGGGAGCTGCCTTCCTGGCTTGGATTGTATGCTGTGGGACGAACTTCCTACTCAACGCAGCATGGACTTTCCATGCGTGGCCTCCCTCGTGGAGACAGGCCAAAAACTACTACCTCTCCGCTGCCCTCGCTTTTCTCTTTCAGATCTTTCTTCTCAACCTTCTCCTTCTGCTTCTCGAAACCGATCGTCCCATTGAGACGGCTGTCCTCAATGCCGTCGCCGTTGCCACGGGCTCGCTACTCAACTACCTCTTCGCATCCCTCTGGGTATTTCGCCGATGAACTTCTCTCAACCTCAAGCCAACTTCTATGCCCCCGAAGGCCAAGATCCCTCCAAAGCACTCGCATCCACCACCCACATGGGAATCGGCGCCCACGCGGATGATCTGGAAATTCTGGCTTTCCCAGGAATCACGACCTGTTTTCAAGATCCGAAAAAGCAATTTTCAGGAATCGTCGTAACAGATGGTGCTGGGGCCCCTCGCACAGGACGCTTCTCCTCAACTCCCGACGCCCAACTCATTCCCATTCGCCAAAAAGAGCAACGCGCGGCCGCCGACATCGGGAAGTACGCCTCCGTAATCCAGCTGTCTCATCCAAGCTCCACGGTACGACAAACCGACCGCTCTCAAGTCGTAGCTGAAATTACTCAAATCCTAGAAATCGCCCGACCCGAGGTTCTCTATCTTCATAACCCAGCCGACCGACATGAAACCCATATCGCTGTCCTGCTCGCTTGCCTCGAAGCTTTGAGAAAGTTGCCCACCTCGGCGCTACCCAAGGAGGTGTACGGATGTGAAGTTTGGGGAGATCTGGACTGGGTTCCTTCCTCCCACATCGTGCGACTCCCCTGCCCCGCACCTGAAACGCTTGGCACTTCTCTCCTCCGCTGTTTTGAATCCCAAGTCGAAGGGGGAAAGCGCTACGACCGGGCTGCAGTAGGTCGGCGCCATGCCCAAGCCACTTTTGGAAATCCCACGCAACCCGATTCTGCAGAGGAGATTGTTCTCGCTCTAGATCTGCGCCCCCTTCTTCAAACTAAAGATTCACTCACAGACTTTCTTGCCCCCACACTCGACCTCTTTCGGGCTCAAACTCTCGCACGTATTGAAAAATTAAGTTCAAAGAAATGAGCGTCCTCAAAACTTCCGTAACTGAGGCAACCCAACGTCTGCTTGGATTTTTAGAGCGCACACAGGTCGAGGACGGAAGTTGGTCCGTCCCCTACACAGGACCCAATTTTCTTTTGCCTCTCTATGTCATCACCACCTATCTGACGAAACATTCGGTGTCACAGAAAGACCGTTCCCGATTCGTTGCAGGCCTGCTTCGCCCCCAGTTGGCAGACGGCTCCGTCGGACTTCACGAGGAGTCGGTCCAAGGAGCTGTCTTTACAAGTGCGATCTCCTACGTCGCTCTTCGAATCTTGGATGAAAAGCCCGATCGACCGGAACTTACCCGAATGAGGAATTGGATTCACAACGCAGGCACCCCCGTAAAAGCCGCGGCGTGGGGGAAGTTCATCCTCTCTATTCTCAACCTGTATGACTGGTCCGGTGTGACTCCCGTCCCTCCCGAGCTTTACCTGCTGCCCTCGTGGGTGCCGGTTCAGCCCATTAATATTTCGGGTTACGTGCGCATTGTTTATCTGCCTATGGCCTACTTCTACGGACGTCGGTGGCAGGCACCTCTCGATCCACTACTTCGTGAACTTCGAAAGGAGCTTTTTCCACAGGGATTCGATCAGATCGATTGGCCCAAGCACCGGGCCGACCTCGCCCCAACTGACCATATTGTTCCCGAAACCCTTCTGGTTCGTCTCGCCATGCCAATCGTGCGTTGCCTGGAAAAATGGATTCCTCCTTTTATCCGTCGCAAAGCACTTCATCTGACTTACGAGCACATCTGCTACGAGGACGAACAGTCCGACTACATCCGACAAGCCCCTGTCAACGCCTGCTATAACACTTTGGCTCATTTTGTTGAGGGACAGACCGACCGAGTCGCTCGCAGTTGGCAACAGCTCCCCCGATACCTCTGGAATCATACCGACCACATCGCCTGCCAAGGCTTCACCTCATCCAAAGTCTGGGACACGGCTTTCACTTTGCAGGGCATGACCCATCTGGAATTAAGCCTTGCTCCTAAGAAATCGATCCAAGAGGGATGTCGCTACTTAGTGGAAAATCAGGTGATCGACGAACTTCCTAATCCTCGTCGTTATCACCGTTTACCACGGAAGGGAGGATGGCCATTCAGCGAACGTAAAAACGGATGGTCTATTGCTGATTGCACCGCCGAAAGCCTGCTTGCTTTGGTCGCCGCACGCCCCTTTTTGTCCTCTCCTCCCTCTCCATCTGTCTTGGAGGATGGAGTACGTTTTATTCTTAGTTATCAGAACCGAGACGGAGGGTGGGGCAGCTGCGATCGAGTGGTCGGTCCTCTTTGGATTGAGGCGTTCAATGCCTCTCACGTCTTTGCTGACATCATGGTGGACCACTCCTTTGCGGAATGCACAGGCTCCGTGCTATCCGCTTTGGCACTCATTCGGCACCACTACCCCCAGATGCAAAGTGCGGGAGTCGATCATGCCATTGCAGAGGGCATACGATACTTAAGCGAAACCCAACGGCCCGATGGTTCGTGGGAAGCTGTTTGGGGAATCTGCTTCAATTACGGCACATCATTTGCAATTCCTGGGCTGATCGCCGCAGGACTCTCCAAGGAAGACCCCCGAATCGTGAAAGGCCGTAATTTTCTTCTTTCTCAACAGCAAGTAGATGGTGGATGGGGAGAGCATCCTGACTCCTGCCTACTCCGTCGTCCCCTTCCGATTGAGAAGGGTTTGGTCGAGCCCACCGCTCTAGCTGTACTTGCACTTCTGGCCAGTGGCTCGAAGGAAGATCCTGCGGTTGTGAGAGGATTGGAATTTTTACTAAAACAACAGAAAGCGGACGGAGATTTTCCTCCACAACCCATTCCCGGGCTTTTTTATCGGACCACTTTAATTCGCTACGATCACTACAAGCGCGCCTTCCCACTCAAAGCTTTTGCTGCGTTTCTAAAATCGTAATCCGCTTCGGTAAGTCGGCGGGAAACCGAAAAGGCCGGTGCTTATGCTTTAGGACGAACCCAACCTGCCATCGCGTACGCCATGGGTAATCGAATCCAACTCGCGATTGAGGCAAGATCCGCGCCCATCGTCGTCGTGTTGTCCCGCCCCCTCCAAGCCCCGACTAAAGCCTTAAGAAATGGCCACGCAAAGGTGATGAAAGATTGGCCGTTCCCCATTAGCAACCCCATCGTTCGCTCTCTCTCCTTCTCATCATTGCGCCATAATGAAACCACAGCGCGACGCAGGGATTGTGAAAAAGCATCCTCTTTCGAGAAACAATCATACAGAGCACGGGACAGAAGCTCGGGCACGCGACACGCCCTACGACGACTCTTCGCAAAGGCCTCAAATCGCTTTGTCTCCACAAGCTCGATCGCGTCCACCAAACCATTGGTAATTCCCGTCGCCGTCAAAGGATGGGTGTGACCAGCCGCATCTCCGATCAAAACACGTCGCCCATTTCCATAGTCGGCCCGGGCCAAAAAGTGGTTCGCTTGCCAGCGCAAATGACCGCCCCGAATCTGATCCTCGCAAGGCTTTCTCCACACAGCAGGCAAGGTATCTCGCGTGGCGGCAATTAACCACTCAGGGTCTTTCATTTCCGTTTTGTATTTTAAGGGAACATCCACACAGATGCGGACAACCGAAGGCGCGATCTCGTACCCCAACAGAAAACTCGGCTTCCCTAAAAATACATGACCGTATTCCGGATACGGGGCCTTCACTCCCTCTAAAAGAATTCCCGTCATTGCGGACATCGCCTTGTGGTTTCCTGAACCACGCAAACTTCTACGAACAACACTGGAGCGACCATCCGCCCCAACCACTCTCTCCGCCTCCAGCCTCTCACCATTTTCGAGTGTGACTCCCTGGTCATCCACTGCCGCTACCCGCACCCCTTGGCGAAAAGTTACTCCCTCCGTTTCAGAAACCAACTTCCGCATCTCATCCACTAAATCACCGTGATGAAATGCCAACCCCCTCTGTCCCTCCACATAATCTAACTTCACAGGGGATTCCCCATGACCGGGATACACAACAAAACCGCGACCTTGCGGACGACCCTGCATCGACGCGATCGACCCAAAACCCAACTTTTTCAGCGCATCAACCCCCTGCGGATGTAACCACTCCCCCGCAAAACGTTTGCTGCTTTTCCCCTCTGGCTCCGCTTCCAACAAAATGACTTTTTTTCCTGCCAAAGCATAGGCTCGCGAAACTGCACAACCTGCAGGCCCAGCCCCTACCACAATAATATCGGTCCTCTTTGACATGAAATTACGTAGACGAGTTACTAGCACCAATTTCGGGATTACCAAGAGAAAGGAGTCCTCTTGCTAAATAACCTACTCATGGAGAAGGAGTTCGATCATCCAAGCCAAGAAATGAATCTCAACCAAAGCCACTCTTTTATCCCCTTTGGATTTTTCCATCGCCCTGACCTCTAAATCCCCTTCGCCTAAATCAAATTCTGCCGCTCTGCGCAATCGGTGATCATTCAGCGTTGCCACAAAATGCTCCACCTCGTCCTCAGCCAAATGCCATCGTCCTGCTTGCCCAATCGGAGGAAGTGTTTTTATCCATCGGTTCGCCAATTTCTCTCTTCCTAACCTCACTTCATGCAATCCCTCAACCCAGTGAAATGCATCTTCGCCCCGAATCCCGACCTCCCTTAACCCTGCTTGACGATACCAAACGTTCCCCACCATGGGATCCAACTCCGCCGGCGGCATCCGATAGGCCACTACCGTGGTCTCAAGCGCCTGCCTCAACAGAGCCGCCTCAGGGGCTGCAAAATCAAAATGTCGGCCCCCCGTAAGCTCCTTCTCAATTCTCAAGCCGGCCGAGCCTCAAGCGTCGACTGTA
>Ga0208787_1000701_pt1 | contig 15476 bp, 10 predicted proteins | sample Wag4_2014_7_11_FD_187362 | JGI IMG/M metagenome (GOLD analysis project Ga0208787, IMG submission 187362) | Fresh water microbial communities from Ohio, USA - Utica-2 Time Series HT 2014_7_11 (SPAdes) (version 2) | ecosystem: Environmental > Aquatic > Freshwater > Water tank | place: USA: Ohio... | reverse complement strand
ATAATTTACTAATGAAAAGAGTAAATCCCCAAATTCTTCTTCTTTTCTTTCCATTGATTCGTTTTTCACCAACTCCTCTTTAAACTCTTCCATTTCTTCAACAACTTTTTCCCAGACTTGTTCTTTATTCTCCCAGTCAAAACCTACCTGACTGGTTTTTTCTTGTATTCTATAAGCTTTAACCAAAGAGGGTAGTGAAGATGGCACGCCCGAAAGGACTGATTTTTTACCTTCTGTCAATTTAATCTGTTCCCAATTTTTCTTTACTTCTTCCGCTGAATTAACTTTTATATCACCATAAATATGAGGATGCCTTCTTATCAGTTTTTCACAAATACTATGCAGACAATCGGCCACATCAAAGGCATTGGTTTCTTCAGCTATTTTACTGTAAAATACTAAATGCAAAAAAACATCGCCAATTTCTTCCTGAATATCAGAAAGATTATTTTTTAAAATAGCGTCAGACAGCTCATAAGTTTCTTCCAACGTGAGCATACGTAAACTATCAAAGGTTTGTTTTTTATCCCAGGGACATTTCTCTCTTAATTCGTCCATTATTATCAAGAGACGACTGAATGCCTCCATTTTTTGATTTAAATCATTGGCCATAGTAGTGTATTTAAAAGAAAAAGAACCTTATCTTTGCAATGTTCTTAAAAAAATATAAAAATGGAATTTTTAACAATACTAGGCATCATTTTTAGTTTCATGCTTGCCTCAATACTTTTGTTAAACCTTAGACACTGGTTTACCGGAGAACCTTTTAGAGGAACCTGTTCTTCCAATAATCCAATGTTAAAAGATCAATTAGGAGATTGTACACTTTGTGGTAAAAAAGCCGATGAAGCTTGTCAGATGCCTAAAGTTCAATAAGCACCCAAGGAGAGAAGAACAAGGGTGCAAGCCTGTTCGGTTTCAATATTATTTTCACGAGCCAACTTTTCGAGCACTGGGTTTTCTGTTCCCGGATTGAATATAATCCTTTGGGGTTTCAATGCCATTATGTAATCATAATAGTCAATTTGTCGATCCGGATTTAAATATAGGGTAACAGTATGCAGGTCATCCATATTTAATGGATGACCTGTCTGTATGGATATATCTCCTATTTTATCTTCTTGCGCACCGATGGCAATGACTTCGTGTCCTGCTTCCCTCAATTTTAACACAGCTTCTCTAGAGACCCTTCCAGGTTTAGATGAAGCTCCAATAACAAGGGTTTTTTTCATTGCGATTTTATTTTAAGAGCAATAAAGGTTCTTCAAGGATAGACTTTAATGTTTGTAAAAATTGAGCTCCCGAAGCACCATCCACGACTCTATGATCACAACTTAAGGTTACTTTCATTGTATTTCCCACAACGATTTGACCATTCTTAACCACTGGTTTTTGAATAATACCACCTACAGCCAAAATACAGGCATCTGGAGGATTAATAATCGCAGTAAATTCTTCTATCCCAAACATCCCTAAATTAGAAATGGTAAAGGTATTTCCTTGCATTTCGTCAGGTTGAAGTTTTTTATCTTTGGCTTTACCAGCAAGCATTTTAACTTCTCCATTTATTTGAGAAAGGGTTTTTCTGTCAGCATGTTTTATCACAGGAACTAACAAACCGTCTTCAACGGCAACAGCCACACCAATATGAACATCGTGGTTATACCGAATCCTGTCTCCTAACCAGGACGCATTAATAACGGCATGCTTTTTTAAAGCGGATGCAACAGATCGAATAACTAAGTCGTTATATGAAATTCTTACATCACTATTTTGATTCAACTGCTCTCTTACTTCCATAGCTCTCTCCATATCAATTTCAACAGAAAGATAAAAATGAGGCGCAGTAAACTTACTTTCACTCAACCTCCTGGCGATAGTTTTCCGCATTTGGCTAACCGTCTTATCTTCATAAGATGATTCAGTATTGCTGCTTTGTGAAGATATCACTTGAGTTGGTGCTGCTACGGTTTTTGCCACTGTAGATATAATGGCTTCTCCAGGTTTAACACCAATCACATCTTTTCTTACAATTCTTCCTCCTTCTCCAGAGCCTTGAATTTGTCCAAGATTTATACCAGATTCCTTTGCCATACTTTTTGCTAAAGGAGAGGCTTTTATTCTTTGACCATCATTTGAATCGCTTACTATTGGAGCAGATATATTATCTTGTTTAATTGGTTCAGCAGCAGAAATGGCGGTAGCCGAACCAGTTGAAGCTCCTGCTGCGCCTGTTCCATTAATAGCTGCCTGCCAGTCTTCTCCAGGTTGACCTATAACGGCAATGATGCCATCAATAGCTACAGTACCCTCAGGAACTGCAATATATAAGAGCGTTCCTTCAACAAATGCATCGAGTTCCATGGTAGCTTTGTCAGTTTCAACCTCCGCCAATGTTTCACCCGGCTCTACTTTATCGCCTACCTTTTTTAACCATCCAATGATATTACCTTCTTCCATGGTATCACTCATTCGGGGCATTCGGATAATTTCGGCCATAATAATTATCTTTTTCTTATGTTATGTAAATACAAATTTTGATTGAGCCACAAATATAAGACTTCGTAGTCAAAAAATTTGTTTTTTAATGACAATGCAAATATGTTAAAATTTGTTAACAATATGTTTTTTTTGTGTTCCTATCCAACCAAAAAGCGTTTAATGTATTTCTTATAATAAAATCGTAATTAACATGCAAAATAAATTTGTTCAATTAATCCTTGCTTCAGTTTTGGGTGCTGCTATAACAATGACTGCTTCTGCCCTTTTTAGAAAAGGGGAACCTTTTAATTATGCAAATCCTTCAACGCCTGCCTATCTTACCAATCAAAAGGGCGCATTCTCTGGAATTCCTACTGAAGGTTTTACCATGGCTGCCGAAAAAGTTTTACCAGCTGTTGTTCACATAAGGTCCATCGGTAAAACAAAAAGTAATGCTGGTGGCATGTTTGACATGGAAGAGATTCCTGAAACGTTCCGTCGATTTTTTGGTAATCCTGAACCGAGACAACAACCTAAACAAGAAGGAACGGGATCAGGTGTTATTATTAGTTCCGATGGGTATATTGTAACTAACAATCACGTGGTAGCCGATGCGGATAAAATCGAAATCACGCTGCATGATAAGAGACTATTAACGGCAAAGGTTATAGGTTTAGATCCAAATACAGATGTTGCATTAATAAAAATTGATGCTGAAAATTTACCTAAATTGTCATTTGCTAATTCCGATGAATTAAAGGTAGGTGAATGGGTCGTTGCAGTTGGTAATCCATTTAACTTGGAATCGACCGTTACCGCCGGCATCATTAGTGCTATTGGTAGAAGTATCAATATTTTAGAAGGAAAAGCCCCTATTGAATCTTTTATTCAAACCGATGCGGTGGTAAATCCAGGTAATTCTGGTGGTGCTTTAGTTAACACTCAGGGTGACCTTATAGGTATAAATACAGCAATTGCATCTCCTACAGGCGTATTTGCAGGATATTCATTTGCCGTTCCCAGTAATATTGTTGCTAAAATTGTGACGGATCTGAGGGAACATGGTACAGTACAAAGGGGTTATTTAGGCGCTATTATCAGAGGTATTGACGGTAGGTATGCGCAGGAAATGAAGTTGCCAGTCAACGAAGGGGTCTATATAGACAGTGTTCTTGCTGATGGTGCCGCCGCAAAAGCTGGTCTAAAACAAGGCGATATTATAAAAGAAATGGACGGTGTAAGCATCTCTACTTCGTCAAAGTTATTGGAAATGGTAGGTCGTAAGCGTCCAGGTGATCAAATGGTTGTAACGGTACTTAGAGATGGTGCAGATAAAAAAGTGACCGTAACACTAAGGAATTCAGCAGGAAACACCAGCGTTGTGTCAAAAGAAGAACCTTCAGCTATCCTGGATAAATTAGGGGCAACATTCTCTGATTTGACAAAAACAGAAAGGGATAAACTAAAAGTAGAAGGTGTCAAGGTGGAACAATTAAGTGCCGGACTTCTTAGAAGATATACTGATATTGAAGAAGGGTTTATTATTACCCGGATTGATCGACAAGATGTCAAAAGTGTGGCAGAACTTAAAAAAGCTATTGAAAACAAAGATGGCGGTCTTCTTATCGAGGGGCGCTATCCTGATAGCCCAAGAAAGTATTACTATGGTCTTGGACTAGAAGAGTAATGTTTTGTTGATAAATTTATTAACCCGGAACTATTCATAGTCTTAGTTCCGGGTTTCTTTTTTAAATAGAGAACTATAATTACCTTGCGGCAAAATTATTTCTATGCAACGCGAATTTAAGTCAGGAGCTCTCATTTTTATTTTTATTACCATCCTACTTGATGTCATCGGGCTGGGAATAATTATTCCCGTTTTTCCCGCTCTAATCATGGAACTTACGGGAGAAGGATTAAGTGCAGCTTCTAAATATGGCGGTCTTTTAATGTTTTCCTACGCCATAATGCAGTTTCTATTCGCTCCTGTTATGGGTATGTTAAGTGATAAATTTGGTAGAAGACCTGTTTTACTTGCCGCGTTGACTGGTTTTGGTCTCGATTATTTATTACAGGGATTTGCTCCCACTCTAGGATGGCTTTTTATTGGCAGAATTTTAGCGGGTATTACCGGCGCAAGTTTTACTACAGCAACAGCTTATATTGCTGATATTAGTCCAGCCGAAAAAAGAGCACAAAATTTTGGTATGATCGGTGCGGCTTTTGGTTTAGGATTTATTATCGGCCCCGTTTTAGGTGGAGTATTAGGCCAGTTTGGTCCCAGAGTACCTTTCTTTGCTGCTGCTTTTTTAACTCTTCTCAATGTTATTTATGGCTATTTTATACTTCCCGAATCATTGAAGCCTGAAAACAGATCCAATATTCAATGGAAAAAAGCCAACCCTTTGGGCGCACTTCTTAATATTAAAGATCACCCTTTGGTACTAAAATTAGCCAGCGTTTTACTGTTAATTTATTTGGCTGGTTATGCCACTCAGGGTACCTGGACTTATTTTACTATCGAAAAATTTAAATGGTCTTCCGCAGAGGTTGGATATTCTCTTGGATTCGTTGGTGTTACTATTGCTTTAGTTCAGGGAGGTTTAACAAGAATAGCTATTCCTAAGTTGGGTCAGGTGAAATCTGTATTTATTGGCCTTATTTTTAATGCTGCGGGCTTACTCGCTTTTTCATTAGCCAATCAAGGTTGGATGATGTATGCTATAATGATTCCTTTTGCTTTAGGTGGGCTTGCAGGTCCGGCACTTCAAGGTATTATTTCTAATCAGGTCGGTCCAAATGAACAAGGTACATTGCAAGGTTCACTTACAAGTCTCATTAGCCTTACTTCAATTATAGGTCCATTATTAATGACTAATCTTTTTAGTTACTTTACCTCAGCTAATGCTCCGATATATTTTCCAGGGGCACCCTTTCTCGCAGGAGCATTTCTTGCCCTGGCTGGTCTGATTCTTAGTGTTAAGCCACTATTACGTATGGATAAAATACCCAAACATTAAAAAACCCTTGCTGAAGTCAGCAAGGGCCTCTAACCCAAACAAATAAACACAAAAACTTTATCAATATAATGCTTTTTTCAAATTGTTCTACTAAAAATATTAAAAAAGACAAAATATTTATTGGTTTTATTTGTTTTTTATAATATTTAAATTAATTCTTGAACACCCTTTTGGTTTATACTCATAAATATTTTTAACATGGCTAAAAGTATTAACAAAATAGATTTTTATAAGCACCTCAGAATATATCTTACTTGGTGTGTTTTGTTTTTCGTCATTAATAAAGTGACATCACCTAATGTGAATTGGTTTATTTATCCTATTATGGGATGGGGTATCTCTATTTTTATACAAGCCATTAGGGTGTTTTTTCCTTTAGGAGACGAGAAAGTAAAAGCATCATCTCATTTGCCTTCAGGAAAGGAGATGAAGGAAGATTTCTTAGATTTAAAACCCTTGCAACAGAAGAACTGGAAGGAGGAAGATATTGTATGACCTTACTGTTTCACTGGTTTTATTTATATTTGACATATTTTTATTGTTTTTTTAAATAGTTTGTTTTGGCAGATACTTTGGTGATTATTCCTACTTATAACGAGAAGGAAAATATAACGGCAATTATAAATGCCGTATTAGATTTAGGTGATGATTTTAATGTGTTGGTGGTGGATGATGGTTCTCCAGATGGAACAGCTGACTTGGTGGATTCAATGATCTTATCTAACCCTGAACGTATTTTTATTCTTAAAAGAAAAGGAAAAGCAGGATTGGGAACAGCTTATATTGCTGGCTTCCATTGGGCTTTAGGTAAACATTATTCTTTTATTTGTGAAATGGATGCTGATTTTTCTCATCCTCCAGCCGATTTAGTGCGTTTAAGAAATGCTTGCTTTTTACATGGCGCTGAGGTCGCTGTAGGCTCAAGATATACAAAAGGGGGAAATGTTAAAAATTGGCCTCTTGATAGAATTTTTATTTCTTATGGTGCATCCCTTTATGTACGTTTGTTAACGGGAATGCCCGTTAAAGATCCCACTGCTGGATTCGTTTGTTATCACCGAAGTGTTTTATCTTCCCTCGATTTAGGTAAAATTAAATTTGTGGGCTATGCTTTCCAAATAGAAATGAAATTCGCTTCCTTTCAATCTGGATTTATTATCAAAGAAGTACCTATTACTTTCATCGACAGAACACTGGGATCGTCAAAAATGTCAGGTGGAATCATAAAAGAGGCTGTATTTGGTGTCTTACAAATGCGTTGGAATAGTTTCTTTCATTCCTACAAAAAGAATTAATTTTTTATACCTTCAAATGAAATGCCCAACGTAAAATTTTTAGAAGAATTTGAGCTAATTATTGCTCTTCCAGAGAAAGTTAGTCTGTCTAAATTAAATGCTTTAAACGATTTATTATTCGCTGTAATTGATGATATAATTAAAAAAGATACCATTTTTTTTAACTCCCTTTTTTCTAAAATTACTTTTTTAAAACAAAAACTTGGGCTTTCTACGGAAATATCTTATTCTCTTAATCATTTTAGAATCAGTTTTCAACATATCCATAAAAGGGAAGATGTATCTGATAAAGAATTAGGTAGATTAATCGAGCTGGGACAAAATCTATTGGTTTTTCTATTTAATTCTTTCTATAAAATTGAATTACCATCTAGTATTATTTCCTCAGAGAAGTTTGATTGGATAAAACCTCAGAATAAAAATCCTACTTCTAAGGCTCTACCTTTTTTAAAAGGATTAATTTATAAAATCGATGCAGAAAAACATTTGATATATTTTAAAGCAGATTGGGAGGGTGATGACGAAATTTTAGTGCATTTTAATGTCCTTAATTTAAATGAGGTCTATACAGATACAATTATTCACCTCCATGAAATAGATAAACTGCCTGTTTCATGTATGCTAGTACACGTTAAAATAGATGATAATGGCTTTTTTCTTCCAGTTCATTTTGTTTTGGAACCAGATTATCTTTTTGATGTTACTGCTATCGCTAATTGTTTTGAATCCAATGGGGGAAATCAGGAAGGTTATTTGTTAAAGAAATTTTCTCCCAAGTCAACATCTACTTACCTGCTTGTAGGTGAAATTGCTAATTTCTTTTTAGATGCCCTTATTTCTGATCTTTCCCTCACGTTTGACTATTTATTCCCCTTGGTTTTTAAAAAAAATCCACTGAGCTATGCTCTCATCACTGATGAAGATTTGGTGAAAATAATAGATTCCTCAAAAAATATCTTTGTCAATTTACTTAAAACAATAACTAAAGATTTTCCAAAGCAACAAATTTTACCTAAACATTGCTATCTGGAGCCTTCCTTTTTATCAGAAATATATGGAATTCAAGGTCGCTTGGATTTACTATTTGAAGGGGCTGATAGAACAGTGATTGTAGAGTTGAAAAGTGGAAAAACATATCAAACAAATGACTATGGTATCAACATGCCACATTTTTATCAATTCTTGTTATACGATTTAATTATCCGGTCGCCTTCTTCCAAAAAAAGAGTAGCTGGTTTTGTCCTTTACGCGGGGGAGTCGCTTAGCCTAAGATTCGCACCGTCCAATTTGTTGCAACAGCAAAAGGCTATGGTCATGAGAAATAATTTATTATTTATAGAGCTAAGTTTAATAAATCTCGGTTTTCATGAAGATTTATTGTCAGCAGGTGAAGCTATTTTTCATCGTTTATTTGACCAAGTTTTAGAGGCGAAAGGATTCTATAAAACAGAATTAAATCATTTTATATCAACTCTTAATGATGCACCACCCATTGAAAAAAAATATTTTTATTCGTTTATAAGTTTTATTGCAAGGGAACAAAAATTAGCTAAATCCGGTGCTGGTAATTACCAAAATGGTTCAAAAGGACAAGCCTCCTTATGGTTGGAATCGGTGAAGGATAAGAAAGAAAATTTTGATATCTTAAATCATCTGGCACTTCATGCTTATCAGGATAATCAAATCACCTTTTTAAAGACAAATAAGACAGCCAATAGAGCAAATTTTAGGGTAGGGGACACCCTGCTTCTTTATCCCAGTTTGAATACAGAGCAATTCACCTCCGATTTTCAACTATTTAAGGTTTATTTATTAGCCATTGAAAAAAATGAAATTATCGTTTCACTGGTGTTCCCCCAACATGATGATTCTTTTTTTAGGCAATTTAATTTCTGGAATCTTGAACCTGATTTTTTTGATTCCTTTAATAATTTTAATCAATCGTTGTTTCGATTCCTTACGTCTGATAAAATAAAGAGGAATTTATACTTAGGATTAATTCCACCAAGTGTTTCTGAAGGGGAGGTAAAAGATATCCCGGAGAATTATTTTTGTAAAATGACCGATGAACAACGGTCATTACTGCATGCTATCATTCATTCTAAAGACTATTTTCTACTTTGGGGGCCACCTGGTACGGGAAAAACAAGTATAATGATTAGAAATTTAGTGGCTCATTACTATTATGCCACCGATGAAAATATGATGTTGCTTGCATTTACTAATAGAGCCGTAGATGAAATTTGTGAGGCTGTAGAATCCATAGGAGGAGATATAAAAGAAAGTTATTTGCGCATTGGACAAACTCAATCCTCAGCAACTAAGTTTCGATCCAATATTCTTAAAAATAAATGTGAAAAAATAAATTCGAGGAAGGAATTATTGAAGTTAATCGGTGATGCCAGAATTTTTATTTCAACGTTGACTTCGCTACAGAAAAATATGGACATCCTTAAGCTTAAAAAGTTCCATAGAATCATGGTTGATGAGGCATCACAATTACCGGATCCTGCAATGGCTGGTATTTTAGTTCATTTTCCACATTTTTTGTTAATTGGTGATCATAAACAGTTACCTGCCGTTGTTTTACAATCACAAGATCAAAGTGAAGTGAAAGATCATGATTTATTGTCTATTGGCTTTCATGATTTACGAGATTCTGTTTTTGAAAGGATGATAAAAAGGGTTGAAAAAATGAAATGGCATTGGGCACTTGGAAAGCTTAGTTTTCAAGGTAGAATGCATAAGGAAATTATGACGTTCCCAGGTTTCCATTTTTATAGTGATATGCTAAGGGTACTTCCTGAATACGCGGACAAACAAAAAAAGTTAATACAGCCTTTACCTGATCTTTCTTATGTTTTAACTTCGGAAATGGCCAGGTATATTCAATCTTCAAGGGTTTGTTTTTTTTCAACAAAAGTAGATTTGTCGGATCCAAGTGGAAAGAGTAATCAATTTGAAGCCATTCAAATTGGACAGATTATTTTATTTTTTCAGCAATATTTTAAAGAACAGCATAGAGCGTTAACAACTTTCGATATTGGGATTATTACCCCATACAGAGCTCAGATTGCTTGCATCAGAGAGTATTTAATCAGTATTGGGTTAGATATTTCTTTGTTTACTATCGATACTGTTGAAAGGTATCAAGGCAGCGCCCGTTCTATAATAATATATTCGCCTTGTCTAAATTATCCAAGACAATTAAGTACATTGGTGTCTAAGAATACGGATGGAGTGGATAGGAAATTAAATGTCGCCATCACCAGAGCGAGGGAGCATTTTATTATGGTTGGAAATGCAGAATTACTAAAAAAATCACTTGATTATGCCAACTTAATAAATTATGCAGTCTCGAAAGCATAAAAAAAGGGGTTAGGTAAAATCTTACCTAACCCCTTTTATAAAGGATAATTAATTATTTATCCCACCAAACTTTACCATCGTTTGTATCACCACCAGAGATTTTTCCTACAGCGGCTTGATAATTTGCACCATTTAAGTTAGCCTCCGTTGCAGGATAAATATACCGTCTAATAATCTGCTTAGATGAATTGATTGCAAATGGCGTTGGCTTTAAAGCTGGAACTCCAGTTCTTCTCCACTCAGACCATCCTTGTAAACCATCAGGATAGAAAGTAAACCATCTTTGCATACGAATTTTTTCCAAATTGCCTGCATTATCACCTGCTGCGAATGCAACTAATGTATTTGCATTATAAGCGTCAAAAGATGCCTGTGTAAATACTTTCCAGTATTCCATAGATAACTTTATACCGTCTTTATATAATTGTTCTGCATTTTCAGTCGTCCAGCCCAATGATGCTGCTTCAGCACGTGCCATTGAAACTTGAGCAGAAGTCAAAATGGCATGAGGTGAATTGGCTGCTCTAAAAGATGGAGCTAAGGCAAATGACCACGTAGGATTGGCGTTAGTAAACTGAATGGCCTGTTCTCTTGGAAGTCCATAAGGAATTCCTGTGATTTTACCTGTCTTGTCTGCTGTGGCAAAAGAATTAATTCTTGGATCACTTCTTTCGTTCAACATTTTCACCATGATTTCGCTAATGGCTTGATCTTGACGAGTCAGATAAGCAGCATACCATGGATTGTTAAAGTTTCCACCAGGATAATTTAACATAGCATTATCAGCATTTGCAGTAATAACTCCACCATCAGCTGCTAATGCAGCTTTAGCCTGTGTAGCACCTGTTGCAGCATCTGCTTTAGAAATACGTAAAGCCAATACTAATCTTAGTGAATTGGCAAATTTTTTCCAACGAGTAATATTACCGCTGAATAAAATATCACCTCTTGCAGCCAATCCACCGTCAAATTGTTTCACCGCTTCGTCCAGTTCCTTGAACAAACCGTTATAAATGGTTTGTTGTGCATCATAAACAGGTTTTATTTCACCAGTAAGTGCCTGAGTGTAAGGAATATCACCAAAATAATCTGTTAATCTTGCAAAGTAATAAGCTTTCAAAATGCGTGAAATGGCTATTTGATTGGCGTTAGAACCCTGAACCAATGCGGCTGTTTTTAAATCAGCATCAGTATTGTTTATGATTACATTTTGAAGATCATAAAGTACCCCTGAGTAGGTGCCAAATCCACCTTCAACTCTGGAATATAATGATCCGTCTGTATATTGTGATTGGGCAAAATATTGGCAATACAAGCCTTCTCCAATAAAGGTACCCCCCATTCCTGTGATGGCATTGGTTATTAAAGCGGCAGTTACCGGCTTGTTTGTTCTGTTTGGGTCGACATTAGTATCCCCAAAGTCCGTAAAACTATCGCAAGCGGGAAAAAATCCGATGGATGCTAAAAGCATCAAAAGGAAAAATGTAGAATTATTATTTCGTTTCATATTACCTTTTTTTTAGAATTGTAGTTTAAGGTTAAATCCAATACTGCGTGTACCTGGGAACTGACCATTTTCACCAAATGTGCCAGCTAGCTCGCTTGGATCAAAATCGCGATTTTGTGCATAAATCAACCAAGGGTTTCTTGCTACTAATGAAATAGTTGCTCCCTGAATGAATTTAGCAAAAGAAGTATTTGCCACAGGAATACTGTAACCAAAACTTACTTCTCTTAATTTCACAAAAGATAAATCAAATAAATGATCTTCAGCAATACCTCTGTTTACAAACTGATGGAAATAGTTAAAGCCATCAGCATACATGGAAACTGGTTCGCCAGCTGCATTTACGCCTTCTACTTTAACACCACCACCAGCACTTACGTCATCGCGAACGTTATTTCCTTTGTCATTAAGTGCTCCAGTTGCAGCAAATAATCCAGAGAATTTACCCCATGCATCAGATAATGAATAGTATTTACCACCAAATGAATAGTCAATGTTAAAGCTAAATGAGAAATTTTTATAAGTCAACTGACTTACAAATCCTCCTGTTACATCAGGTAAAACACTTCCTAAATACTGGTTTGGTACTGATGTGTATAATCCATTTTTATCTAAAATAGCTCTTCCCTGATCATCACGCTTAATAGCACCACCACGTAATTGTCCCCATTTCTCGCCAACTACATTCACCTGACGCACGCCAAATCCTGTAAAAGCACTATTTACACCTACTAATTGTTCTGTAATTCCAGCTGTTAACTCTTTAACCTCATTATCGATATTAGCAAAGTTTAAGGTAACATCCCAGTTTAAATCTCTTGTTTTGATAGGATTTAAATCTAAGGCTATCTCAACGCCCCAACGGTCAATTCTACCCGCATTGATTAATTTACTGCCAAATCCACTCGCTGAAGTAATTGGAATACTTAAAATTTCATTGATTTTCTTTTCCTTGAAATAAGTAGCACTTAGACCAACTCTGTTATTAAAGAATTTTAAATCTGTACCAATCTCTAAGGCAGAGGATAACGAAGGTTTAATACCCGCATCAATTAATCCGTCTGGTGTTGCCATAAGGAAGTTACCTGCTGTCCATTGATTAGCATTTAATCCATAAAATAAATCTAATTGATAGGCTCCTAAATCAGATCCTACCTGAGCAACGGATGCTCTAACTTTACCAAAACTTAAGAAAGGAAGGGCATTCGATGTTAGTTCACTAAATACAAAACTTGTTCCTAAACTTGGGTAAAAATAGCTGTTTGCGTCAGCAGGTAAAGCTGAACTCCAGTCATTTCTTGCTGACCAGTCAAGGTATAATAAACTCTTATAACCAAAAGAACCTCTTGCATATACAGAATTTACCTGCTTTAAAGATCTACCTTCTGAAGGTACCTGTGCTACTTTTGAATTTCCTACGGTAAACAAATCAGGTACGTTCAAACCTTGAGAAGTCGAACCAGAAATTGATTTCGATTTATCTGTTCTCATGTTTACACCAGCATTGGCTTCAACACTTATATCTCCAAATTTATCAGCATAAGTAGCAATAGCTTCATAATTATCTTCTCTGAAATAAGTTAACTGCGTAGAATAAGCATTAAAGTAACCTGTTTGTATACCAGATAATTGTAATATGTTATTTAGTTTATCTTCAAAATCTGTTTGGTACTCATTTCTACGGATAAATCCAGTTATCTTGAATTTATCACTCAATTTTGCCGTTAAGTTAACATCACCAAAAAATCTTCTGGTATTTGTTACAATATTTCTGTTGTTGAAATAATCGTAAGGATTATACCAGTAATTGGCAGCATAGAAATTTCTTGGACTGGTGTTATATTTTGGAACGTTGTAATGGTTCCAGCTAGCTAAATATCCTTCAGGTGAAGTCATTCCCTGAAGTTCTTTCATTTTGCTGAAATCTAAATCACGATGAAACCATGAGTTAAATGAACCTGTTGAATTATTTCCATATCCATCAGAAAATTCACCTTTTATTCTATTGGTGACATAGTTGATGTTCGCTCCAATCGTGATGTATTTTCCTAAATCTACATTGGTATTGGTAGCCACCGTATATTTATCTGATCCGGAGTTAGGTAACATACCTTTTGCACCTTGGTTTGACAAGGATACACGAAGATTATAGTTGTCGCCTCCCGTTTTGAAGTTCACGTTATTCAACGTAGTAATACCTGTATTATAGAAATCGCGGATATTGTTTGGTTGACCTTCTAACTTCGCTGTTTGCATATAATAAGGATTCTTATCACTTTTGTACCATGAGTACCAAGGAATATACTCCTGTCCTGTCATTTTAGGACCCCAGCTGGCGTCATCTTCATAATCGTGGTAAAATTTACCATCCAGTGCTTTCCAATCAGCTGGCATACCAGCGTTCCATGTAAATTTGATGAGTTCTGACTCACCACCGCCTGCGTGGGTGTTTTGATATTCAGGTAGGATATATACTTTATCAAAGAAAGTACTTTGGTTAACTTCTACACCAATACCTTTACCTTTATTACCTTTTTTAGTAGTTACCACGATAACACCAGCATCTCCACGCTGACCGTAAATAGCTGTTGCGTTAGGTCCCTTTAAAACGGTAACGCTTTCCACATCATCCATGTTGAAGTCAAATGAGTTGGTAACAGGCGTTCCGTCAACAACATACAATGGTCCTTTGTCAGACAATGATCCGGCACCACGAATACGGATTGAAGCACCTGAATTTAACTTCATGGAAGATTGGCTTCTAACCTGTACACCTGCAATTTTACCTGCTAAAGCATTATTAATGTTCGTTTGGCGAATAATCGTCAATTGCTCATTATTAATTTGCTGTGCTGCATAAGTTAAAGATTTCTCAGAACGCTTGATTCCCAAAGCGGTAACTACTGCTTCCTCAAGTAAAATTCCTTCCTCCAAGGTTACGTCAACAGTGTTTGAAGTCCCTAAGGTTATTTCCATTGTATTGAATCCAGTGTAACTGAAAACCAATACGTTAGATCCCGTAGGCACACTGATAGAATAGGTTCCATCTATGTTGGAAACCGTGCCTCCAGTAGAACCTTTAACGAGAACACTCGCGCCGATAAGAGCCTCACCCTTAGCGTCTGTTACTTTTCCGCTTATGGAACGCTGAGCCTGTGCCAGGCTAAACACTCCAAGAAAAAGCAATAATGTAAGTAAATGTTTTTTCATAAGAGAATAATGTGTTGATAAATAAAATATTTTAAATATGAAACGCAAAATACTTTATAAATCTTAATTATTATTCTAAATGAATTAAAAAATATCAAAACTTATTAATTAATAGTATTACTATTATTTAAAAATTAAGGTATGTTTAGCCATTTGTGTACCTGAACACTCATTTTCCATTGTGGATTTTTTAAACAATATGCCAATGTTTGCTGCTCTGTTGTTTTCGCATTTTGTCCATCCATGGGTTGTAAATAAAAATGGTCGAATGTGAGTTGTTCAAATTGCTTTGGATCAGCATCCGATTGTGGGTAAACAAGTTTGAGTTCATTTCCCTGGGTTACCACCAGCTTCGCCGTCGATTTAGGGCTTACGCAAACCCAATCTATGCCATCTACAATGGGTTTTGTGCCATTCGTTTCGACAGCTAACTCAAATCCATACTTTTTTACAGCCTTGGTAAACGCGACATCCATCTGTAAAAGAGGTTCTCCTCCGGTACATACTACGTAAGGGGTTCCTTTTGAAAGGTCGGGCCAGCAGGAAGCAATTTTCATAGCTAAATGTTCTGCATCAGGATAGGTTCCTCCATTT
>Ga0208787_1000699_pt1 | contig 15512 bp, 10 predicted proteins | sample Wag4_2014_7_11_FD_187362 | JGI IMG/M metagenome (GOLD analysis project Ga0208787, IMG submission 187362) | Fresh water microbial communities from Ohio, USA - Utica-2 Time Series HT 2014_7_11 (SPAdes) (version 2) | ecosystem: Environmental > Aquatic > Freshwater > Water tank | place: USA: Ohio... | reverse complement strand
TTGATTTTATCCTTTTTGATTGATTTTGACTTCATGATTTAACCAATTTAACACCGCCAATTAATCTATCCATAAAAAAACACTTGTCCCTCTTCCCTTCTCTCTCTTCCCTCTTCCCTCCTGCCTCGTGCCTTGTGCCTTGTGCCTCTTCCCTTATCCCTAATCCCTTCTCCCTACGCTATCCATTCCTGAACAACCCTTCTACAAATGCTTTTTTATCAAACACCATGAGGTCTTCAGCTTTTTCGCCAACACCAATGAATTTCACTGGTATTTTAAACTGGTTGGCAATAGCAAGTACGATTCCCCCTTTGGCGGTTCCGTCGAGCTTCGTGATGGCGAGTGCAGAAACATCTGTGGCAGCTGAAAAATGTCTTGCCTGCTCGATGGCATTCTGTCCCGTTGTTCCATCCAAAACCAACAAAGTTTCGTGTGGTGCATCTGGAATAACTTTTTGAATAACCCTCCTGATTTTACTTAGCTCTTCCATCAGGTGTACTTTGTTGTGCAACCTACCAGCTGTGTCTATCAACACTATATCAACTCCTTTTGCAACGGCACTGTTTACGGCATCGAAAGCTACAGAAGCCGGATCACTGCCCATTTCTTTTTTTACGATAGGCACACCTGCCCTTTCGCTCCAGATGGTCAACTGGTCAACGGCAGCAGCCCTAAAAGTATCTGCGGCGCCAAGCATCACAGACTTACCAGCGTTTTTGAAATTGGTGGCAAGTTTACCGATGGTAGTTGTCTTACCAACACCATTGACACCCACAACAAGCACAACAAAAGGCTTTTTCCCTTCTGGCAATTGAAAGTGTTTGAGTGTATCCTGTTCGTCTTCTACCAGGATAGACATTACCTCTTCGAGCAGGATGGCATTAAGTTCTCCAGTACCCAGGTATTTATCTCGTGCAACCCGTGACTGAATTTTTTCAATAATTTCCAATGTGGTATCGACGCCCACATCAGCAGTGATAAGTGCTTCCTCCAGCTGATCCAGTACTTCATCATCTACCTGTGATTTGCCTGCAATGGCCTTGGAAAGCTTTGAGAAAAAGCCCTCGCGGGTTCTTTCCAACCCTTTATCAAGCTGCTCTTTTTCTTTTTTCCCAAATAGTCTGTCAAAAAAACCCATAGACTCTGTTTTAGTGCATCTTCAATGGCTCATTTTGTTAAAAACAAAAGCTGTTCCGCATTTCTTGCCGGAACAGCTCTTGATAAAGAATCTGAGTATTTTTAATTTGCAAGGTATTCCTTGACCTTATCCTTGTGTACAATAGCCTCTTTAAAGGTATATGCACCAGTTTTCGGACTTCTTACAGCCCTGATGACCTTGGTCCAGTTTTTCGCTTCAGCCGATGCTTTGGCGTCCTTAATTTTCGCGTTTTTGGAAGCTGCTTTTGCCATGATTATTTAATTTCCTTGTGAACAGTATATTTTTTAAGGATGGGGTTGTATTTCTTCAACTCCATACGCTCAGGCGTATTTTTCTTGTTCTTGGTAGTGATGTAGCGACTTGTACCAGCCATACCAGTAGTCTTGTGCTCTGTGCACTCTAAAATCACCTGAACCCTGTTTCCTTTCTTAGCCATTGCTTTGGATTATAACGTTAATCAAATATTTACACCTTGTGAACGCAGCTCTTTCACTACAGTATACAATCCGTTTTTGTTGATTGTGCGGATTGCCTCTGATGAAAGCTTTATTGTTACCCACCTGTCTTCTTCAGCCAGGAAGAAACGCTTAGTCTGCAGATTAGGCAGAAAACGACGCTTTGTCTTGATATTTGAATGGGAAACCTTGTTTCCTGTGATGGGGCGCTTTCCTGTTACCTGACATACTCGTGCCATAAACTCTATTTTTTAGGGACGGCAAAGATAATAATAATTCAATTATCGTCCAAATTAAATATCAATTGCTTCTCCATAAGCAGCTGCAACAGCTTCCTTGACAGCTTCACTCATGGTGGGGTGAGGGTGAATGGCATTGAGGATTTCATGCTGTGTTGTCTCCAGTTTTCTGGCTACAACAACTTCTGCAATCAACTCTGTTACACCTGCACCAATCATGTGTGCACCGAGAAATTCACCATACTTGGCGTCAAAAATCACTTTGACGAACCCATCTGTATTGCCTGCAGCGCTGGCTTTACCACTGGCCATGAACGGGAATTTGCCAACTTTGATTTCATATCCTGCTTCTTTGGCAGCCTTTTCAGTATATCCGACTGAAGCAATTTCCGGAGAGCAATAGGTACATCCTGGAATGTTGTTATAATCAATTGCATCTGGCTGATGGTGGTGTTTCTTCTCAAGGTACGCAATAGCTTCAGCAGCATTGATCCCTTCTTTTCCGGCAACGTGGGCCAGTGCCTGACCGGGTGAGCAGTCACCAATTGCATAAATACCTGCAACAGAAGTCTGCTGGGTTTTATCCACCACTATCCTTCCCTTATCTATCCTCACGCCATTCTCTTCCAGTCCAATATTCTCAATATTCGGAGCGATACCAACAGCACTCAGCACAATATCAGCCTCTATCACAGACTCACCTGAAGCATTTTTTACATGTGCCTTGACCCCTGAACCTGCGGTATCAACCTTGGTGACTTCACTGGAAGTGAGTACGGCAATTCCCTTTTTCTTCAATTGTTTCTCCAACTCTTTGCTGATGTCCGCATCTTCTACAGGCACAATTCGATCCATAAACTCAACGATAGTAACCTTGGTACCCATCGAATTGTAGAAATCTGCAAACTCTACACCGATTGCACCGCTTCCTACCACAACCATAGACTTTGGCTGCTCGGGCAGTACCATCGCTTCCCTGTAACCAATTATTTTCTTACCATCTTGAGGCAGGTTAGGAAGCTGTCTGCTCCTTGCACCAGTAGCAATGATGATATACTTTCCTTCAACAACTTGTTTGGAACCGTCAGCTGCAGTTACTTCAATTTTACCTTTAGACGCTATCCGACCGTAGCCCATGATGACATCGATCTTATTTTTCTTCATCAGGAACTGAACACCTTTGCTCATTTTGTCTGCCACACCCCTGCTGCGTTTGACAACTGCAGGAAAGTCATGTTCAACTCCGGATGACTTTATACCGTAGTCTGCACTGTGCTTCAGGTAATCGTAAACCTGTGCACTTTTCAGGAGTGCTTTTGTTGGGATGCAACCCCAATTCAGACATACACCTCCGAGGCTTTCCTTTTCAATGATGGCCACCTTGAAACCAAGCTGTGAGGCCCTGATTGCAGCGGGGTAACCACCCGGACCGCTTCCTAAAACGAGTACGTCGTATGCCATGACTGTTTGTTTTTTGGTTTAATGGGTGCAAAATTAATGCATCCTTTTCATAAAATGTCAGAACTATTTGAAATGAGTCAGGTGCTTACTGAATCTTTTTGCAGCGAGTGTTCCAACCTGCTTCCCCTGCCATTCTCCAGCCGTAATGGCATCACGGAAATGGATGCCTCCATATAACCGTGAAATGGCTGCTTCTGCCGCTGCTGCATGAAATGAACTGAATATCCGAACCGGCAAACCAAACTCAACTTCAGTATCATCTGTAAAACTGAAATCCTCACCAAAAATCCGGGTCAGGATAATGGCAGCAGTATGTGAAGCAACACTGTGGCCTGATACATATTCAGGAAACGGAGGTGTTTGGAGGAGGGGCCTCCAGGCTGGATCTATTGCCTGCTGTATGATGGTTTCAGGCCTTACCCTGTTACTTCGGTATTTTTCATCCCAACAGGCTATGAATCCATCTGCCAGGGATATAGCAGTAAGTGCATGGGCCAGCGCAGTTTCGTTCATAGTCATTCCTGCATGAATCGCTGCTATGCCCGTAATGCCTATCCAGTGACCTCCCGGCGAAATTTTTTTTAGTCCGAATTCAACATGTCCGATTTGCGAAACCGCAAACGGATTACAATCCCAGAAACTAGCAATATTTTTTTGTTCCTCAGTAGCTTGTTTACCCAAATTATATACTTCAGTTAACTGTTTGTAAAACGAGGAACTTTTGGACAGGTTAAACTTGGCAGGAACAGGAGGTTTGAATTGTTGTGCGGAGTCAAGCAAAAACGTTCTGATAGTATTCCAATGTGGCTCCACAGGAGACATGAAAACAGGTGGTGTTGGCTGCCAATAAGCCTGTCCGTTTCTGGGTGTATACCTGGCTCGGTTATTCAATTGCCTGAAACCATCAGTTGCCGCAAAACTTGTTACGTGCTTAACGATTTTATCGGCTGCAGATTGAGAAAAAATCAATCTAGATTCCGAAAAAACAGATTTCTTGTGAAGATTTATGACAGAGTCAATTTTCGATTTTAGTACGAATCCTGAAGGAAGCAATCTCTGTGCCATCTTATAGACTACCAGCATCATGGTTAGTCCGGGCTCTGCACCATACTTTTCTTCATTGTCCAATACCGGGGCAGAAAACTTGTGTATGCTACCAGACAGGCTTTTGTAGCCTGTATCAAAGAGCGCTGCAGATTCGTAGGCAGCCAGGTTTATATAAGCGTAATACCGGCTTGCAGCAACCGGAGAAGTTACATCAGTTACCATAACATCGGTAGCAGATTTCAATGCAACCACATAATCTGTTGCACTATACTTCTGTTGAGCGTTCACCAATGATGCAAAAAAACATACCAAGCACAAACAATATTTTTTCATCCCTGCCAAAATTGATCAGTATTGATAAAAAACGGGTTCATCATTGTTGCGTCCAACCATCAGGATTTTTTTACCTCCCGAGCCTGGCAATACCAATAGATCCCTGACTGCTCCTTTAACTTGTAATCCGGATTTAACTTGATTTACATATTGAAAGTTCCCCTTGTTATCCCCTGTTAATAAAACACCATAAGAAGCATCCATTTTTCCAATTTTTATCCTGGCCTGTTCATTATTCCCAAACAATAAAATATCAACAGATCCATCATTATTGAAGTCACCTGCATGAATAACGTGAACTGGCGAAAAGTTAGCTTCCACCGGTAGAGCATGTAAAATAAATCCGTCGGCTGTATTTTCAAACCAAACTGTTTCCAGTACTTCCGCCTGCAACAGTGAAGCCATTTGTAGCTGTGAACTGTCCAAAATATCTGTAAGGGTAGCATCAGCATAGGAATCATAGGTTGGAAACCGCTGTCTGAGGCTAACCATCTGATCTGTAAGTTCATCGCGGGAAGCCATGGGATATAATTTCCCCATGATATTGTGAAAGAATAGCGGGTCAACAAAGCCATTGTTATCAAAGTCACCGTAATACAACTTAACCGGATTACCCGTATCCACTTTAAAAGGAGAATTTGTCCCCCAGTTTCCGGCGATGAGATCCAGGTCACCGTCTTGGTCGAGATCTGATGCTTTGATACAGTTCCACCATCCAGTATAAGATTTGGAAAAAAAGCGTGCTGAGATATCCTGCATCTCACCTTCCTTGTATTGAAATACGCGCGGAGACATCCATTCGCCCGTTATAATGAGTTCATGGGCACCACTTTGGTCAATATTTATCCAGATTGCATCAGTTATCATGCCGAGCGAACTGAAAAATGAAGCTTTCGCTGTTGTCACATCCCAAAACTTACCTTTACCATCATTCTCCAATAGCATACTTGAAGGAGCCATAGGGTAGCTACCGGGGATGCACCTTGAACCAATAAACAGATCCTGATCTCCATCCGCATCAAAATCGAGCGCTACAACCACAGACCCAGCATTTAGCTCAATCGGCAATAATTCTTTCTTGCGGATAAACCTCCCACCCTGATTCAGATATAACCTATCTTGCAACATTTGTTCATCGTCTATAGCATATCCTCCACTTACCACATAAAGATCAAGATCTCCATCCTGATCAACATCAACAAAAACAGCATCGCAATCTTCGGCTTCGGCATCGGTTGCAAAATCCTGCTGAACTTTTTCAATATATGATCCGTCACGGTTTTGAACAAAGAGCTTACCTGCTTGTCCTTTTGGTCCGCATACGTAAACATCCTCGAGTTTATCGCCATTCACATCCCCAGCTGCAAAACGTGGACCACTGAATGAAAGCATATTCGGCATTAAGGGCTGAAGTTTAAAATCATTGACTTTGTCTTCGATATGCTGATAGCTTATTTTAGGTGCAGCCTTTGTGAAAAGCGGACTACTTCTTTTTTGAATTGGTTCTTTGCCTTTTATATTGAAATCCTGCGCAATAACAAGCAATGTATCTGAAGGAATACCGCGATTGATTACCTGATAATTACCATCAGGCCAGCGTATAGCAAGAGAATCAATTGTAGCTGCGCTGAATCCAGCATGCAAGGGCGTTTGCATAGACGACTGAAATCCATGAACCGGATAGTTTTGAAGGGTAATTGTTTGATCCGATGCAAATATGGTAACAACAGCTCCAATTGCTGCGGTATTTCTGCCTGCACCCTTAAGTCTAAGTTGTAAATAATGCCCTTTGCCTTTTGATTCAACATGGTTGTTGCTGTAAATACCAGCTTCTTGATTCATGCTGTTTACAACCAGGTCAAGGTCTCCGTCATTATCCAGGTCAGCATAAACAGCACCATGAGAAAAATTAAGTTCCTCAAATCCCCAATCCGCGGACCTGTCTCTGAATTTAAGGTCACCCTCGTTCTGGAAGATGTAATTATGCAAGGGTGTAGACTTTATTCCCTGCAGCATCTGAAACATGCGGTTATCTGTTTTTCCCTGGATGTGTTTTAATCTTTCATCTGCATAAAACTTCATAAAATCCCGGTTAATCATATCACGACCGTAGCCATTGGTCACAAAAAGGTCTTTTAGACCATCATGATTGAAATCAGCAAATAAAGCAGCCCAACTCCAGTCTGTATTTGAAACACCTGAAACTTGTCCAACTTCACTGAATGTTCCGTTACCGTTGTTTAGCTGAAGCATATTGCGCATCAGCTGATGGTAGAAACCATTTTTAAGGGTGTTATTATAAAGTTCGTAGTTATCAGGTGCGTATAACAGCTTCTGCCGCCTGTTATCTTCAGGAAGCATATCCAGCGTATAAATGTCTATTAAACCATCATTATTGATATCAGCAGCATCCACTCCCATGGAAAAATTGGACAGGTGTCCGAAAGACTGTTTTAGCTTTTCTGAAAAAGTACCATTGCGGTTATTGATATAGAGGTAATCTTCCTCAACATAGTCATTGGAAACATAGATATCTGACCAGCCGTCATTGTTGATATCTGCCACATGCAAACCCAATCCGTATCCAAGTGGATTGGATATGATACCGGACTTTTGTGTAATGTTGACGAATTTGCCATTGTTATTTTGATAAAGGTGATCTCCGGCAAATGGATCCGTCATTTTCTTTACATAAGCTGCATCAAAATTCCGGAGGTTTTTAATATTGTGGTTCAAGACGTACAAATCAAGATCCCCATCCCTATCCATGTCAAAAAAAGCTGCATGGGTTGAATAGCCCATGTCTGCAACACCCATTTGCTTGGCTTTATCGGTAAATGTCAAATCACCATTGTTGATAAACAATTGATTGGCCCGTTGCACTGAATCCAGGTCTCCAGAATAACAAACATAAATATCTAAAAAACCATCTCCATTAACATCTGCAACTGAAACACCGGTCTTCCAGCCTACCCTTCCTGCCACGCCGGCAGTTCGGGTAATATCATCAAACTTGAACCCTCCTTTATTGAGGTACAGCTTATTGGGAGACATATTACCTGTAAAGTAAAGGTCTACCAGGCCATCGTTGTTGAAATCACCGGCCCCCACCCCACCTCCATTGTAAAAATATTCATAGGTAATGATGTTGACTCCGGCACTCTCAATGATTCTATTTTGAAAGGAAATGCCAGTAGAGTCAGACTGAATCTGCCTGAAAAGGGGTTGTGCTTTTACTGATTGTGTATCCATGAAATTAATAAACAACCATGCAAACAACTGAACACAGGCAAAGGAATATTTTTTAAACATGGAAAATGTTTAGGTTTCAATGCGAAGTAATTCAAAGTTAACTATAATAAAAATGTCAGGCCCAAGGGCCTGACATTTTTTAAAATGCGATGAAAACCGACTAGTTGTCCCACCATACACGAGAAGCCCATGCATCTGTGGCAGGAGCGAGACCGCTCAAACCTGCTTTGTAGTTGTCGCCATTTACTGATGCTTCACCAGTAGGATAGATCTGCCTGCGTGGAATTGCTCCACCGGAGAAATTACCAGTGTAAACTACCGGCGTAAGCGCTGGGAATCCAGACCGTCTCCAGTTGCTCCAAGATTCAGAGAAGTTCAACAACATTCCGGTTGTTGCCCAGAATTGTTCGTTGATTTGCTTCAATGAAGCAGCTTGGCTGCTAGTGTTAAGCGGATTGGCAGCAATGTAGCTGTCGATAGCACCAGCAGCAATTGAACCTGCAGCACTGAACGTAGCGAGAGACTGCATACCAGCCTTCACACCATTGGCATAATGTGTAGCTGCATTTCCACCAACTGACCAACCTCTTGCGGCAGCTTCAGCCAACAACAGAGAAGTTTCAGCAGCAGTCATGATAAAGAATGCTACATCTCTGTTTGGTGTATAAACAGAAGTACGTGGACGGGAATACTTTCCGATAGGAGACAAATCACCACCGGTGCCTGTACCACCAGGATAACCCGGAGACTTGGTAATATCTGTAGCACCACCATTCAGGTCGAAACCATTTGGCTGACCAAGTTGATTAGCCGGATCGTTATCGCCAGCTGGTCCGAATGTAGTATTACCAGTAAGACCTGCAGGAGGAACTTCAGCAACCACACCAAGCCTTGGGTCATTGGTAGATTTAAGATAATCGATGAGCGTCTTGCTCCAGCGAACTGAATAGAAGTCTGCAGGAATATCAAGCGCACGTGCATTTGGATTGGTATAGCCTGTAGCGATGCTGCCTTTAAGGAATGCATCATCAGCAGCAGTCATCATGACACCACCAGCAAAGGCTTTCTCAGCCCAGCTTTTGGCATATGCTGCATCACGCTTGGTGAAACGCATGGCAATGCGGAGCATGACTGAATATCCAAGCTTTTTCCACTTTGCAACATCTCCACCATAGAAGAGGTCAGCACTTGGCTTTGCTTTGGCAGCATTGAATTTAGTGAGTGCAGCATCAAGCTCCGCAAGCAACCCTTTCATAACAGCTTCCTGCTTGTCATATTTAGGCTGAGCAACTCCCTCATCACCCTTAAGCGCTTCAGAATAAGGAAGGTCACCATAAATATCTGTAGCATACTGCATAGCAAGTGCTTTCATCACGATGGCAGCAGAAACAGTATTAACTTTCTCTGCATCAGCACCAAAATCCTTTACAACCTGCTGTGCAAGGCTGGCAGATCGGTAACAGTTGCTCCAGCTACTGGCAGTATATGAATTGGTGTTGGAAGATTGTACATACTTATCCATGTTGCTGTAGTAATTCGCAGCACCAGATGTTGTAGAAGAAAAAATCTGAACCCAACCAGATTGGAAGAGGATCGGTCCAGCATAACCACCGATGGCTTCTTTATAAGTGTTCTGTGCGTTAGACAGAAAGAAGTTTGCATCGAAGCTCGCCGGGCTAGCTGCAAGCGGATTGGTATTCAGGGCTTCGAAATCCTTCGTACAGCCTGAAAGAATCACAATCGCAGCAGATATTGGCAATAATATTCTTTTCATGTTGATTAATTTATTGATATGTAACTCGAAACCTGCGCTCATTATTTTTTAAACTTGACGTTTACATTCACACCAAACGACCTGGTAGAAGGAAGGTTTGTACCCTCGATACCATAATAGTTGATGCTTGAACCAAATGTAGCTTCAGGATCGATATTCTCGGTCTTCTTCATCAAAACCAACAAGTTGCGTCCAACAAGTGATACATTGATATTTTCAACAATCTTCAGTTTGCTGACCATGGATTGTGGGAGCACATATCCAATGGAAACCTGACGGAGTTTGATGAAATCACCATCCTGAACATGCACTTTGGTTACGTTTTGAGCGAGTGCAGTGTAATATGCCTGTGGAGCAGCAGAAACTGTGTTCGCATTGCCATTGGCATCAACACCTGTTTTGATACCAGATTCCCTGCCAACAAGTGTTGCTTTGTTCAGACCCCTAATCATAGAGTAATAGCTGGTTTGAGAAAGCACTTTATTACCATAGTTGTAATCAATCAAGAAAGAGAAAGTCAGACTCTTGTAGTTGAATTCATTATTCAAGCCACCGAAAAGTGTTGGAAGAACACTACCCTGAGCGGTCAGTTCACCCCTTACAGGAAGACCTGATGCATCAACGATCACCTGTCCTTTTGAATCATATTTATAGTCAAATGCCATGATCTGAGGACCAGCAAAACCAGGAACATAAGCAGTGATAGCATTACCCAGTGTACCACGACCAGAACCCAGGTTGAGCCTGCTGTTGGTTGGACCAGTTTTCAACACCTTGTTCTCAACACTTGTAAGGTTTAATGTAACATTCCAGCCAAAATCCTTTTTACGAATTGGTGTACCGGTAACTTGTAATTCGATACCCCTGTTCTGTACAGAACCTGATGGAATAAAACCACTGGTATAACCAGTTGCAATAGAATAAGAGGCAGGCATGATCTCATTCTTAGTCTTCTTGTCGTAGTAAGCAAAATCAACGCCTAATCTGTTTCCGAAGAATTTCAGATCAAGTCCGAACTCAAGTTCACTGGTAGTGAAAGGCTTCAGCAAACCACTTGGCAATGAAGTTGGGAAGCTTCCCACTGGAATACCATTGTAAGTATTACCCAAAGAGTAGTAAACCCTTGTTTGGTAAGGATTGGTAAACTCGTTTGAAGTAGTAGCATATGAAGCCCTAAACTTACCGTAAGAAAGGAAAGAAGGCTTGTAAAGCTCAGAGAATATAAAGCTGGCAGTTACTGAAGGAACAAATGCTGTGTTGTTATTTACAGGGAGTGTAGAATAAGCATCATACCTTCCTGTAGTTCCCAAAGTCAGCAAATTGCGGTAAGTGAAATCAGCAGTATAGTAAGCTGAGTTAACCTGTGTTTCAGAGAAACCATAGCTTCTTCCGATATTGGTTACGTTGTTGAATGCATAGAGGTATGGAAGGATAAATGGACTTCCTGAAACACCCATACCCTCAAACCTGTTTTTCCTCAGGTTTGCACCAATGGCGGCATCAAAACTGATATCTGCAGTGATGTCTTTTGCTGCACCAACAAGGGCGTCAATGTTCAACTCAGACCTGTCTGACTGGCCTTGGTTATTCAAACCACCCCTTCTACCCTGTGAGTAAGCGGTACCCCATGGGGTTACGCTCTTAGTACGGTCGAAGTTCTGATCAAGTCCCAAACGAGCTTGGGCATACAACCAATCAGTAAAGGTGTATTTCAGGGTTGTTGCTGTAGTAATACGCTTCCTGCCCATATCGTTTACAAGCTGGTTAACAACAAACCAGGGATTGCTCACATATTCATCATCACTGAACTGGATTTCAAAACCAGTTGCAGGATCATAACCCGGAGCCAGGATCTTCTGATCCATATTTGTTGCCAGGAACAAACCATTGTTTGCATTCAAAGGACCATCACTCAGGTATGGAACATTTCCTGCCAATTGGTCAAGGTAAGATGCAAAAAGACTTACACTTAATTTGGAAGTGATGTCTTGAGAAATATTCAAGTTAACGGTCTTCCTTTTCAAGTCAGTTCCACGCATGATGGAATTGCTCTGCAAATCAGAAAACGACAAACGGAAAGAACCATTTGCACCACCTTTGGAAAGTGAAACGGTATTTGTCAGAGACGGTCCCGAACGATAGAAATTCTTAACATTATCCTTTACAGCAGAGTAAGGATAAGAATTTCCGTCGAACTGAATCACTGAAGAACCATCGAGTTTACCACCCCAGCTAAACCTTCCGGTCTGTCTGGCCAATGCAGCTGTAGATGGCTTTTGTCCGCCTACACCCTGACCATACTCATACTGAAAATCAGTAAAGTCAATTGCATGCTCTTCCATGAAGTTCATGTTGTACTCTACAGAAAAGTCATTCTTCTTACCAGACTTGGTAGTAATAAGGATAACACCATTTGAGGCCCTTGCACCATAGAGTGCAGAAGCTGATTGCCCCTTAAGAACGGTCATAGTCTCGATGTCGTCTGGATTGAGGTTACCAATACCATCACCACCATCGCCACCGCCCCACTCACCAGCACCACCGCGCTGGGTGTTATCAATGGGAATACCATTGAGAACAAAAAGAGGAGAACCTGAGCTGTTCATACTGGGGTTACCTCTGAGAAGCAGCTTAACAGTACCCTGTGGACCAGAGTTTGTTCCTGCAACTTTAAGACCCGCAACACGACCACTTAAAGAGTTGGCAACGTTTGTTTCCCTGGCTACACTCAATGCTTCGTTCTTTACTAAAGTAACGGCATAACCCAGCTTCCTGGATTGCTTGGAGATACCAAGTGCTGTAACAACCACATCCTGAAGCTGCGTTGCGTCGTTTGCCAAAGAAATGTTGACACTTGACTGAGAAGCACCTACTGAAATCTCCATGGCAGTAAAGCCTACTGAAGAAACCTGAAGGGTGATGTTCCCTGTAGGCACCTGAAGACTGAAAACACCATCTGCATTGGTTGTGGTCACATTGCTTGTGCCCTTTACCTTTACAGTGGCAGAAACTACACCCGCATTATCGGGCCCGGTAACCTTACCGGTCAGCTGACGTGTCTGAGCAAAAGTCAAAAGACTGAAGCCCAGTACGTAGCAAATGGTCAGTAGCGATCGTTTCATACTGTGTTTGTTTGGTTTAAAGATTAAAATTTTTGGACGCTAAAAGTATAATAAAAAAATTGAAAAAGTGCAAGAGTTTGATAAAAGACAATAAAACTTCTACATTAGCTGCATAATTAAAGATGAAAAAAAACAATTCAAACTTTGATGTATTTCTCTTAGACGACTCTTCGGGCGTTGTCTACAAAAACCGAACCCAGAAAAAGGCAATGATCAGGTATATTGATCAACATGGGTTGAGTACAATAACCGAAATGAGCCATGAGCTCAAAGCAAGTGTACCCAAAATGACGTCTCTCATCAATGAACTGATTGCAGCCGGACTGATTCAGGATCAGGGAAAACTGGATTCTACGGGTGGCCGAAGAGCCAGTGTTTACGGACTGGTATCTGGTGCATGTTTTTTCCTTGGTGTGGATGTTAAACAATACCACATCAATTTCGGATTAATGGATTTCAATAGAAATATGGTCATTGAAAAGCAAAAAGTACCTTTTTTATTGGAGAACGATCCTGAATGCTTACAAAGACTCATTGGAACGATTGAGGAATTCATCGAATCAACCGGCGTTCAACGTCACTTGATCCTGGGTATGGGAATCAATCTTAAAGGCAGAATCAACCTCAAAGCTGGGCATAACTTCAATTACTTCCATTTTCATGATGAACCCCTAACTGATACCATTCAGAAAAAAATTGGCATCCCAGCATTTCTCGAAAATGACTCAAGAGCAATGGCTCTTGGAGAATATTACAATGGGGTTGATGCCAATGAAAAGCATATCGTTTTTGTTAACCTGGACTACGGCATTGGCACAGGTATAATCATTGATGGCAACCTCTACATAGGAAAATCCGGTTTCAGTGGTGAAATCGGGCACATCCCGCTTTACGACAATGAATTGCTCTGCCACTGTGGCAAAAAGGGATGCCTGGAAACTGAAGCCTCAGGCTATGCTTTGTTGAGAAAATTTAAAGAGCGGATTAAAAAAGGGGAATCCTCTTCTGTACTAAGAGACAACAAAAGCCCGGAAGACATTACCCTTGCTGACATCGTTTCGGGAGCTCAGGCAGAAGACACCCTGTGTATCGAACTACTTGCAGAATCCGGTGAAAAACTGGGGAAAGGATTGGCTGTATTGATCAACATTTTTAATCCCGAACTGATGATCATCGGTGGGGTGATGGCAGAATCAGGTGACTACATAAGACTTCCTGCCCGAAGTACCCTCAACAAATACTCACTGGGCCTTGTAAACAATGACACCGTGCTTAAGTTCTCTACCATGGGGGAGAAAGCCGGAGTAATTGGTGGGTGTCTGAACGCGAGAAATAAAATAATCAACTGATACTCCTCTCTACCCGATCAATAAGCCAATGCAAACAACACACGCTGGCTGCTTGACTTACCGGAATATACACAAGTTCCCGATTCCTGAGCATTGTTGAGCGGAATACACCGGATTGTTGCCTTAGTTTCCTCCTTGATTTTTTCTTCCGTTTCCGGCGTTCCATCCCAATGGGCTGAAACAAACCCTCCCTTTTGATCCAAAACAGCTTTGAACTCTTCCCAGCTGTTCACTGCTGTGATGTGCTCCTCCCGGTATGCCAATGCGCGGTTATAAAGGTTTTGCTGAATAGTCTCGAGCAGGTCTTGTATGTGTTGCGCCACACCTTCAACTGGAACCGAAGTCTTTTCCCTGGTATCTCTGCGGGCAATTTCAACAACACCATTTTCAATATCCTTTGGTCCTATTGCTATTCTTACCGGTACCCCTTTCAATTCATATTCAGCAAACTTCCAACCTGGACGATTGTTCTCAGAATCATCGTATTTGACAGATATACCCCGGGCTTTTAGTTCAGCAATCAAGGGTGATACTTTTCCATCAACTGCAGCCTTTTGCTCTGCCCCTTTAAAAATGGGCACTATAACTACCTGTAGTGGCGCAATGCGCGGAGGCAGAACCAATCCCTGATCATCGCTATGCGCCATCACCAAAGCCCCAATCAACCGTGTAGAAACGCCCCATGAAGTGGCCCACACAAACTCCTGCCTGTTTTCTTTGGTAAGGAATTTAACATCAAATGCCTTGGCAAAATTTTGTCCGAGGAAATGGGAAGTACCCGCTTGTAAAGCTTTCCCGTCCTGCATCAAAGCCTCAATACAATATGTTTCCAAAGCACCGGCAAAACGTTCATTTGGTGTTTTTACGCCTTTCATCACCGGTAAAGCCATGTAGTTTTCAACGAAATCGGCATACACGTGAAGCATTTTTTCTGCTTCCTGAATGGCTTCTTCAGCTGTTGCATGGGCAGTATGCCCCTCCTGCCATAAAAACTCGGCTGTACGTAAAAAAAGCCTGGTGCGCATCTCCCAACGTACCACATTGGCCCACTGGTTGATAAGCAATGGCAAATCCCGATAAGACTGTATCCAGTCTTTGTATGCATTCCAGATGATGGCTTCACTGGTAGGACGAACAATCAATTCCTCCTCAAGTTTTGCCTCAGGATCAACAATCAGCTTTCCTTTGTTATTGGGATCGCCCTTTAACCTGTAATGGGTAACTACGGCACACTCTTTGGCAAAACCTTCAGCATGACCCTCTTCCTTTTCCAAAAATGACTTAGGCACAAAAAGTGGAAAATAGGCGTTTACATGGCCAG
>Ga0208787_1000697_pt1 | contig 15526 bp, 15 predicted proteins | sample Wag4_2014_7_11_FD_187362 | JGI IMG/M metagenome (GOLD analysis project Ga0208787, IMG submission 187362) | Fresh water microbial communities from Ohio, USA - Utica-2 Time Series HT 2014_7_11 (SPAdes) (version 2) | ecosystem: Environmental > Aquatic > Freshwater > Water tank | place: USA: Ohio... | reverse complement strand
GACTACGACAAGGAGAAGCTTCAGGAGCGCCTCGCGAAGCTCGCCGGCGGCGTGGCTGTCCTCTACATCGGCGCCGCGACGGAGGTCGAGATGAAGGAGAAGAAGGACCGCGTCGACGACGCTTTGCACGCGACCCGCGCCGCTGTCGAAGAGGGCATCGTCCCCGGCGGTGGTACGGCGTACATCCGCGCAGCGCAAGCCCTGTCCCACCTCGAAGGCATCAACGCTGACGAAACCACGGGCATCCGCATCGTCCTGCGCGCCGTCGAAGAGCCGCTGCGCCAAATCGTAGCCAACGCCGGCGGAGAAGGTGCCGTCGTCGTCAACGCTGTCCGCGAGGGCAAAGGCGACTTCGGCTACAACGCCCGCACGGAGGTCTACGAAAACCTCTACGAGGCCGGTGTCATCGACCCGACGAAGGTGACGCGCGTCGCCCTCGAGAACGCGGTCTCCATCTCCGGCATGCTCCTCACGACCGAGTGCGTCATCGCCGACGTCGAGGAGGAAAACGCCGCCGCCGGTGCCGCTGGCATGGGCGGAGGCATGGGCGGGATGATGTAATCCCTTCGAAACAAGCGACATCCGAAAAGCCATCCCGCAAGGGGTGGCTTTTTTGTTGCCTTGAGTTTATGATTCAGAGAATGGTAGCCACTCCTCAATTAAGTCAGGGTATGCACGGTAGCCCGTTAATCCGTTGAGAGCAAATGACAAATTATCCGGGCGCAATTACATCAACACGAGCCACATATTGAATTAAAGTCCCACTGGCATCTCACGAAATATGAGAGGCTTTCAGTTGCCGCGGCTATACGGAAAGACAATGACCCACATCTAAGTGAATTGTGTGGAAGGAAGTCGAGCTAGTTTATTGAAAATTTAATCACTCGTGTGTTACTCTAAAAAATTAATATAGACAGTATAGATAATAGCCACAACAAAAAACTCTCGACGAAAACTCCCCTTCATAGTCAATGGAAGCGTCACAATTCGCAGTAACTTTCGGTCAATATACCCCCATCAGTGAGTTTGCATGCTTCTAGCATAAATGGTCTATATACTCTAAGAAATGACGCTTCAACTCCCTAGAAAATTCTATAACGCTTTACTGCGAGGCATTCGCAATGTTCTATGGTTACTCCAAGATGGAAAGATCTTCCGAAAAGAACTTGTTCTCCTAGACTTCCAACTTGACATTCCATTCTCACCCTCACATGGCTACAAGGTGACGTGCAATTCCGACGGAATGACATTGCTCAATAGCAGCGAATGTCTGGAATCACCGGAGTTTGTAAGGGCCTACTCCGCTTCCCTCCAAGTTAACGATTGGAGGGGAATGAATGGTGAACGCATGGACATGCGATGGCGCTATTACGTGGTTCTTCACTACGCTAATGCAGCCAAGGAGCTACCTGGAGATTTTGTCGAATGTGGCGTTTACAAGGGGGGGTATTCGAGGGCCATTTGTGAGCATATCAATCTTCAAGCACTAAACAAAACGTTTTATTTGTTTGACACATTCGAGGGACTGGATCCGTCTCAAGCCAATCAATCTGAAATAGATTCTGGTTTATTGGAAACGTATTCTGGTTATGATGTGGTTCATCTCGAGGCTTTGAGAGAAACGTTCAGAGGTTTTCCAGTTGAGTTCATCAAAGGTTCAGTTCCTGACAGTTTGTCACGCGTTCACATAGATTCGGTTGCATTTCTGTCCATTGATATGAACATGGCCGCGCCGGAAATTGCTGCCGCCAATTTCTTTTGGGATCGGATTTCATCGGGAGGGGTGGTTTTACTGGATGACTATGGATTCCATGCCCACGCAGCACAGCGTAAGGCATTTGATGAATTCGCCGTAGAGAAGAAGGTAAGGATTTTCTCGCTGCCTACGGGACAAGGCGTCATCATAAAATCCTAAATATCAGAAAGTTCACTTCACTTGTCTTGTGCACCACGGAAGTGTCTTTAACCTTTTGTACAAATCTAAATCCCCTCCGACATCCCCTCGTCTCTCCAACTTGACTTAATGATTTTAACATTCTCAAAGTGTGACTGGAAGATGTTCATCCAGAATTCCCTGCTGTTGTTCCAATAGCTCTGCCCGTACCTGGTTATCCATCCCATATCCGTGTTGTCAATTGATACCGGAACCTGGTGAAACCCCAAAGCAGTTGATTTGCAACTACGCCTCAAGGAAGTCAAGGACTCTCGCAATCCTTCCAGAGTAAAATGCTCCAAGGATCCGATCGAATAATGAAAGTCAAAGAACGCGTCCTCAAAAGGCATGGTTTCGCATACGTCACCTATAAAGATCCGGTCATTGCTCACCCCTTTATCCAAGGCCCTTTGAACGAGCAATTCTGAAATGTCAATTCCGTAAACATCCAATCCTTCAAACTTATCAAGTGCTAGAATGTTCACCCCTGTCCCGCAAGCGATGTCCAATGCTTTGCCTTCACGGAACTGAAAGAAACACTCCAATTCAATCCACGTATTCGATTGTCCCCACGTTTCGAGTCGTTGTAACATCTCTTCGGACCAATAAACCTCGAGCTCTTGTTGCACTGGAGTATGACCATGAAAAATGGTTGCTCCCCTCTTTTCATTCGCGATGGCGGCTTTAACAGAAACTAAGGCCGACCAAATCGCGGGGGGCACGAAAAAGCGGACACGGTCTTTTAACTTATTCATCACACATTAATTAATTTCATTAACAATTGATTCATCTTTAGTATTGTAAAAAAGAAGTCCACTTTGGAAGTTGTGGACCTTTTGACCATTCACTGTCTTATTCAGTCCCCCACCTCCTTCGTTGAATTTTGCTCTGACGTAACCCTCTTCCAAGCTTGGGTTCGGCAAGGAAGGTACCCACTTATCGCTCCGCACAAAGAAGGCGTTGTTTCCGGCAGAATTGCACCCGATGAAAACGTACCCTTTCTGCGATGCGAGCTGGTGCAAAGAAGCCAACCCAGCGCCCCAATACTGATGCCTTCCTCCTTTATTTCTCCAAACGAAATCTGCACTATATGGGATGGTAATCGGTGCGAGTTCAAAAACTGAATTATACTCCAAGATCAAGATGACTGGCCTGATGGACTCAATTTGCTTCAACACCCAATAGTCCATCCCGTCTATGTCGACACTTAACAATCCAATCTCTGAAGAAAATCCCCGATCAAGGAACTTGGCGATGAGCTGCTCTATGTTCTCGGCGGTGATGAATGCACATAGAAACTGAACGTCATTTCTCCAAGCCACAGAATCGTGTCTACTGAATTTCTCGAAGTTGCGTTTATCACCATCGATAATCAAGCCGCTCCAGTTGTTTAGAATGGCGAGAAGCCGTGTATTTGACTCTTGATAGTCTTCTACACCGAATTCTATAAAGGTCTTGTGTGGAATATCCAACACGTGAATTAGGTATTGAATGATTCCATCTTCCCCCCACTGAGAGAAAACCTGGAATTCTACTTCGCTTAAATTCGATATCGACTCAAGATGTTTGTTTTGACATGCCTGAATCTGTCCCAAGTTAACCTTATGGGATTTCAGATCGTTCGTCGAATTGCCCCTCCGACCGCCAGGCTCGTACGACCTACGCAGCAGCGAAATGAGCTTTTTAATTTTTGTAACCATTTCTACTTAATAGTTAATAAAAAACTAAGATTCACCTTACCAGACATAGCACCATTTGATAACGCCCTCAATTGTCGATTGATTTAATCCAATTGATGGTTCGTTCCACTCCTTCCACAAGTGAGGTTTTAAACTGAAAATCACAGAGAATTTCTGGGACTTGACTGGCGACCAAACAGTTGGGGGAGCCGGGCATTCCCGTTCCTGTAAATTCAACTTCATTCTTCGTCCGTAAGTAATGCTTCGCCACCATTTCTACGACATCCTTAATGCGCGTGGGCACTCCGGTTCCAATGTCAATTGCGCCAACACCCTTCCACGGTTTGTTCAAAAGCCAGACAATGGCATCGACGACATCATCGACATACACGTAATCCCTAAGCTCTTCTCCCGTTCCGAATGCCTGAATTTTCCCATCGGAAGTCATCTTCTTTGCCATCTCCCAGAACAACTGTTTTCTCAATCCGGGGCCATAAACGGAGAATGGTCTTACAGCAAGTGATTCAATCCCGAACAAAGATTGATATTGCTCGCAAAGTAGCTCCCCGATTCGCTTATTCCATCCATAAGGCGAAACAGGTGAAAGCACTGAGCGTTGGTCATAACTCTCTCCATACACAGCAGCGGAAGAAAAATACACATGTTTGCATTTGCGCTGGCTCATCTTGATGGCCTCTAGGACATTCAGGGTTAATGTGCAATTGAGTTCAAAATCCAACAACGGGGTCTTGAGCGAACGGGCAACCTCCCCAGAACCGCTCGCATTGATGCAAATGTCATATTGTCTCACCCACATACTTGGATTCTGGTGAAGTTGTATGTCTGAGACTTGGAAGTAAGCTTGGATTTGAACCCATGATGAAGCACCCAAATCACAACCCGTGACATGGTAGCCGAGATCCATGAACCTCTGCGCCAAGTGGCTTCCAATAAATCCATTGCAACCAACCAATAATACATTCATGCCTGCAAAGTTGGCGAAACAAGAGCGAATCTTTCATTCTGCCGGTCTAGCGTGAGGTCAATTGCTTTTTGAAGTACTGCCCGATTTGAGCGATGATGAAAGGAACCACTTTGATATTCAATCGACCAATCCGCTTGCGCTGTGAAATCCTTCTGAATCGTTCGTTGCGAGCATACCTCCCAAAGAGCTCAAAATACGATGAATTACATCCCTCCAATTCAAAATTAGCTTTGATGAATGCCGATGCGTTGCCCCCGATCCTTTTCAGATTTGAACGGTTCGAATCGAGCGATTGAATATGCCTTGCAGCTCCTTCGGTATCGCCGATGGGTAAGACAAATCCAAGCTCACTGGAAACGACCGAATGGATTCCAGGACAAAACTCATACACAATGGGCACCAGTCCCAGTGCCATGGTTTCGAGCAAAGCAAGGGGCGTCCCATCGAGGGATGACGGAAGCAAAAAGATGTCACCCTTTGATGCTAATCGCATGCACTCGGCTGCGTCAGCGGGTGATTCCCAGTGAAAATGGGGCTTGTCCTGAATAGTAGACAAAAACGCCTCCCGTTCTGGTCCATCACCGAGTACTAGCCATTTTACTCGTACTCCTCTCTCTTGCAAGTGCTTGTCAACAAGGACCAGATCATGAATGCCCTTCAGCACATGCAGCCTTGCCAAGTATACAATAGTTAGTTCCTCGTGAGCGGGCCAAACAGTGGCATTCGGAATGTTGATACCAAAACGCACGAAATGAATTCGATCGGCTCGCGATGGAAACCGCTCCAACAACTGGCGATGCACCCAGGTGTTGTGTGCGATCCAAACATCAATGACTGATTCGTACTCAACAGCCCATTTGAGGTAAGCCACATCGTGACACATGAAAACTACACATTTCCTCGGCCTTGGATACAAAAGGAGCGACAAGAGCTCGATAGGATGATTGACCAACACAAGGCCCGGTTCATTTGAAATAAGCTCGGATACCTTTCTAGCATTCCTCCACAAACAAACAGCTTTCGAAATCAGCTGAGATGGTTTTTTGGCAATTCTCCACGGGCCTGCAGGTTCGGAAAGGTGGCAATGAAACTCGCGACCTAATCCAAAAAAGCTTTTCATCTTTGAATCAGATGAATCATCTGAAACATAGATGATATTCAAATCAAATGCATCTCGATGCGCAGTACTCAACAGGTTGGCATAAAATGTAGCAACACCCCCCAGTTTATTTTGCAAAACGACAGTCAGGTCCAGCTTTTCAGTTGGAATAGATGGTGTCACGCAGAAGTCTCTGTTTGTTTCAAGGGCTTCATTGTCCATGTCTTTTTTTGACATAATAATAACCAATTAACAATTTACGCCGCCCTGAGTTGTGCATTGGAGTTTTCGGGCTTGTCGTCTTAGTAGATAGAATTTGGAGCGCCTGATTGTCCTAATTCTAATTGGGTACTGAGCTTGTATTTGAATGCATTCAGTTAGGATTGGCGAAGATTTTGGCTAAAGTAGTGGTAGATTCCAAGTACCCAGTTTTTCAGGTTTAAAATGTTCCAGTGCAGGGCCTTGAAGTTGGTTCCGTATGCACTAACCTCCATGCGGTTAATTTCCCGCCAAGATACTCAGGTAGCCCATCGATTCGACGGTGGCCACTACTGCTGAAGTCTCCACATATGCGTCTATGGCCGTTGGAGAGTCTCACCAGAAGCATCCGTGATTACTTGAGCACTGCACCATTTCAGATTTGTCTTCGTCAAGAATGTATGTGTGTAGTCTACTTCCACAGAGGCTAGGACGAGGATTTTGCTTCAATAGTTTTTTCAGTACTTTACTTGCTCTCGACCTTCGAAATACGTTTTACTTTTTTCTTCGATATCTGTATGAAACCGCACCGAAGTAGATGCTTTCTACGCCACTTGAACTTCTCGGTTGTAGAACCTGCAGACACTTCAGGAACGTCAAATTTCCGAACCAATTCGCCGAGTTTAGCTTCTTATCATCGTCGTGAGCAAAAGCACAACCGCGAAGGCTGAAGGCGAAGGGAACTTGAGTTTATGGAACAACTTGTTAGTGGTTGCAGACTCGTTCAGTCGGCACGACCAGCAGCGACTATTATGCTAATTAAACTCGTTGACCACTAGTATTCCTCTACGGCCGCAGCACGTGAATCCAGGTTACCGCTTTTTGTGGGCCAGATTGGATTTGCATGAATCTCCGGCCGCAAACAAAAAAAAACATAACATTTTCAGCCAGTTAATCATGAATGCATGAGCTTGAGGACGCAAAAGAAGGACGCTCGTCCACAATACATCCACGTAGTATGCCGTAACCCGTTAAATCGCTGTGTTAATGAAAGTTTTCTTTAAATCAAATCAAGGCGTTGCTTCTCATTCTTCCTTTGATAATTATCATTGAAATATAGCTAAAATAATTGTCAGCCACGGCCTTTTTCAAACAATCATATTTTTGCGGTCAATGAAGTAAATTTACGGCAGAGATAAGTCAATAATTTTAGAATGAATGTAGCCATTTCTGTGATTATTTGTACGTACAATCGTGCAGAATTACTTAAGCACTGCCTGAATTCGTGCGCTAGGTCTGTTCCTGCAATGGTTGGTTTGGAGTTTTTGGTAATTGACAACAACTCTAATGACCACACGAATAGGGTGGTGATGGAGATGTCAACGCAGATACCGAACTTGCGTTACATAGTTGAATCGTCACAGGGATTGAGCTATGCGAGGAATCGGGCAATTGTGGAAGCTAAGGGTGAATATGTCTACTACGTTGATGATGATGTGCTTTTAGATCGTGCTTTCCTGGTTAACGCGCAGCACATTATAGCTGAAGCAAAACCCTTGATTTTCGGCGGACCATTTACTCCATGGTACCATTATGGTCGTCCGATGTGGTTCCAAGATCGCTATGCTTCAAGTGATTTAACGTATGTAACTCGAAGGGTTTTACCACATGGAAAATTCCTTACCGGTTGTAATTTTTGTGTGCACAAATCGCTTTTTGATCGTTTTGGAAACTTCGATACACGTTTGGGTATGCGAGGTGGCCTTGTGGGGTACGGGGAGGAAACTGAGTTGCAGCGGGAAATTCAGAATGCTGGTGTCGAGATTTGGTTTGATCCACAACTAAAGATGGATCATGTTGTGAATCCTGAAAGACTATCTGTGGACTGGTATATACAATCTGGATGGGCCTTAGGTCGGGACCGTGTTTTATCTGGGAAGGTTTCACGAAGTAAGTTTTACTTAGCTACGGTTCTTGTCGTTGGCGTTACTTTAACGGTTATCACGGGCATAGTTTGCGGTTTCAAATTGCTGCTTCGGCGTGACTATTACATCGAAAATTGGTGGATTGACACCTTTCGAAAAGCGGCAAAGAGAGCAGCAATTCTCTACACATCGTCGTTAACACGCTCTTGATGAATCTTAGTGGTGATCTGGTTGAGCCATTGTGCGACGGTTTCCGCCAGGGCTTGGTTTGAGAATGGTTTAAAACTTGATGGTTCAGGAATCGAAATGTCCGACTGATCAGAAATCCACATTTCGAGCGTTTTTTGAATTTCAGAAGAGTCAAGATAACCGAATGTTCTACCCGCGCGGAGTTGAGTGATGTAGTCATTTACGTCGCCAGGCACCTCGGAGAAGGACAATATGGGCTTCCCCGATCTGAGTAGTTCGAAGAGTTTTCCTGGGATGCGACCTGCGGCATTTGAAGCTTGGTTAATAGGAAGCAGTAGAACGCTTGCCTGTTCTAACTCACGGATGATCTCTTCACGCGGAATGGTGCCTAGAAAAGTTGTCCAAGGCATCAGGTCATACTGGGCGATGGTATTTTGTACTTCAACGTCAACAGGACCCGCAAGCCTGATCTCTAGACTTTCAGCCCACGATGTTTCGGTATCTAAAAGCTCTCGTAGTGCCTGAAACAAGCCGATGGGGTTGCGGTCCTTTCCAAGCAATCCGCCATGGAATAGGATAAATCTTCCCGGTGTAGGAATGGGTTTGTAGGTTTCAAAGTCCGCTTCATCGAATCCATACGGCAGCACTTGCACATTTCTGGCTCCGATTGCCTCCAGGTCACGAGCCCACGTAGGACTTGCGATTGAAATCAAGGACGCTGTGGAGAAAACCTCCTGTTCTAACGCGCGGTGAATCCTGTCCGCCCGTTTGCCGATTTTCATGTCCGTATAGTAGTCGACCTGGGTCCATGGGTCCTGGAAATCCGCGATCCACGGGATCTTGAATTCTTGGGCGATTCGCAACCCGATGACGGTGTTTGTATGGGGAGGGCCATCAGTAAAAATGGCATCAATGGAATGGGTCCTCAAGTAGTTCCGGAGAAACCGGACAGATGGCCGAATCCACAGGGCCCGCGCATCCGGGATGAAGAAGTTCCCCCGGACCCAAATCCCGAATTCATCGAGCATGCTCCGCTTCTCCTGAGACGTGGACGTGATGCTGAGCAAGGGCTCACGGGAGGTCCGCCCGGTGATGCGTTTGAAGAGGTTCGTGGGCTCAGGCGCATGCACACGCAGAATCTCGAGGTCACGTGGCACATCTTTGAAGTTCGAGGTGTCTTCAAACTGGTAGGAAGCATCTCGAGCAGTAAAGACTACAGGCTCCCACCCGAATTCTCGCAAGTACTTGACGATCTTCAGACAGCGCAGGACTGTTACGCCTCCAGATGGAGGCCAATGGTAGGTAATTACGAGAACGCGTTTCATGGAGTATGCTAGGCCCTAAAGCTAATCCCAGGTGTCGATGAGTTTGGTCGAGGAGATTACCTTTGGCTGACATGATTTCAGTGCAGCACGTATCGAAGGTTTTCGACTCCCAGCGGGCCCTGGACGCAGTTACCTTGAACATTCCGAAAGGACAAGTTCTCGGATTGCTCGGTCCCAACGGCGCGGGGAAGTCAACGCTGATGCGGCTCATCACAGGGTACTTGCCGGCGACCGAAGGTGAAGTGGAAGTGGCCGGACTTTCGGTCGCGCGCGAAGCGGAAAAGACGAGGGCGCTCGTCGGGTATTTGCCCGAGCACAACCCATTGTATCTCGAAATGTATGTTCGAGAGTACCTGGAGTTTGTAGCAGGATTGCACCGATTGAAGGAAGCGCGTAAGAGGGTAGAAGAGGTGATTGTAGAAGTCGGGTTGTCGCCTGAAGCGCACAAACAAATCGGTCAACTCTCGAAAGGCTACCGGCAGCGGGTAGGGCTTGCTCAGGCGCTAATCCACCGACCGGAGGTACTCATTCTGGATGAACCCACTTCGGGCCTGGACCCGAACCAACTCGATGAAATCCGCGCGTTGATTCGCAATGTCGGGCGGGATCGAACGGTGATTCTAAGCACCCACATCATGCAGGAGGTCGAGGCGATGTGCGATCGCGTGGTGTTGATTCGAAAAGGCCGGCTGGTGGCCGATGCGCCTACAGCTGAATTTGCTGCGCGTCCAGGTGGACTCGAAGGTGCGTTTCGTGCGCTGACGGCAGAATGACGCGGACAGCGCTGGTGGTGCGGTCTACAGGGTCGTGGTACGATGTGGTGGATGCCGCTTCTCAGGAACGGATGGCCGTGCGTGCTGCTGGCAGATTGCGTCTCAAGGGAGACCGGGCCACGAATCCGATTGCAGTGGGCGACTGGGTGGAGGTGGATGAAAAGGGGGCTATCGTTTCGATCCACCCTAGGAAGAATGTCATCCAGCGCAAGTCTGTGAACTTGAGCCATGCGCACCACACGCTTGCGTCGAATCTCGATGCCGCTTTCCTGATTGTGACGGTGGTGCAACCGGAGACGTCTACGGGTTTTATCGATCGTTTTCTTGTCGCAGCCGAGGCGTTCGGGGTGCCGACTACGCTCGTTCTAAACAAACAGGACGCGTGGTCTGCGCAGGACCGCATGCGAGCGGAGGAGCTGACTGCGATCTACAGAAGCGTGGGCTACGCCGTTTTGTGGACGTCCGCGTTAACGGGCGAGGGCATGGCGGAACTGAAGTCTGCACTCGCCGAGGGGGGGGTGAGTCTGCTTTCAGGTCATTCCGGGGTGGGGAAAAGCACTTTAATCAACGCCCTCGTTCCCGGCGCAGAGGCACGGGTCGGTGATGTATCTCAAGCCCACGGAAAGGGCCAGCACACGACGACGTATGCGGAACTTCATCCTTTACCTTCAGGGGGGTATCTAGTGGATTCGCCGGGGATCAAGGGATTCGGCCTGGTGGATATCGACCGGAATACGCTGCACCACCTGTTCCCGGAGTTTTTTCGGCTCTTGCCCGACTGCAAGTTTCACAACTGTCTGCACGTCAATGAACCGGGGTGTGCTGTGCGTGAAAACGTGGTAGATGGGAGGGTTCCTGAGGGTCGGTACACGAACTACCTCGACTTATACGAGAATTGGACGACATTCGAATACCGCAGGTAGTCACACCCGGCTGACCCAGAGGCCGTGGACGCGGAGGTCGGGGGAGTTGTATTGGAGGGGGGGTGCCGGTGGTGCGGGAGTAGACGGTGAGGCCGATGGCGCGGAGGATGCCGTCGCCGGCGGCGCAATCCCATTCCATGTAGGGGCCGGTGCGGCTGTGGAGTTCGGCCTCGCCGGTGGCGAGGAGGCAGAACTTGAGCGCGTTAGTGATTTGGGCAAATAGGATATGTTTCCTGTGAGCTGAATTGGTGGAGTAAGTTTGGGCAAATACAGTGTCTTTGACTGTGTGAAGAAGAGGTGATTCGTTTAGACTGCTGAAGCGGAGATTCTGGTCCGAGTGGACGAGCACGAGTATTTATCTATGAATTCATGTTGTATCTTAGACATCATTTTGTATTTAATTTATTATGAAAAGCGCACGAAAGTTTATTGTCAGAAATATTAGCTTAGGAACATGGCTCGATCGATTGCGCAGACTTGATTTATACAAATTTTATGGGGTTCCATTTTTAGCTTGGATTTTAGGCAAAGAAGTTGTTTATGTCATTCATATTAATAAAACAGCAGGGACTTCCTTAGTGAGTTCTATTCGTAATCTTGGGTGGAAGGCAAAGAAGTTTTTTATTGTCCCGTTGCCCCATAACGTCAGGATAATGGATGTGCCTCACCATCAGAAAATTGCCTTTTTTGTTCGCAATCCGTTGACGCGTTTTGCTTCTGGATTTGAGCATGTGAAACATCGCGGACGTCCTGCGTATGATTATGTTCTTACTGATAATGAGGAATACGTTTTTAAGCATTTTCAGAGTTTTCAAGAATTAGTAGAAGCTACAAACTCACCAGAGGGTAGGCTAAATGAACTAAGTGTCTTTGCGTGGTCTTCTGTTGTTCATCTCCGTCTGAACTACCGGCACTACTTCGGGGACATAGACTACCTGCGAAGTCAGCTTGACCGGATCGTGTTCGTCGGCGAGCAAGAGGACTTCGCTGAGGACTGGAAGCGATTTTTCAAAAAGTTCTATGGAAAGGAGGTGCCTTTAGAGGAGAAAAACGTACTCGCGAAACACCGAGAAGTTCTACCGGGGTACCGCGAGGCAATCGAACGAATTCATCCGGATGAGTTCCTGTTGTACGAAGAGGTCTTACGCAGGAAGGCGCAGCTACTGGAGGAGGAATCGCGTTCTACGGAGGGTAGGAATTGACGCGTTTAGTGCAAGATTCCGGCGGCTACCGTGTTGTTGTCGCGGGGATCTACAAGGACGAATGACCCGAGTGTTTTCGAGTGGGCAAAGCCGGCATACGCCAACGCGAACGGAAGGGTGAGGGTGATGTGTGCGATGTCGTTTTTGGCCAGGGTTTCGGTGGCCTTCGCGTGGTGCCTCTCAGTGAGCTGAATCTTTGAGGTGACGCTGAGACGGGAGATGGAGAGGGTCTTGTGGCAATGGACCATCCGGTAGGGCACTTGGTCTTGCTGGGGGGCGTTGCCGAGCCAACACAGCGTTGCCTCAACACAGTCTGAAGTGCGGATTCTGGCGGTATCTGATGTCAGGATGGAACCCCTAGATACATCGAGTTCATTTGTAAGGGTGAGGCACACGCTCATACCTGCGGTTGCGCTTTCCAGCTCGGAATTGCCTACGCGGATGGATTGAACGGTTGAATGCTCAAGGGTAGGGAGTACGTGGATGACATCTCCGATGCGGACCGTTCCTGAGGCTATTCTTCCCGCATATCCTCGGAAATCATGGTTCATTCGATCGCGGGGGTGGATGACGGTTTGGACGGGGAGATAGAAGTCGTTCTCTTTTTCCGGCTGTCCGGTATCGATATTTTCCAGTGTATCAATCAAGGATGGACCGGTGTACCAGGGCATTTGGCCACTGGAAGTGGCTACATTATCACCGAGAAGGGCAGAGATAGGAATGTAACTCCGCGGAGTATTCAAGGTTCCTTCTGCCATCTGCTCAAACGCACGGACAACGGATTCGAAGCGTTCCTGCGAGAAGTCGACCAAATCCATCTTGTTCACGCAAACAACGAGGTGATGCAGCCCGAGCATCGCGGAAAGGACGCTGTGACGACGAGTCTGCTCCACCACTCCTTTTCGTGCATCGATGAGGATCAGCGCTACGTCAGCCGTTGAGGCTCCGGTCACCATGTTTCGGGTGTATTCGGAATGTCCGGGGGTGTCTGCAATAATGAACTTCCGCTTCGCAGTGGAGAAGTAGCGGTAGGCCACGTCGATGGTGATTCCCTGTTCGCGTTCTGCCTTGAGGCCATCGGTCAGAAGGCTCAAATCGAGATGTTCAGAACCACGGCGGTCGCTGAGCCGCTGGATGTTGGCAAGTTGATCCTCAAAAACAGCGTGAGTATCGTAGAGCAATCGTCCGATGAGTGTACTTTTTCCATCATCGACGCTGCCCGCTGTGGTAAACCGGAGGAGGGAAGTACGCTTGGGTGAATTCATCAGTGAATAAGTCAGTTAGAAATAGCCTTCGCGCTTCCGGTCTTCCATCGACGTCTCATTTCGAAGGTCATCTAGGCGCCCCCCTCGTTCTGCGATGGGCATCCTGCGTACTTCTTCGAGAACCTCGGACACAGTGGTTGCTTGGCTTTCAATAGCGCCGGTAATCGTGATGTCACCGAGAGTTCGGAACCGGACGCGCTTTACTTCGGTGCGCTCGCTGTCTCCGAGCGGGGGAGCTAAGAACTCGCTTGTGGCAAGGAGAACTCCATTTCGTTCTACGCATTCGCGGTGGTGCGCGAAATAGAGGCTGGGAAGTGCAATCTGCTCTCGCAGAATGTATTCCCACACATCTATTTCCGTCCAGTTGTTCAAGGGGAAAACACGGAAGTGTTCACCCGCGAAGTGAAATCCGTTGAAGATGGACCAGAGTTCTGGCCGCTGGTTCTTCGGGTCCCACTGACCGTGGATGTTCCGATGAGAGAAAAACCGCTCCTTCGCACGGGACTTCTCTTCATCCCGACGGGCACCGCCTACAAGTGCGTCGAATCGATTCTCGCGTACCGTTTCCATGAGCGTATGGCTTTGGAGCCGGTTGCGGTTTGCATCGAGGGCCTGCTCTTCGAAAACGCGTCCAGCCTGAATGGATTGTTCGACTGAGCCGACCATGAGTCGAGCACCCAGTCGAGCGACATGAGCATCCCGAAAAGCAAGGGTCTCCGGAAAGTTGTGGCCGGTGTCGATGTGCAAGAGCGCCATCGGAATGCGCCCTGGAGCGAATGCTTTTTGGGCCAAATGCGTCACCACAATGGAGTCTTTCCCCCCCGAGAAGAGCAGTGCGGGATGCTCGAACTGAGCGTGCACTTCCCTCAAGACATAAATCGCTTCCGCTTCCAGTAGGTCTAACGTGTTCATTTCCTGCGGTATGCTAGGTTAATCTGCTGCTTTCTCAATCGGCCGGCCTATTCTTCCGTAGGTATACCATATCCTTTCGTGGCCATAGTAGAGCACCATCTTCGTAAAGAATTCTAAACCACCGATAGAGGCCCCTAACTTCCAATCGCCAGACAACCACCATCCCAGGAGAACCGTGTCGATCGTGCCGATGATGCGCCAGCTGATGGTTTTGAGGAGATGCCGGAGTCGTGCATCCTCGGTGAGCAAGCGCGGGATCATTTTCGTAGTTTAGGGTGGGTGGTTACATCTGCGATAAGGGAATCCCAGCTTGTGAAATGCAGAGCTCGGTCATCAATATAGAGGGTTGCAGGGAACTTGTCGTTTCGGACATCGTCGAAGTAGTGCGACAGGTGGTATCGGTCCAGCCATTCGCGGATGACCGCTGCAGGGCGAGAACTCATGATGCGCAGCGCGAATCCCTCGGCTTTCAGTTGCTTCAAACCCTCTTCTGCTCCGTCCATCGGCGGGTCATAGGCGTGCTCTAATCCTTGAAACCCTCGTGAATAGCGGTGAAGTACGCCGTCAAAATCGATGGCGAGGGTCTTCTGCTTGTCTAACGTTTCTACTTCCTTGGAAGGGAGAGAAAATGCCGAGTAGATGGTATCGACACACTCCTGAACCGAAGCGTAGCTGGTGTCGAGGTCGAGGAAATGTGAAGTGGGGGGCTCGTAGTCGTGGACGCGATTTTGCTCTCGCTCGCGGGGAACAGAGGCATGCACATAGACTTCGAGCAAGGCCGACCCCAGTGATGCCTTGAATTCCTCACGCTGGTCTTTAAAAGGAGCGACGATGGAAACGAGCACGACCTGTTCGTTTTCATGCAGGAAGCGTGCGATTGCTTGCGCTCGGTCCACATTTGAACGCCTTCCCGCTGCTGAGTAATCAGAATTTCCCGTGGAATTGCGCAACTGGTCTCCATCGAGGTGAAATGCCCGAACCCCCTTTCGCTCAAAGGCATGTTGAAGCGCTTGAGCGAGAGTTGTTTTGCCGTGACCGGGCTGTCCTGTGAACCAGATGATCATCACTTTTCTTGCCAATTCGTGTCACCTTACGTGGCAAAGGTCGCGAGGTTGCGC
>Ga0208787_1000694_pt1 | contig 15575 bp, 19 predicted proteins | sample Wag4_2014_7_11_FD_187362 | JGI IMG/M metagenome (GOLD analysis project Ga0208787, IMG submission 187362) | Fresh water microbial communities from Ohio, USA - Utica-2 Time Series HT 2014_7_11 (SPAdes) (version 2) | ecosystem: Environmental > Aquatic > Freshwater > Water tank | place: USA: Ohio... | reverse complement strand
CCTCCACGACGTTCTCCGGTATTGCTGCGCTCTCCACCTGTGCCTTCTGCAGCAGCGAATGGTGTCAACTCGCGTTTTTGTAAAACCTCACCTTTAAAGATCCATACCTTGATACCCAACTTACCATATACGGTAAGTGCTTCTACGTTAGCGTAGTCGATGTCAGCACGGAACGTATGTAAAGGCGTACGGCCCTCCTTATATTCTTCTGTACGAGCGATCTCAGCACCAGCCAAACGACCACCGATACGAATTTTGATTCCTTCCGCACCAGCACGCATTGTTGCTTGGATGGCAGATTTGATTGCGCGGCGGTAGTTAGCACGACCTTCTAGCTGTTTAGCGATTTGGTCACCTACAACAGTAGCATCTAATTCTGGCTTACGGATTTCGAAGATGTTGATTTGAACATCTTTTCCGGTGAGCATTTTCAGCTCATCTTTGATCATATCAACCTCTGTACCACCTTTACCGATAATAATACCAGGACGGCTAGTATGAATGGTAACAGTTACCCGTTTCATAGTGCGTTCGATCACTACACGGCTTACGCCATTTTGAACAGGCTTGTTACGATCGCGCGGATCATTATTGGCTGTTTTAGGCTTGCGAACACGCAAGTAAGCGCGAATTTTTTCATCTTCGACGACTTTAAGTGCGTAATCTTTATCTGCGAACCAGTTAGAATCCCAGCCGCGGATAATTCCTAAACGGTTGCCAATTGGATTTGCTTTTTGACCCATTATATGGAGTGTATTTAAGCGATTTGTTATTTAAGTGCGATCAATTCGATTTATGCTTCGGACTCGAGCGCCAATTTATTTTCAACCACGATTGTTACGTGGTTACGGCGTTTGCGGACCCGGTAAGCGCGGCCTTGTGGGGCTGGCAAAAAGCGATAGATAATACCACCTGGATCAACGTGAGCCGTTTTGATATACAGTTGGAATTCATCTGCGCCTCCGTCCTGCTCCGCTTTCTGCTCCCAGTTATTGATTGCAGAGAGCAACAGCTTTTCCAGCCAAACAGCAGCTTCTTTGTTGGTGTATTTCAAGATGACCAAAGCATCTTCTACACGCTTGCCGCGGATATTATCCACCACCAAACGCATTTTGCGTGGTGACATCGGACAGTTTTTAAGTCTTGCTACAGCTTCCATTTTTTACTTTTTATTTCCGGCGTGACCACGGAAGTTGCGGGTAGGAGAAAACTCACCCAACTTGTGACCAACCATATTTTCAGTTACAAAAACTGGTACGAACGTTTTTCCGTTGTGCACCGCGATAGTTTCGCCGACCATATCGGGGATAATCATCGAAGCACGGCTCCAGGTCTTAATTACCTGTTTCCGAGTACTTTGCTTTGATTTTTGAATCTTTTCAAGCAAAGCGTAGTGGATGTACGGACCTTTTTTCAGCGAACGAGGCATAATTTTTTCCTCTGTTTATTTTATTGTTGATAAATTATCCTTTCTTCTTACGGCTAATGATCAGCGCATTAGATGCCTTTGTGCGGCTACGCGTTTTCAAGCCCTTAGATGGAATACCTTTTCTACTACGTGGGTGACCACCGGATGCACGACCTTCACCACCACCCATTGGGTGATCGACTGGGTTCATCACTACTGGACGTGTACGAGGACGACGGCCTTTCCAGCGATTGCGACCTGCTTTACCCATTACTTCGAGGTTATGATCTGCATTACCGAGAATACCGATTGTAGCGCGGCAACTTGCCAAGATACGGCGAACCTCACCAGAAGGCATACGAACCACTGCATAGCGGTCTTCGCGACCTACCAAGGTGGCAGAAGTACCGGCACTGCGCACGAGTACACCACCTGCACCAGGCTGCATTTCGATATTATGGATGAAAGCACCCAATGGCACCTCAGAGAGGAACATACAGTTTCCATTTTCAGGAGCTACTCCTTTACCGGAAACCACGGTATCACCAGGTTTCATACCTTTTGTAGCGAGAATATAACTTTTCTCACCGTCGTTATATTTCACCAACGCAATGAACGCAGTGCGATTTGGATCATATTGGATGCTATCAACTGTTGCTACCCCTTCCTTGTTGCGTTGGAAATCAATAACGCGGAAACGGCGCTTATGTCCCCCACCACGGTAGCGCATAGTACGACGACCGTCGGAGTTACGTCCACCAGTCGCGCTGATGGTGTAAAGTAAAGATTTCTCCGGTTCATAACCACGAGTCAATTCCTTACGATCAGACGCCACGCGGAAACGTGTTCCTGGGGTGATTGGGTTAAATTTTTTGACTGCCATTATTAATAATTTAATAATTACTCTTGTTCGTCAGAACCGAAGATATTAATGGTTTCGCCCGGAGTAAGCGTTACGAATGCTTTCTTGTACGCAGACTTTGTACCGCGAACGATGGTTGTTTTTGTACTGCGTGACTTTGGTTTACCCGGCATAACTGCCGTGTTCACACTTGCCACACTCACTTTAAACATATCCTCAACGGCCTTCCGGATTTCAATTTTATTGGCATTTCTATTCACCACAAAGGTGAATGTATTTGCTTTGTCGGACAATTTGGAAGATTTTTCCGTAATGACCGGTTTAATCAATATTTGCTTAGCCATGATAAATGAGCCTGAGTTAATTGTTTAAGCGCAGTTTTCCTTGATATGTGCAATTGCACCTTCCGAAATCACCAACACGCCTGCCTTAAGAATTTGGTATGTGTTCAAATCTTTCGCTGGAGCGATCGTTGCGGTTGGTAAGTTGCGGCAGGATAAATACAATTGCTTGTCGTACTCTGCTGTGATTGTAAGCGGCTTTTTGTCCGCTACTTGCAAAGCAGAAAGAATATTACGGAAAGCGCTCGTTTTAGGAGCTTCAAAACTGAAGTCTTCCACTACTACGATGCTACCTGCACTTGCCTTTGCGGACAAGGCACTACGACGAGCTAGGCGTTTTACCTTTGCATTTACCTGAATATCGTAGTTACGTGGGCGAGGACCGAAAACCCGGCCACCACCGCGATAAAGTGGGTTGTTGATATCCCCTTTACGCGATCCACCGGTTCCTTTCTGACGGTGCAGCTTACGGGTAGAACCACTCATTTCAGAGCGCTCCTTTGACTTGTGCGTACCCTGGCGCTGTGCATTCAGGTAACGCTTCACGTCGAGCCATACACTATGCTCATTAGGCTCGATAGCGAAGATATCTTCAGGCAACTCGACCGTGCGACCGGTGTCTTTACCTTCTTTATTATATACCGTGAGTTTCATTGCTAGATGCCGATAAAGGTTTATTTTTCAATTACTACAAAAGCGCCGTTATGACCAGGTACAGCACCTTTAATCAAAATTAAATTCTGGTCTGCAAACACCTTAAGGACTTTCAAGCGACGAACTTTTACACGCTCGTTACCCATTTGACCCGCCATGCGCATGCCTTTCATTACCTTAGCGGCAAAAGAAGAGTTACCCAATGAACCCGGAGCGCGAAGACGATTGTGCTGACCGTGTGTCTGTTGCATAATACCGCCAAATCCATGACGCTTAACAACACCTTGGAAGCCCTTACCTTTTGAAGTGCCCACTACATTTACTTTGTCACCCTCAGCGAATACTTCGCTTACAGTAACAGTTTCACCCAATTGCTTTGCGAGGGTCATCCCACGAAACTCCAACACTTTCGCCTTTGGAGTGGTATTCGCTTGGTTGAAGTGCCCGATCAATGCGGATGGAGTGTTCTTTTCTTTCCGGTCACCGAATGCCAACTGAAGGGCAGCGTAACCATCTTTATCTTCTGTGCGGACCTGGGTCACTACACAAGGACCGAGCTCGATAACGGTGCAGGCTACGTTTTTGCCTGTCGCGTCATACACACTGGTCATACCGATTTTTTTTCCAATCAAACCGTTCACGTTGCGTTGATTTATTTAGTTATTGAACGATGTTTGTCAATTGTAAATTACAAAGACTTTAGTGAGACAAAATTGGATCGAATGTTGTGGGCACGAAAAAAAGCGTCTTTCCGAAGAACCGGAACCGCTTTCGATTTCATCAGTTATTCATATAGATATGAACACTTTGACAACAATCGGAAACAACCAACTTATATCTGAAAAATACTGTGTACTGACCTTAGGTCAACTTGACTTGAATATCAACGCCGCTCGGAAGTTCCAACTTGGAGAGCGCATCCACCGTTTTTTGGGTGGGCGTGTAAATTTCAATCAAGCGCTTGTGGGTGCGCAACTGGAACTGCTCACGAGCTTTTTTATTCACGTGCGGTGAACGCAATACGGTGAATACTTCTTTCTCGGTTGGCAGCGGAATCGGTCCTGTGACCATTGCCCCACTCGCACGTACTGTCTTAACGATCTTTTCTGTAGACTTGTCTACCAAATTGTAATCGTAAGAACGTAATTTAATGCGAATTTTTTGATTCATTGCCTTACTAAGTGAATAAGAGAACTAATTTGCTTTAAGTTTGCCAAATATCTTATTGATATACGCATTTCTTCTTAGCGGCTGCAAAGGTAATGACACTTTCTTCTCTTTACCAAGTTTATTTTATTATTTTTTCAAAAAAAAGATGAACAATAAAATGAAACGGGTTTATCCCTACCGTATTTCCGATAAACACCTTCTTTCTCTCCTCCTCTCCCAGTACATTCATACCCTGATGCATTCGCCCTTTGAGCTAAGCTTAACCAATCTTTCCTGGGATACCCGGATTCCTATATCGATCTGGAAGCGACTACTTAACTATCACAACGCCCCCCAAAACGATACCGAGCTAAACGCAGAAGACTTCCATATTGCCTTCTCGCACCTTTTTGCACACTACCCTACCGTACGTATTTGGAGAGATCTTGATGGGGAATTTTACATCTCCATTTAATTACCCAGCTATAAATCGCCCAATTGTGGGCGGATCAACAGTTCTTCTACCACCGCAGCCTCCGAAAGATCGTAGGTAGCCCAAATCATCTTCGCAATATCTGAGGCCTGCATCAAGCGATCTTCCGGTAATGCCACTCCCAACCAAGAGTCTGACCAAGTAGCTCCTGGTAAGACGGCCGTCACCTTAATTCCCTCCGACTTCAATTCTTCGCGCAAGGCTTTTGTGAAGCCCAGCAAGGCAAATTTTGAAATACTGTATGACCCCCCATTTGGATATGCTATTAAACTCGCTACAGAACACATATTAAATAGGTGGGTACCTTTCCCAAACAAGGGCAAAAGGCCCCGTGTTAAATGATAGGCACTGTACAAATTCGTTTCCATCAGGGTCTCTAGCACCCCATCTGTCTCTTGCGTAACCTGGCCTGGAATAAATACCCCTGCATTGTTTACTAGTACATCTACTCGTTGGGTATTAGCTCGGATATACTGGACAAATTCCATGACTTCCGATTTCTTGCTTACATCCGCCTGGAACGTAAAAAGTTGGGAGTCGGCCAATTGCTGCTCCCAATCAGTTTGGGCTTTTTCCAAATCAAACGGTGTTCTGGCGCAAACAAAAACCCGCCAACCTTGACGGCCAAACACTTCCGAAATGGCACGGCCCAACCCTTTGGTGCCACCCGTTACTACAATAGTTCTTACATTTGTCGTTTCCATGCCTCAAAGGTACAGTATTCACTTCGCTATTTCATGAAATCAAACGCAGCACTACTACTTACACTTGTCGCCCTCGGCCTGCTTACAGCCACTTTCAACGGATGTCAATCAGGACCCTCCACCACGTCCATAAAAAATTACTACTATCCCATTCCAGAGTTATTGGCAGGCAAGGTGTATGTCTATGAAATGAAAATAAATGAAACGGCCCTTCCCGATTATTGGTATTTTAAAACCATGGTCCGTGATAGCGGCACCTACTTGTCGTCTACCAATTACGACGATCAGTTCCACATCAACCAAATGGTACTCGAAAACATAGTGGAAAATGGAACCAAAGCAAAAGAATTCTTGGTCTTTGAGCAGGATAGCAGCAATGGAAAAGCAATACAAACCCGAGCAACGCTTTTAGGGCCTGATATTTTCCCCTTTGAGGTCACGGACTCTCTCGGTGTATTTTTATTTCATGTAGCGTATCACCCAGCCTCTGACCCGACCTCAACGCTCTATCTAATACGCAATCGTCGGTACCTAGGGGAAGGTCCAGTCTTTTCACTTGATGGCCGCAACTACCCTACCGTTCGGTTCCGAGTGAAAGAAGCGATCGGAAACGAAAAGGAAGGCAGCGCAGAGATAGAGGGAACCGGCGAAGAGTGGTACGCAAAAGACCTGGGTCTAGTATATTATCGTAAAACCTACGGACAGCATGGAGAACTGGTGCGCGAATACCAACTGAAAGAACGAATTAATATGGCTGACCTCGAAAAAAGAGCCGCGGGCAACTTTCTTTCCAATCCTCCTAATTAGGATTAGGAGGACATCTTGCGGTAAAGCGAGTACGAATAGATACCAGGGATAACTACCATAAGCGCAATGAGCACCAAGAGGGCGGTCACTTGTAGTCGAACCGGTAACAGAAGACTTAACGCACTTATCAGTACACCGCCAACTACCCAAACCTTGCTGCCCAATTGATGGGTCTTTCGCCAATTTTCTTCATTTTCTAAGGTCCATGGCAAACGGATTCCAAAGAAGTAGTTGGGTTTTACACTGTGCATTAAGTTGCCAGTGTAGGCTAAAAACAACCCTAATACTACAAAAAGCATACTTCCACCAATCTCCCCTGTGATGGCAGAGCGTATGATCATTAGCCCAATTAGTCCCAATAAAAGAACCGTGGCCATCGCCATTTTCCCCATGCTTTCCATGGATTGTCCTTGGGCTCGCTTAGGATCTACTTTGGGCAAATTAGTCAACAATAAATAGGTCATCAAACCTACCCCTGCCAGGATAGACACAAGCGCCCATAACTCCGACTTGGATCCATACCTATCTGGTAGCCCATCTGATCCAAAATGAACGGGTACAGACTCGGGTAGATGGGTATACACGGAAGCGAGATAAGCGATAGGGGCCAGTAGAATCAAGAGCGCCAAGCCATGGGTAAGGACCGTCTGCTTTTTCATAAATTAGGTTGTTTCGTTTTATCCGTTGAAAGTACTAGTAACCATCGAACCAATTCGTCTAAGACGGTGGTATTTAGAGCATACACTACATACTGCCCATCTTTCCAAGAAGTAACTAGATTGGCCTGCCGAAGCAAATCCAAGTGGTGAGAGATTGTGGGCTTCCCAAAGGAAAAATGATCGGCAATTTCGCCTGCCGTCCTGTCTTTTTCCTTCAATAATTCCAGAATTTCCCTTCTAGTAGCATCATTCAATGCCTTGATAACTGTTTTCAATGGAGGTAGATAATTTAATAGTTCGACAAATATCGAATTATTTTTAGGAAAAAAGAATTTAGTAGAAAAAAAACAAAAAAAACTGCAATTACATGTGTTTGACCGCGTCCGGAAGGTCATAAAAAGTGGGATGGCGGTACACCTTATCATTGGATGGTTCAAAGAACGCTTCCTGGTCTTCCGTAGACGCATGGATATGCTTCGACTCCACGACCCAGATACTCACCCCTTCATTTCTTCTACAGTACACATCTCTAGCATTTTCAAGCGCCATGCGTTCGTCCGCAGCGTGCAGGCTACCGACATGCTTATGACTCAATCCCTGTTTGGAGCGAATAAAAATTTCCCACAATGGCCATTCTTTCATAATCAATTTTTTTTGCAAAGATACTGTTCAGGCAGCAACCCTGGTAGACCTCTTTCGTCTCATTTTTTGCGTAAAGACTGCCAAATACTGATAAAGTAAATTACCGGCCTTTTACGCTTAATTTCCTGCTGACCTTTTTTGCTAACAAATAAATAAAACTACCTTTGTCCAGCTAAGATTTTGTTGATACGAGCTAAACTAACTAAATTTTCTATGTTTATTAAAAACTACCTCCCTTTTTGGGCACTTTTTTTTCTTGGACTTGCCATTCCTACCCTTAGCACAGCTCAGGTAAAAGGTGGTGTCAAAATTGGCTTAAATATTTCCAGTCTTAAAGGCCCTGCAGAAGTTGACCCCGATAAAGGAACGGTATTAGAAACTACGGAGAGCTATACCGGATTTCACATGGGACCTTCTTTCTCTGTGCCATTCAGCGATCGATTTGGGCTTCGCGGGGAGTTATTATATTCCAAAAAGGGGTTTCAATACCAGTACGAAGGGCTAAGCCCACGCCGATTTACCTATGATAACAACCAAGGATTGGGGGCAACCATCGGGCAAACCAACTTGGGGCTTTCGGTGAATTTTGTCAATCTTGATGTACCTCTGATGGCTTATGCAAGGTTGGGAAAAGTGGAATTGAGTGGTGGCGCTTACCTTAGCCTTTTGTTTCAAAAAGTGGCGGAAGGCATCATGCAATATAGCTGGAAAAACCTTGATGGTACCGAAGGTCAAATTGAACAAATCCAAGTACACAACTACAACAAAGACGCCATTGGAGGAGCTGATGGCGGTGAAACGATTGTGACGCGAGTAAATGGTCGCAATGTAACCCTACCTCGCACCGTGGGGGCCTACTATGACTTCATAGAAGACAAAGGAAATTTATACCGGACATTGGACTACGGTTTACTTGGCGGGGCCTCCTTCTACATCAGCAGTACCCTATATATAGGCGCCCGGTTGCAGTATGGTCTAGTTGACCTAACCAACAACAACGCGGATATGTCGCGCTACCTAGGATTTCCATTCAACCGCGAAGACAAGGATTACAACTACAATATTCAGGTTAGCGTTGGATTTAACTTGTAAAAACGCCAATGACACGTCCCTCATCATCCCCTAATCATTTTAGTATAATGCAAAAAAGCCTACTTCTATCGATATTAACCTTTGTAACCCTGACTTGGTGGGCTTGCTCCAAGGAAAACCTGGAGGGCACTGAACTAGCGGATCACCCTGCTGAATTTGCGTTCCCGCTGTTCAATACGTCTCTAAAAATCAGTGACCTGGTCAATAATATTTTACAAGAAAACGCAACGGGGGATACCATTATCTTCAATCCAGATAAAACCATCACCTTGTTTTACTCCGGGGATGTGTCTGAAACCAAGGCCACTAGTATTTTTCGCTTTTTTGAAAATGCAATTGTACCGGTTGACTCTTCTTACTCTGAGCTCCCTGTTAAAGCACCCGATGGAGTGACGGTCTACCGAGCAGATTTGAGTGGGGGAACTTTGGCGGTGGTTATCAGAAACACCTTAAACGAAAAGATAAAGGTTCGCTTTTTTATCCCAAATATGTCGAACAATGGCGCTATCTACACAACGCCCTTGGTAGAGATTGCCCCGGGGGGAGTGTACATTACTCCACAGATTGAATTAGATGGATGGGCCTTAGCAGCAGTGGACAATTTAATTTCCTTCGAGTACGAAGCGTTTTTAGAAGATGGTACTCCAATTTTACGTATTCCACCTGCCCAAGGGGTACCCGCCATTTTTGTGACGTTGCAAAATCTTAGCTTCTATTATTTAGAGGGCTACTGGGGAAAAGTCACTTATCCACTTAGTACAGACACCATTGATATTGATATTAACCAAACCAATTTAAATGGAAATGTCCAAGTAAAAAATCCAAAAGTCACTATTACGGTATTTAACTCGTACGGATTTCCCACGCGAGGGCTAATAAATTACCTTCGATTTAGGGCAAAGAATGGAGAACTCCTTGCCCTCGAAAGCCCTCTAATTCAGGAGGGTTCTGAAATAGGAATAGACTTTGATTATCCTTCCTTCCAAGCCGGAGAGGTGGGCCAAACAAAAGAAACCGTCTTTTACTTTGACGATACCAACTCAAATATTGCCGATATATTCAATTCCCAGCCTACTCAGTTAATCTACCAAGTAGAGGGGCTGGCCAATGCAGACGCAGATCCAAGCTTGATTGGTTTTTTGACGGATAGTAGCACCGTCCGATTAAATGTGAAAGTGGAGCTACTATTGGAAGGCCAACTTCAAAATTTTGCAGCAGATCAGACCCTAAACTTGGACTTCGGCAGCTTTTCGGCGGAAACCCCTTTTGAAACTGCTGAATTTAAGCTCGTTACAGAAAATAGAATGCCCTTGACATCGAGCCTTCAGGTCTATTTCCAAAATGAAGCCGGAGTAGCCATTGATTCCCTGTTTGAGGAGGGCCCAAAGGCAGTTATTCAATCCGCTCCCATTGAGGTGTCTACAGGGATTACAACGGGGACTACCCAAACTGATACCTATATTCCCTTCTCTGCAGAACGGTTTGAACGGCTGCGTACATCTGCAAAAAAAGCCCAGCTATTCACCTATTTTACAACTGCACAAGGAGGTTTAGTTCCTGTTAAGATATTGTCCGACCAAGGATGCATCGTCAAAATGGGCGTTCGAATTACGCGCAAGTAACAATCAATTCTACTTTTTTCCAATTTTTGATCCAATCAAGTTTTTTTGTGAAAAATACCATCCTTGCTCTATTTGTTTTCTTAGCTGCCGGCACATCCCTCCTGGCGCAGCAAGACGTAATGATCTCTCACTTGCCCAATCAATGGCAATTTAACCATATAAATCCGGCTTCTTTCCCAACCGAGCAACGCTTTGTCATCGCGCTACCGGGGCTAAGTATAGATGGGGGGCATAGTGGAGGGATCAACCTTTCGGATTTTTACAAAAGAGAAAATAACCGAAATTTGCTGGATTTTAGTGGTTTGATCAACAAACTGGAATCACTCAACTACCTAAGTTATCGCCAAAGCATTGAAACAGCTGGGCTGGGATTTCGGCTGGGAGGCAAAGGGAAAACGGCCTTTACTGTAGGCCATGCTATCCGCCTCCAGGCAGATGCCTTTTATTTTCGGGAGCTCCCCGAATTGCTTTGGAGTGGAAATGCCGCCTTTATTGGCGAAACAATCGAAATAGCTCCTAGGGTGACGGCCTTTGATTGGCATGAATTGCAAGTAGGGGTATCCCGTTCGCTTGGCCCCGTTCGCTTGGGTGTAAAGGTGAAGCGATTGATGGGAGTAAGTGCGCTACAGACAGATCCAACTGCTCAAAGTGCTACGGTCTATACTGACACCGATATTTATCAGTTAAGTTTGAGAACAGACTTTGGCATTTATTCCTCAGGCATTATTTCTGCGATAGATACGGCTGGCTTAGGCTTTAAAGTCATTGCCAATGAATTTCAAAACCGGCCCCAATCTACCAACGGAGGTTGGGCTACGGACTGGGGGGTTCAGTTAAAAGTCAACGACCGGCTCCAATTGTTTGCATCCGCCTTGGATGTCCGCTCTACCATCCGGTGGAAAGAGGCCGATTATTATTATTCCAAGGGCGATTACGATTACGAGGGAGCTGTTATTCCTGGTACCGACTTGATTAATGGCGTAGAAGGGCTGGATTTTAATGGTAAACTTGACACCTTAAACGATCTATTCGGATTTAAACGCTATACAGCGGATGACTTTAAAAGTACCATTTCTGGTCGGTATTACTTAGGCGGGCAATATCAATTTTCGGAACGTTGGCGCCTTTCAGCTTCCTTTTTTCATGAAAACAGGGCTTATAGGAGTATCAGCGCAGGAGGTGTAAGCGCGCACTACCGACCTCTAAAGTGGATGGAAATAGGTGCGTTGTTTTCCTTTAATGAAGCTACGGGCAATCGTTTAGGCGCACAATGGAGCCTTCAGCCCAAATTCGCCCGCTTTTTTATTGCTACCGACGATATAGCTGGGCTGATAGATCCACTCCAAACTTCTAGGGTACAGCTCAGAACTGGGATGGCTTTGTGTTTTTAAAAAAGCTTGACCTAGCCCAGTTGACTATAAGCGCTTGCAATTTGGGCAGCGACTAATGCATTATGGCACACTAGCTCCACATTGGTTTTAAGGCTGTCTCCTCCAGAAAGTTGTTCGATACGGGAGAGAAGAAAAGGGGTTACCGCTTTTCCTTTGATACCTGCCGTGGCCGCTTCATTTAGCGCCTGTTCAATAACCCGCTCCATTCTTGCTGCAGGTTGGTGGTATTGCTCTGGAACAGGATTGGCCACAACTACGCCGCCGCGGGCGTCCATACCCCACTTTGCTTTTAGAAGTTGGGCAATATCAAAGGGGGTATCCAAACGGCCGTCCACTCCAAATCCACTGTCTCTGGAGAAAAAAGCAGGAAACTCATGGGTCTGAAACCCAATCACCGGCACACCATAGGTTTCGAGGTATTCTAAGGTTAAACCAATATCTAGAATACTTTTCACCCCAGCACAAACCACCGCCACGGGTGTATGCGCCAGCTCTTGGAGGTCGGCAGAAATATCCATAGTTACTTCAGCCCCGCGGTGCACCCCACCAATACCACCGGTAGCAAAAACCCGAATACCCACTGCGTGGGCGATGATCATGGTAGAAGCTACGGTAGTAGCGCCATGAGCTCCAGCCGCAATCAAAAAAGGCAGATCTCTACGGCTTGCCTTCGGAATTTGCTGCCCACCTTGCGCCAATAGCTCCATTTCAGTCGCAGAAATTCCGGCGGTTAGTTTGCCCTCAATAACGGCACAGGTAGCGGGTACAGCTCCGGCATCTCGCACCACTTGTTCTACCCGCAGGGCAGTTTCAAGATTCTGTGGGTAGGGCATTCCATGAGAGATAATGGTACTTTCGAGGGCCACTACTGGCCTGCCAGAAGCAATCGCCTCTTGAACTTCAGCGGAACGATATAGCATTATTTAGAGATTTTAGGGCGAAGGTAGCTGCTTAGTAGAATTACCTTTTAATTTTGCCGAAAAAATAGCATTAGCACCACTCATGAAACATTCAATGTACTTTATCCTGATAACCACCGTAGGAATCATTTTTAATGCCTGCCAAAAAGACGATCCCCCTCCCCCACCCGAACCAACCCTGCCGACCTGCTCCAATGGCTACCGACTCGAAGAACGCCGAGAAATCACCGGCTACGTTCGGACCTTTGAATACAACGGACTTGGTAGGCTCGCACGCTTTACAGAGGCGGGCGGTGGAGCATCCAGTGCCGTTCGGTATTATGAATACTCCTTTGACAACAAACCCGAGAAGGTCCGGATTTATGCGGTCGAAAACGGATTGGAAATCCTACAACGCGAACAAACCATCCATTACTCTATAGAGAGAGCGCCAGTGACATTAACCGACCGGCTGCTTTCCAACAACGAAGTAGTCCTGCACAAATTCCAGACCGACACGCTTGGGCGTATTACTGTGGATAGCATTTTTAACAATAGCCAACAGCTTACAGCGGTGATCCAGCTGGAATGGACTGGGAATAACCTCAGTAAGGAGACCAAAGTGTATCCTGTCCCTGGTAGCGTTAGTTTTACCTTCGACAATAAAATCAATCCAAACTTTGAGCTACGCCATTGCTTTTTGGACAATATCGGAAATGGAGCCCCCACGTTGTGGTCAGAAAACAACGTTAAAGATTTTAGCGTGACCACTGATGGCCTAACCCAAAAATACGATCTGAACCTCGTGTACTACAAGGAGGACCTTGTAAAAGGAGACTACAGTGGTTATTATATCTACGAATGTCGGTAACAGCGGTTTGGGTGTTAACAAAATCAAAAATTCCCACTTTTAGTGCACTGGGACAGTACTTTTGTGCGCTTTTATAACATTAGGACTGCCTCAGCGCAGCCCACTTTTCCCATTTATATTCTTTCAGACATGATAAAAAGAACCTTAATTGCGCTTACATTAGGTATAGCTCTTGGAAGCTCTGCCTTTGGTCAAAGTAAAGACCCCGTTTTATTTTCCATTCATGGCAACCCTGTAAATGCCTCTGAATTTGTTGGTATTTACACAAAAACCAATCAGGATAAAGCGGATTTCAGCCGCAGTTCCTTGGAAGAATACTTGGAGTTGTACATTAAATTCAAACTAAAAGTTCAGAAAGCACGCGATTTAAAGCTGGATACGATTCCTTCCTTGATTTCGGAGCTAGAAGGATACCGCCGCCAGCTGGCTTCTTCCTATCTGGTAGACCGAGAGGTGACGGACAAATTAGTAAAGGAAGCGTACCTGCGGATGCAATCCGATATCGAGGTAAGCCATATTTTTATTGCAGTGGATCGCAACGCGGCTGCAAAAGATACTTTGTCCGCTTTTAATCGGGTAAATGACTACCTCCAGCAATTGAAAAAAGGTACTGCTACGTTTGAAGACTTGGCAGTGGCCCATTCAGATGACAAGACTGCCAAAGAAACCAAAGGGTACATTGGGTATGTCACTGCCCTCCTTCCTGATGGGTTCTATGCATTTGAAAATGCCATCTACACCGCAAAGCCTGGTGATATTGTTGGACCAGTACGTACCAACAGTGGCTACCATATTATTAAAGTTCAAGGAACGCGTCCTGCCAGAGGAGAAATGGAGGCCGCGCAGATTTTGTTTAGAAAAGGAGAAACTCCGGAAAAAGCTGCGGCTGCCAAAATGCGGGCAGACAGCGCGTATCAGGCACTAATGGCTGGAGCTAACTGGGCAACTCTCTGCGCCGCTGTTTCGGAAGATAAAATGACGGCAGGAAAAGGAGGAGACATCGGCTTTTTTGGCATTAATCGCTACCAAAAGAATTTTGAAGATGCGGCCTTCGCCTTGCGTAAGGACGGCGACTTTTCTACTCCAGTGGAGACGAGCATTGGCTGGCATATTATTCGACGTAAATCCGTGAAAACGGTAGGTGCCTTTGAGACCGCCAAGCGCGCCCTCAGTGAAAAAATAAAGCGAGACAGCCGGAGTGAAATCGCCAAACAAAGTATCATTCAGCGTATTCAAAAAGAAGGCAACTTTAAAGAGTACGCAGATAACTTGGCGACTTGGACCGCCCAGCAGCACGATACCTTGTTCCATACCTTCCGCTGGAAACCCAATCCTGCAAAACCTACTACTCCTCTTTTTGCATTCGGAAATCAACAGTTTACACTAGCTGACTTTGAAGATTACTGCGGAAAAGCCAGTCGTGACCGGATGCGCGGAAAAGGCTATTCTGTAGAAGAAACCATTGCCAAACTCTACAAAAACTGGAAAGATGAGGCAACACTTCGCTTTGAGGAAAATCAATTGGATACTAAATATCCAGAGTTCACTGCCTTGATGCGCGAATACGAAGGCGGAATGCTGCTTTTTGAAGCAGCCAAAATGGAAGTTTGGGACAAAGCCAATACGGATACCCTTGGACTACAAGCCTTTTTTGAAAAAAACCTGAAGGATAAATACAAATGGGAAGAACGCGCGCGGGTGAGTATTTATACCCTAAAATCGGACGACCCAGACTTGTTGGTAAAAATCCGGGAAATGGCGGCGAAGAAACCTGCAGTGGACGTATTGAAAAAGTTTAACAAAAAGGAGGAGATGGTGACCGTCATAGAGCGTCTATATGAAAAAGGTAAAAATAAAGATGTGGATGCCGTGTGGATGGCAGGAGGTTTGACCACTGCCAAAACCGATGCCGGTACCAAAACAGCCAACTTTATCAAAGTGGAAGAGCTGACACCTCCTACTTCTAAAAAATTATCGGAAG
>Ga0208787_1000693_pt1 | contig 15577 bp, 12 predicted proteins | sample Wag4_2014_7_11_FD_187362 | JGI IMG/M metagenome (GOLD analysis project Ga0208787, IMG submission 187362) | Fresh water microbial communities from Ohio, USA - Utica-2 Time Series HT 2014_7_11 (SPAdes) (version 2) | ecosystem: Environmental > Aquatic > Freshwater > Water tank | place: USA: Ohio... | reverse complement strand
TCGTGCACCTCATCTTCAGAAATTGAATCTGGGTTCTCAAAGAATTTCTCCATTAACTTATCATCATATTCAGCAACCGCTTCAATTAATTGCGCTCTCCAATAATCTACATCTTCTTTCATATCATCTGGTACAGGGATCTCAGAATAAGTCATACCTTCTGTAGCATCATCCCAGATAATACCTTTCATTTTAATTAAATCCACTACCCCTTTAAAACCATCTTCAGCACCAATTGGTAACTGCAATGGCACCGCTTTTGCACCTAGCATTTCTCTTACTTGTGTTACCACCATTAAGAAGTCTGCACCAGCACGGTCCATTTTATTTACGAAACCAATACGTGGCACTTTATAACGATTTGCTTGACGCCATACCGTTTCTGATTGTGGTTCAACACCATCCACAGCAGAGAACAATGCAATCAAACCATCCAATACACGCATAGAACGCTCTACCTCTACAGTAAAGTCAACGTGACCCGGAGTATCAATGATATTGAAATAATAATCTTTTGTGTTTGCATCTTTCTTACCCAATGTAGTTGGGAATTGCCATTGACAACTTACCGCTGCAGAAGTAATTGTGATACCTCTTTCTTTTTCTTGCTCCATCCAGTCAGTAGTTGCACCACCATCATGTACTTCACCAATTTTGTGAATCATTCCAGTGTAACGCAAGATACGTTCAGTCGTTGTCGTCTTACCCGCATCAATGTGCGCAGCAATTCCAAAGTTTCTTTGTAGTTTTAAGTCCGCCATATAAGGGTTGTTTAATTTTATTTATCCAATTTTCCGAGGCGCAAAGTTAATCATATAAGTGATTGAACAACAGAATCCGCCCCCTTTTTTTCAATAAAAAACCTCCACATTGCTGTAGAGGTTTTGCTATAATAAGGTAAATGATTCCTTTTGAGGAGATTACACTTTAAAGTGAGAGAACGCTTTGTTCGCCTCAGCCATACGGTGTGTATCTTCTTTCTTCTTAAATGCACCGCCTTCGCCTTTTGTAGCTGCAACGATTTCATTTGCTAATTTGTCGGCCATTGTTTTACCGTTACGCTCGCGGCTAAAACGCACCAACCACTTCATGCTTAGAGAGATTTTTCTGTCTGCACGAACTTCAGCTGGAATTTGGAAAGTTGCACCACCAATACGACGGCTACGAACTTCAACCGCTGGCGTTACGTTTACAACAGCTTTCTTCCACATTTCATAACCATCTTCGCTAGTCATTTTAGTTACTTTGTCTAAAGCATCGTAAAATATTTTGTAGGCAGTTGTCTTTTTACCATCCAACATGATGTTGTTGATAAAACGAGTTACTGCTACATCGCTGAAACGAGGATCTGGAGCTAATGGAATCTTTTTGGGTTGTGCTTTACGCATGTCGAATATTAATTAGTTGTTACTTGATTATTTTTTTGCTTTTTCTTTCTTAGTACCATACTTAGAACGAGACTGCTTACGGTCTTTAACACCAGCAGTATCCAAACTTCCACGAACAATATGGTAACGCACACCTGGTAAGTCTTTTACACGACCACCACGGATTAATACGATACTGTGCTCTTGTAAGTTATGGCCTTCACCAGGGATATAGGCAATGACTTCAATCTTATTAGTCAAACGTACTTTTGCTACTTTACGTAAAGCAGAGTTCGGCTTTTTTGGAGTTGTTGTATATACTCTTGTACAAACACCACGACGCTGAGGACATGCATCCAAAGCTCTTGATTTACTTTTAGCCCTGATGATCTCACGGCCTTTTCTCACTAATTGTTGAATAGTAGGCATTAATTATGCTGTTTAGTTCAATTTTGGTTTATAAAAAATTCGGACGGCAAAGGTAATGTCTGTAAACGAATTACCAAAATGTTATTTGCTATTTTTTAAAAAATAAAGCAATTAGACCCTTTTACCGTACGATTGTCTTTGTTTTTGATAGTTAAAATACTGATTTTCAGTTATTTAACTATATTTTCACCAGCCAGCCATGTTTGTCTTCTTCAAGACCTGTACGAATGTCATTTAGCTTCTTTTTTAGCTTTGGTCCGACGGTGGACTTGGTTAAATCAAAATCCATCACGTAATCCCCTTCTGCTAATCTGCAAATAAAAGAAACAACAGCCGCTGTACCCACCCCAAAAACCTCTTCTAACTTACCCGATTTGTGTGCTGCAAGAATTTCTTCTATTGAAAGGTTGCGCTCCTCAACGGTATACCCCATTTCCCTTAACAAGGTAATTGCGCTGTCTCTTGTCACCCCTTTCAACACGGTGCCTCTTTCCAAGCTTGGGGTAATCACTTTCCCATCAATCACAAACATCACATTCATCATCCCCACTTCTTCTACATATTTATGTTCCAATGCATCTGTCCATAAAACTTGATCATACCCTTTTTGTTGTGCTAAAACAACCGGGTACAAACTTGCTCCATAATTACCACCATTTTTTGCAAAACCTACTCCTCCTGGTGTTGCTCTTGTATAATTTTTTTCAATCAAAATTTTCATTGCTTCAACATTGTATGGACCAGCAGGTCCTAAAATAATCATGAACTTGTACAATGCAGATGGTCGCACACCAATGAATGGATCTGTTGCAATCATGAATGGTCGAATGTATAAAGAATGATCTGCTTCTTTTGGAATCCAATCTTGTTCAATTTTTATTAATTGCTTCATACCATCCATGAATAACCATTCAGGCACTGTTGGCATTTGCATTCTTTCTGCAGAAATATTAAAGCGTTTATAATTTTCTTGAGGTCTAAAAATAACCACCTGATCTGTTGCACTTTTATATGCCTTAATGCCTTCAAATATAGATTGACCATAATGCAAGACTGCAGAAGATGGATCTAATTGCAATGGTTCAAATTTTTTGATGACTGCATTTGTCCATTCGCCATTGATATAATCTGCTTCCAACATATAGTTAGTAAAGCTTTTCCCAAAGTAGAAATTTTTAGCATCTAACTGCCTTAATTGCTCCTTTGGCATTTCGATAAATGGGATATTGTGTACACTCATATTTATTCGTATTTAATGCAAAATCAAGCACAAAGAAACACAAAAAAATAAAGACATACAATTGTTATTTTTTCAAATCAATCAATTCAGTTAATTTTCGGTATCCAAATCCTATGAAAGAAGTTAAAAACAAGCTACCAAATAGCGTATTAGTGAACCTGTACAAAGAAAGTTTAGTGTTGGGTAAAGCTAAAGAGAATGTGGATAAAAAAGCGCACCTCCCAATTCCAGCTAATACAGAAATTGACAGTATCAGCGAAGATACTACCCCCATTGGGCCTGTAAAATTTCTTGGGGAACACCAAAAAAAGATCCTTGTTTTAGTGCAAGATATCAATGCAGTACATTTAAATGAAAGAGACTTTGATTTATTAACGTCTATTTTAAATGCATGCAAATTAACCATTGCAGATATTGCCTTAATTAACCTTGCAAATAAAAACTTTTCATTACACCAAATTTTAACTGAAGTGCCTTCTGAATTTGTTTTGGTTTTTGATATCAATCCAACACAATTAAAAATAAAATTACCTACAAAATTGTATACCCCAATTTTACTTGGAACAACCCAATTATTATTCAGTAATAATTTATCACAAATGCAAGGCATTGATCAAGCTTCTAAAATTGAAAAAACAAAATTATGGAGCGCATTAAAATTAATTTTTAAATTATAAATCTAATTATTAGTTAAAATGCATACACTTATTTTTGCTACCAACAATCGAAATAAAGTGGCCGAAATTCAATCCTTAGTTGGTTGTAATTTTGAGATTATTCCACTCAAAGAAGCAGGTATTGAGATTGAAATTCCAGAACCTCATGACCAATTGGAAGCCAATGCCCTAGAAAAAGCTGTGACCATTTTTAAATTGACCAATCAAGACTGTTTTAGTGAAGACACAGGATTAGAAATTACTGCTTTAGGCGGTGCCCCTGGCGTTAAAAGTGCAAGATATGCAGGAGAAAATAGCAATGCGATGGCGAATATCGACCTTGTTTTAAGCAAAATGACCGGTATTGAAAATAGGGCTGCACAGTTTAGGACAGTTATTTGCCTCATCTGGAAAAATCAAACCTATTATTTTGAAGGTATTTGCAAAGGGCAAATATTAACTACGATGCAGGGTGAAAATGGATTTGGCTATGATCCTATCTTTATCCCCGATGGCGCTTCTAAAAGCTTTGCCAATATGACGATGGAAGAAAAGAATCAATTTAGTCATCGGAAAAAAGCCGTGACGCAATTATTTGAATTCTTAGGTAAAGTAGCGTTATAAAATTACTGAATGAATAGCGTCTCGCTATTCCAAATCTCCCAACTCGCGTCGGCTTGTAAGTGTAACATGTCTAAGCCATTCTGTGTGGTAGCCCCTTGTGCTGCGCCCTTTGCTAAGAATTTTGTTACAGCTGGATTGTAGACCAAATCATACAAATGATGCTTTGATGTAATCGCTTCATAAGGCACATTAGGTGCCTCCTCTGTATTTGGAAACATTCCCACAGGGCTTGTATGAATGAGTAATGTATGCGCTGCAATGACAGCAGGACTTAAAGCTGCATAGGAAATACATCCATCTGATGCAGTTCTGGAAACCAGTTGATAGCTGATGCCTAATTTTTTCAATACCCATTCTACTGCAGCAGCAGCGCCGCCCGTTCCAAATATGAGTGCTTTTTGGTGGTGGGATCCTAAATATGGTAATAGGGATTGTTCAAAGCCAATGACATCTGTATTGTAGCCATATAAAGCGCCTTCATGCAGTTTGATGCAATTACATGCTTGAATGGATTGAACCACCGATGAGGAATGCTGTAAAAAAGGGATGACTACTTTTTTATATGGAATGGTCACATTCAACCCTTTTAAAGAAGGATTGTTCTTCCATAACTCTGTGAATAAATCGATCGATTCAATTGGATAGTTTTCATATTGGGCATCCAAAATATTTTCAGTCAAAAAATGATTGGCGAAATATCCTTTTGAAAAAGAATGTGATAATGGAAATCCGATTAATCCAAACTGGCGCACATTTATTTATTTAAATATAAATCAAAAGTATCTCCACGAAGGCCAATACGCATTGCTTCTAATGGAATAATCTCAGATGGCGCAATATTACCAAGGTTTACATTGCAACCTATTAATTCAAGAAAATATAATTGTTGTGCTTTTTGTGGTGCTTCCCAAAGAATTTTTTCTGAAGGTATCTTAGTGAGTATCTCTTGCACAAGCCCTTCCCTCACCTCTCCTGAACCCCTATAGATACCAACGTTTCCTGCTTCTCTAGCTTCTGCAATGACATAAGAAGCGCCAGCACTTAACTCTGCACTCATTAATTCAATCCATTTGTAAGGAGGAATAATATGTGCTGCATCTTTACTTCCAACTTCACTAAATACTTTTGCAAACTTTGCTATTTTTTCAATGTAACCACATTTCTCTGAATGTGGAATTTCAATTGAACCATCACTTACTTCTATCACATCAATCTTATAATCCTTGCACATGGCGATATAATCATCGAACTGATTTCTAATAACAAAAGCCTCAAATAATGTTCCGCCAAAATAAACTGGAATGTTATGATGTTGGTATAATTCGATTTTTGCTCTCAAATTTGGTGTCACAAAAGAAGTACCAAAACCTAATTTAACAATATCAGTATGTGGGGCGCCAATACTTATAAAACTTTCTGCATCTCTTAAGCTAAGTCCTTTATCCATGACCATTGTTAACCCGTTTTGTCTAGGTTGTTTTGTTCTCTCTGGTATTTGTGTTAAACTAAAATTCATCATGTTGCTATTTTTGCAAAGATAATTTAAAATACTTAGTTTATCTAAGCTTCTTATATTGACTGATTAATTCCACCACTTTAGGATCTTGAATGAGTTCTGGATAAAATTTAATCAACTTATTCAACCATTTACCCGATTTAGACAATGCCATCTCTAATTGCAGCAATCCTTCTTTTCGCTTTTTCATCATAAATAAGATAGCACTTCGGTAGTATACAAAAATAACTTTACCCTGTGTTGACATATAGGCCAGTTCTGTTTGCTCTAGTGCAGCATCAAATTGCTCATTGGCAATTAAACATTTGATGAAACTTTCCCATCCTGCAATTTGCTTTGGCTTATGTTTTACCACGATGCCAAAATAAGTTGCTGCTTCTTTGTATTGATCTAAAAACATATAACATTCGCCCATCATGATATAATACTCGTTGATATGTTTGTTAATTCTAATGGCATGTTCGATTTGTTTAATCGCCATTTGCCATTTTGATTCTAACATATAGGTAGAAGCAATTTTTTGATAAAGTCGGCTATCTTCTGGATTTAAGTGTGCCGCTTTTTTATAATGAAACCTCGCTTGCGCAAAGTTTTTTAATCGATGGTAACAATGACCTATGGCTTCATAAATCACATCTTCAGGTCTTGATAGTTCTAGTACTTTCTCCAATGCCTCAATAGCTTCTTTGTATTTTCTAGTTCTTAGATACGCATCTCCCATATTGCGATATGCATAATCAAACTTCTCATCAATGACAATTGCAAACTGATAAGCATCTATTGCTTTCTCATATAGTTTGATGCCTTGGTAAGCTGCAGCTAGATTGAACCATGCGAGTGCATTGTAGGGCTGCTCGTCAATCATTTTTTGATGCAGTACAATACTTTCTTCATTTCGACCTGTGAAATCTGTCCAAAAACAAATCTTATATAAAGCTTCCTCATTGGTTGGTTCTTCTTCTAAAATCAATTTTAAGCAATCAAATACTTTATCAAAGGCTTCGTGGTCATCATAGACATCTGCTAATTCAAAAAGTAATTCTGTTCTTTCTGCACCTTCAAATAAATGCAATGCCTCTTGTAACAAAACAATCGCTTCTTCGGGTTGATCCAATGCCAAATAAGCATCCGTTTTAAGAATGAATAAATTCATGTCTTGATGATCATACAAAGCAGCAGTATTCAATAACGCTAATGCTTCGGTATATTTTCTGGTAGCCAATAATAAATCTGCTTTTTTAATCATCAGCAGTGCGGAAGAGGGAAATTGAGATAATGCGATATCAGCTGCTTCAATCGCTTCAACAATCGCATCTTTTTCATCTAGATGGGCAATGATCTTCTCAAAATCATCCTCTTCTATATAAGAGGGTGCTTTGCCAGTTTTTAGGTTCTGGTAACGTAAAAGAAGGTCCTGAATATCTCCATTTTCGTCTTCAAATTGATGATTGAACATGGCAATTATTTACATATGTTTAATAAAACATTGAAAATCAATCAAATAAGTTTAAATATTGACATTTCATTGATTAATTAAATGTACGTGATCGGAGTTAATTTGAACCAATTTATTGTTCACAGTCGACCCAATTTATAGTTAAAAAAATATTTATGCCGGAATCTCATAATGTTTTATCTTCGTAACAACCGTGCGTATCCTAAGAACCATATTAACCTCATTTGTAATCATTACAGTCTTATCCAATTCTGTACATGCATCTACTATTGTAAGTGGTACAAGCGATTCAAAAAAAGTCACCGAAAAATATAGTTTAAAAAACTTGAGTAGTTTAAGTCATAAAGCAAATACTTTTTATGATTTAAAATCTAGTTTACTATACAAAGGGCTTACAGTTTCAAGTACTTTGAATACTGGCTTAGGGCAAACAAATTATCTTAAATACAATAAAGGAAATATCACCTATGTTATTCCTTATCGTCATAAAGTAATTTTACCTAGGTTCAAGACACCAAGTCCACAACATCCTTAATTAATTTGTTGGTAGTTATTTTTATTGACTTCAAATACATTCAATGTAATTGGACTCAAGTCAACTTTTGTTGCGCTGTATAAAATTTTATTCCCCTCTTTAGTTGTTAACTGATAACGCATGACCAATCCTGGTATTTCCTTAAATGCTTGTTCGTATACTGTAACAGTAGGTATAATGACTGTTGTATAAGTTACTTCCATAGAATTGCCGTCTGCCCATGACAAGGTGATGGTTTCACATGGATAATCTAAAATTGTACTTGATGTAGTATTTTTTTTGGATGCAACCAAGTTGACGGGTTGCATAGATGAATACAAAATATATTGTAGGAATTTATTCAATCCAATCTCTTTCAGAATAACCGCAGTGTCTTGCTGTGTATTAAAAATAAGCGTCTGCATGAACGCTGGTGTCTTTAAAATAGTTTTACAACTATTCCCTTTAATAAAAATTTGCTTTTGACCTACCGAGCTTGTATCCCCTTTTATTGAAATTTGACGGATATCAAAGGTGATAGCGCATTCGCCAACGACTTTGGTTTGAGCTTGTAGTTGAAATACTACACAACTAAGGAAGCAAACAATTATGGGGGGTAATCGTAGCATATTGAGTATACATTAATATAAAAAGAGACCCAATGTTGAATTAGGTCTCTTAAGTTCATCTTATTTTTTAGTTTTGTCTTTTAAGGCTTGTACCTTTTTTTGCGCCTCCATCATTTGTTCGTATTTCTCCTGCCAATTGCTTTTTTTCTTTGGCGTCTTTCTTTTAACTTCTATTGTAGCTAAAATTTTATCATGATCAATGATGACTTTTTGAATCAATAATTGTAATAATAAAGTCACAATATTAGATACAGTATAATACCATGTTAATGCAGAAGGTAAGCTATTGAAGATAAACAATAACATGAATGGGAAAATATATGGCATATACTTTAACGCAGGATTATCTTGCGTAGGTGTCATCGACATATTGTAGATAGACGAGATAAACGTGGTCAATACTGCAGTCAAAGTAAACAAACTAATATGGCTACCAAACCCTAATGGAATACTAAATGGAAGCGTATAGATAGAATCATAACTAGACAAGTCTTGGCTCCACAAGAAGGACTGTCCTCTTAAAGCGATATTGGAATTAAAGAAACTGTAAAGCGCAAAGAAGATAGGGATTTGTAATAAAGCAGGAATACATCCACCTAAAGGATTCACACCGGCTTCTCTAAACAACTTCATTTGCTCCATTGCAAAAGCTTGTTGATCATCCCCTGTCTTTTTCTTGATCTCATCTAATTCAGGCTTCAACACTTTCATTTTGGCTGTACTTAAGAAACTAGAGTAAGTCAAAGGTGAAGTCACCAAACGAATAAAGATGGTTAATAAAAATACAACCCATCCATAATTTTGAACAAAGCCAGCAAAGAAATCAAACACTGGCATAATGATGTATTTATTGATAGGGCGAACAAATGAATATAAGTCTCTTCCTAAATTCACAATTTGCTCCATTTCTGGCGCCTGTGATTTCAAGATTTCAAAATCATTCGGACCATAATAAAGTGATAATGGCATAGTGGCATTGGCACCAGTCAATTTAGTTTGGAACTGAGCTTGCAATGTAGCTAGTCCATTGCTGCTATCTGATTTACGCTGCCAGTCAATTTTACCTGAATTGAATCCATCCTTATAAATCACTGTAGTTGTAAAAAATTGTTGTACTAGTCCAACCCATTGAACAGGTTTCTCAAAAACTTTATTGGTGTTGCTAGAAATATAATCAAACTCGTTTCCTTCAGCAAAACAAATATTAGACATTTGACGCTCATAAGTGGTTGTCTTTTCTTGACCATAAGAATGCACATCCCACAAAACGTTCAATTGGTTGTTGGTCAACAATTGATCTGCCCCATCCATCTTAATGTTCCAGTCTACATTGTATTTACCTTTTGCTAAAGTAAATTGATGCTTGATCGTTTTACCATTTGGTGCAGTCCAAGCATATTCTATTTTTTGATTCCCATTCTGATCAGTGGATATATTGGATACAGGAAATATAACTTGGTTAATTTGTACCGTTTGATTGTTGCCTGCATTCACAGCATAGGACAAGGAACTGCTATCTCCCAATTGAACCAATTCCTTTTTTGAATTTTTATACTTTTTCAAAGTAACACTTGCTACTTGACCACCTTTATTGGTGAATGCTACTTTAATTAAATCGTTCTCTAAAATTGCAATCTGCTCTTTCAAAGTATCTACAACAACTGCGTTACCAGTTGCTTCTTTTTTAGTTGAATCAGTCAACATAACAGTATTTAAAGCTGCTACTTTTGCGGCATTGGCTTTCACCATAGCAACCGAATCATCCATTTTTTGCTTATAGGCTGCAATTTCGTTTTGCTGCTTGCTGGTGTACCAGAAGTAAACAAAAAATAAAACTGCTAATAATACAAACCCAATGACCGTATTTTTGTCCGTTTTCATGCTTTTTCAATTAATCTAAATAGATGCGGCAAAGGTATGTTTTTAAGATGTATTTAGCACTCTATAGACCCAATTTTGGAGCCATTTTCACGCTATTTTAAGGCTTTATTACAAATTCCTGCTGTATTTACCCCCAGTATGGTAAAGCAGGTTCGTAATATCCCCTAAACTACAATACTTAACCGCTTCCATCAACAGGTCAAATATATTTTCATTTTGAACGGCCGCATGATGCAGTAAGTTTAGATAATGTGCAGCTTGGTCTTTATTTCTATTTTTAAATTGCGTTAGATTGGCAATTTGTAATTTCTTTTCGGCAGCAGAAGATCTAAATACAGGTCGACGATCATTGCTATTTTGATCTGCTTCGTCAATAAAAGTATTTACCCCAATGATTGGAATTTCCCCGTGATGCTTTCTAGTTTCATACAACATACTCTCTTCTTGAATTTTTGAACGCTGATACATTCTTTCCATCGCACCTAATACACCACCTCTTGCATTGATTCTTTCCAATTCTTGCAATACTGCTTCTTCTACTAAGTCTGTTAATTCATTCATCATGAAGCTTCCCTGCTGTGCATTTTCTACTTTAGCAGTGCCTAATTCTTTATTGATGATTAACTGGATGGCTAGCGCTCTTCTTACACTCTCTTTTGTAGGTGTTGTAATGGCTTCGTCATAGGCATTGGTGTGTAGGCTATTGCACTGGTCATAAATCGCATACAATGCCTGCAATGTGGTCCTGATATCATTGAAATCAATCTCCTGTGCGTGTAAACTTCTACCACTTGTTTGAATATGGTATTTTAATTTTTGAGACCTTGAATTCGCCTTGTATTTGAGCTTCATGGTTTGCGCCCAGATTCTTCTTGCGACTCTTCCAATCACAGCATATTCTGGATCCATCCCGTTGCTAAAAAAGAAACTAAAATTGGGGATAAAATCGTCAATCGCTAAACCTCTGTTTAAAAAATACTCAATATAAGTAAATCCATTTGCCAGTGTAAATGCCAACTGTGTAATTGGATTGGCACCAGCTTCTGCAATATGGTATCCAGAAATAGAAATGCTATAAAAATTCTTTACTTTTTGGTCTACAAAATAGGCTTGTACATCCCCCATTAACTTTAAGGCAAAATCAATGGAAAAAATACAAGTGTTTTGCGCTTGGTCTTCTTTTAAAATATCTGCCTGTAATGTTCCACGTACATTTTGTAGCACCTGTTTTTTGATGCTTGCATATACTTTTGGATCAAGTACTTGATCCCCACTCACACCCAATAATTTTAAGCCCAAACCATTGTGTTGGATGGATTGTTTTTTCAACGCATCAAAATCATGGTAAACTGGCCTAGTTGTATTTTTAAAAATTTGAGTCAATTTTTTATTGACTGCTGGCCACATTTTTTGTTCAGTAATGTATTGCTCACAAGCTTGATCTATCGCTGCATTAAAAAACATCGCTAGTATAATTGCAGCAGGACCATTGATGGTCATACTCACAGAACTTGTTGGATCATTTAAATTAATGCCAGAATACAATTTCTTAATGTCATCCACCGATGCAATATTCACACCTGCATTGCCGATTTTTCCAAATACATCCATTCTATTGGACGGATCTTGGCCATATAAAGTCACACTATCAAAAGCGGTAGACAATCTTGTTGCAGGTTGTCCGCTTGCCAAAAAATGAAAGCGTTGATTGGTTTTTTCTGGACCACCCTCACCTGCAAACATTCTTGTAGGATCCTCTCCTGTTCGTTTTAAATCAAATACGCCAGCTGTATATGGATAATGGCCTGGTATATTTTCTTTTAATTGCCATTCAACAATATCACCCCAGTCTTTAAAATTAGGTAAATACACTTTCTGTAAAGTCAAACCTGATTCTGTTTTAAAACTTAAAGGCTGATGTATTTTTTTGCCTCTAATTTCATATACCAATGCATCTTGTTGGTATTTAGTTTTTGTTACTTCCCAAGTTTGAATAGATTTTTTCACTTCTGGGTCGATTGCGCCTGCAACTTTATCAGCTTCCTCTTTTAGAAGGGGTAATTTTTTAAGCTTAGGATTTTGCATCACTTGCTCATAACTATACCATTGAGAAGCCAACTGCTTTTGTTCCAATATCCAAACTTTATTTTTTTGAATCGTAGCTACAATTTCATTTAAATAATTAAATCTATTGAGGGGGATGGTTGGTGCAGCAACCTGATTTGTATTATAAGCTAGAGGTTTTGCAATTGTGTTCCATTTTAATTGATGTTGCTGATTCAATAACTGGATCATATGATTGAACATATGCTGCATGCCAGGATCATTGAACTTTGAAGCAATGGTTCCATAAACTGGCAGCTTTGAATGATCCGCATCAAACAAATGTCGAGACCTAGCGAATTGCTTTTTCACATCTCTTATTGCATCCAATCCTCCTGCTCTATCAAATTTATTGATACCAATTATTTGTGCAAAGTCAATCATATTGATTTTCTCCAATTGACTCGCTGCACCAAATTCTGGCGTCATGATATACATTGGAAGCGTTACATAATCTACAATCGAAGCATCATTTTGACCAACACCTGCTGTCTCAACAATGATGGCATCATAACCTGCGGCTTTACATAAATAAATCACTTGGTCTAAAGAACCAGAAATAGATTGATGGTCGGACCTTGTCGCGAGTGAACGCATAAATACATTAGGATGATGAATGGCGTTCATTCTGATTCTATCTCCTAATAAAGCACCGCCTGTTTTTTTCTTAGTAGGATCTACTGACACTACTGCAATGCTTAAGTCAGGATTGGTCTGAATAAAATAATGTACCAAGTGATCACATACGGTGGACTTACCTGCACCACCCGTTCCAGTTAATCCAATGACAGGAATATTTTTTTGAATGACTTTTTTATCTTTCTTAATTTTTAAAGTGCCGTTTTGCAATAGTGTAATATCCCTTGCTAATTTTCTTGGATCGCATTTTTTATCAAAAGGCAATTTTGGATACTTGGTTGTTTGATTGGATTTTAAAGGAAAATTTGCAAACGCAATCACTTCACGAATCATGCCTTCGATCCCCATGGCAAGGCCGTCTTTAGGTAAATATATTTTCGAAATGCCTTTTGCATGAATGATCGCAGCTTCAGAAGGTAAAATGGTACCACCACCTCCACCAACAATTTTAATATGTTGATAGCCTGCATCATCTAATAATTTTCTGAGGTAGGAAAAAAATTCAATATGACCTCCTTGATAAGAGGTGATTGCAATCAATTGCACATCCTCTTCGATCGCTGCTTCAACAATTTCTTGAGCAGATCGATTGTGTCCCATATGGATCACTTCTGCACCTTGTTCTTGCAATACACGGCGCATGATATTAATAGAAGCATCATGGCCATCAAACAAACTTGTCGACGTTAAAATTCTTATTTTTTGCATAGCACAAAACTAACAAATGTTAGCGGTATAGCAAAGTGGAAATTTTACTTTTTTGCGTACACTTTTGCAGCAGCAATAAAATGCACAAATAAAGGCGCTGGTGCTTCTACTGTGCTCTTTAATTCAGGATGGTATTGTACTCCAATGAAGAAAGGATGATTCGGTAATTCTACAATTTCCACCAATCCAGTTGCAGGATTCACCCCACTAGTCACCATCCCTTTTTCGTGGAAGTCATTCAAATAGGCATTGTTAAATTCATAACGATGACGATGGCGCTCATTGATAGAAGTCGTGCCATATATTTTATGCGCTAAGGTATTTTCGGTAATGGTACAAGGATAAGATCCTAAACGCATTGTGCCACCCATCATGGTAATACGCTTTTGCTCTTCCATCATATTAATCACTGGCTCTGGGCTATTCGGATCCATCTCTACAGAATGTGCTCCTTTTAATCCAATCACATTTCTAGCAAATTCAATCACCGCCATTTGCATGCCTAAACAAATACCAAAGAATGGCAAATTGTTTTCTCTAGCATATTGAACAGCAACTATCTTTCCTTCAATCCCTCTATTTCCAAATCCAGGGGCTACTAACAACCCATCTAATTCGCCTACTAATTCCTTCACATTGTCTTGGGTAATGTCTTCACTATGTACATTCACTACATTTACTTTTACCTCATTCATAGCGCCTGCATGAATAAACCCTTCAAGAATAGATTTATATGCATCTTGTAACTCAATGTATTTGCCAATTAAACCAATATTCACCGTGGACTTTGGATTTTTTAATTTTTCTAAAAATACTTTCCACTTGGTTAAATCTGGTTCTTTGTAATTTGTAATCTTTAATTTCTCAAGTACAATTAAATCTAATTTTTCTTCCAACATTTTCAAAGGCACTTCGTAAATCGTGGACGCATCTGCTGCTTCTATTACTCTTCCTGCTCTTACATTACAGAACAATGCAATTTTTCTTTTTATTTCGTCATTCAATGGTTCTTCTGCTCTACAAACAATGACATCTGGATGTACACCAGCCTCACTCAACATTCGCACGCTATGTTGTGTAGGTTTTGTTTTTAATTCTTTTGCTGCTTTTAAATAAGGTACCAATGTTAAATGTACTACCATCACATCTTCCTCTGGAAGTTCCCATTGGATCTGTCTTACGGTTTCAACAAATGGTAAACTTTCGATATCACCCACAGTTCCACCTATTTCGGTAATCACCACATCATATTTACCTTCTTTACCCAATAGTAACATACGATGCTTAATTTCATCTGTGATATGTGGCACCACCTGCACTGTTTTTCCAAGGAATTCTCCCGCTCTTTCTTTATTAATTACCGTTTGGTAAATGCGTCCTGTAGTCACATTGTTTGCTTGTGATGTAGGGGTACTTAAAAAACGCTCATAGTGACCCAAATCTAAGTCGGTTTCTGCACCATCTTCGGTCACATAACACTCACCGTGCTCATATGGATTCAAAGTACCTGGATCCACGTTAATGTATGGGTCAAACTTTTGAATCGTTGCAGTGATGCCACGTGCCTGTAATAATTTAGCTAGAGAAGCCGCAATAATGCCCTTTCCTAGACTACTTGTAACACCACCAGTAACGAAAATATACTTTGCCATAATTTTAAATTCATCTAATATTGAAAAAGGAATTCCTGCAATAGTTGTCTATTGAGGATGACCCATTCAAATGGTTTTTAATGTGACCGTCTTATTTTTTGGAAAATTTACTAGAGGTCATACAAAAATAAGCTAAAAAATACCCCCTACAAAATGTATAAAA
>Ga0208787_1000689_pt1 | contig 15611 bp, 10 predicted proteins | sample Wag4_2014_7_11_FD_187362 | JGI IMG/M metagenome (GOLD analysis project Ga0208787, IMG submission 187362) | Fresh water microbial communities from Ohio, USA - Utica-2 Time Series HT 2014_7_11 (SPAdes) (version 2) | ecosystem: Environmental > Aquatic > Freshwater > Water tank | place: USA: Ohio... | reverse complement strand
CCCTTGGCGCTGTATTTTGATAACGATGCCCCTAAACCCGCGTCTGCCAGCCAAATTATGCCCTACGATCGGACTTATCAGGTTTATTATGCGCAAAAAGAGGCCTACCTCAAAGGCTTAGCAGCAGCCTTTGAGGATCCAGAGGAACAGGATTGTGCGGTAGAACGCCTAGAGGCTTTTTTTAAAGAAGAAGTGCAAGCAGGCTATTTACGATTAGAAGAATTTGCAGAAAACTTGGATCTTTTTCTTAAAAATGAATACGAGGTTGAAATTTTGATCAAAGGATTCGCCAGTCCGCTTGCCTCCAGGGAGTACAACTTGGCCCTCACCCGTAGAAGGGTTCTTAGTGTGAAAAATTACCTTCGCACGGTAAAAGACGGAATGTATAACAAGTATCTGATTAATAGAAGGCTCCGAATCACCCTTGCCCCAATGGGAGAGTCGAGTGTGTCGCCTTCCATTAGTGATAATTACCGCAAAAAACACGAATCTGTCTACAGTGTGGAAGCCTCCCGCGAACGACGTGCTGAAATCATTGAAGTTAGGCTCTCAAAAATTTTTCCATCACCCGATAACCAGATAAGCGAATAGGATATGAGATCTGTACTACTTACGCTTCTTTCTCTGCTTGGTAGTGTGTACGCACAAGCAATTGACCTTCAGTTTTTAGCTACCCATCCGCTCTGTTCAGGTGCCTCTAACGGTACCTTGAATGTGGTGGCATCCAATGGTGCTGCCCCGTTTTCGTATTCTTGGAGCAACGGCCAGACTAGCCAACAGTTATCTAACCTTTCTGCTGGCATCTATTCGGTGACAGTAGTTGACCAGCTGGGAGATACCGCGGTAGCCTCCTATCAACTGCTAGATCCTACTCCGCTGACGGCCTCCCCCTTATCAGTGGTTCCAGATTGCGGAAATGGCGGAAGCATCGCTTTACAGGTCACAGGAGGAACTGCTCCTTACACGGTGGTTTGGAATAATGGTCAATACAATGGACCTATTTTAACCAACCTTCCTGAAGGAACCTACGACGCGTTGATCACCGATGCGAATGGATGCCAGACGACGGTTCCGGTGACGGTTCCGGGAACTTCGGATTTTGCTATTTCTATAAAAGTAGAGAAAGCCGCTTGTGTCGGCGTTAGCAATGGAGTTGCTACTGCGGTGGTGACAGGGGGATCCGGTAGCTACAATTACTCGTGGAGCACCGGTGCTACCGGGGTAGCGCAAATCACCGGCTTGGCTGCCGGACAAACGGTTTCTGTCACTGTTACCGATCTGTTGTCGGGTTGTAGTGGAGTACAGACGGTTACAATCGGGACCCACACCCAAATTTTGGTACAAGTTGTGGAAGTGGATGTGCTGTGCGCGAATGATTCAACCGGATCGGCAACGGCCACCGCTTTCAATGGAACGGCCCCCTATCAATATGCATGGTCCGTTTATGGTGATACTCTGATGGGTGCGACCATCACTGGGTTAACTTCTGGCTCTTATCCTTTGACGGTAACAGATGCTCAGGGCTGTTGGGCCTTGGGTGCGGCGAACATTTCTGCGGGCAGCATTCCAGTGGCGCAATTTTCTGTAGAAACCGTGCTCTGTGTTGGTGATTCCGTGTTAGTCCGTTTAATAGACCAATCCAATGGTAGTGGTGCTGCAGTGACTTCTTGGCAGTGGACTGTTTCTTGGAGCAATGGTTCGGTTATTTATTCAACTGCCAACCCAACCTTCAACCTACCAGCTAATACTACGGGTTTTATTCAGTTGGACATCAGCACTGCGGCTGGTTGTACGGCGAGTCAGACCGGTGTTTTCGTGACAGGTCAGGATCCTGATATTGCCTTCTCGGCAGAGGTAGACCCCATCGATTGTTCAGGAGCACCTGTGCCCATCACGGTAATTGGTGACCCTTCTTATGTCTATCAATGGGTACCTAATCAGGGAATTACCATTTTAAATAACGATCCGAGAACGGTTCTAGCAGATCCTTCGATGACGACTACCTACACGGTGATCGCCTCAAGCGGGGGCTGCTTTGATAGCCTTCAACTCGAAATTCCTTTAATTACACCCTTTGAAATTAGTGCCGGGAATGACACCATTACGTCTTGTACCGCCTTCGAGAATGTAATCGTTCAAGTAAATCCGCCTTCTAGCAATCTTACCTTCACCTGGTACAACAGCCTCGGTGATTCTATTGCAGCGGGTCCCAACGCTCAGGTGCCTGTTTTTGATTCCGTAACGACCTATACGATCATTGCTGTAGATGCTTTTGGTTGTGCTGACACTGCTTTGGCTTCTGTAATTGGAGTGGGTGTACAAGTGGATGCATCAATAATAGCTGAAAATAGTAATTGCGCGGATCAACCCGTCCAAGCTTCCGTCATAAATCTTGACCCGAATGATGTACTTACCTACCTATGGACGGTGCTTCCTGTAGGGCCAGTGATTTCCGATCCGACAGTCGCCAACCCGACCATCACCGGCGGAGCCGGTAATTATGTACTATCTGTTCAAGTGACGAACCAGTTTGGCTGTACGTTACTTCTTTCAGAACCCATTGAGGTCTTACCCTTGGTGGACTTGTCCGGAAGCCTTTCGATAGATGCTTGTGACGGATTGACAGTTCAATTCAATAATTCTAGCAATGTAAATGGTGTTTGGACTTTTGGGGACGGAAATGCACAGACGGGTATCTCTGTTGTGTATACGTACCAAGTACCTGGTACGTACCAAGTCACGTTCACCGCATTAGATTCTTGTTATTTGCCATTTAATCAAACCCTTCAAGTCGTGGATACGCCAACTGTTGTCGCGGCCATTCAAGGAGGGCTTACAGATTGCCTTGGTGCAGCGACTATTCAGTTTACCGATGCAAGTCAGAGCGCTGCAGGGATCATCACCTGGGAATGGACATTTACCCCAGGTCCACAGAGCTCTAATGAACAAAATCCAACTATTACGGTGACACAACCCGGTCCCGTAACGGCGGTTCTTATTGTCACCGACTCCAACAACTGTAGGGATACGTCTGCCGTGTTGGAGCTCCAAGCAGATATTGTGCAGGATACAATTTCTGGGACTGCCCAAATTTGTCCAGGCACGCAGGTGGGATTGAATCCCGGAGGAGGATTCCCTGGGCATACGTACACCTGGACTTCTGTTCCATCGGATCCAACGCTAGACCCCAGTAGCCCTAATCCGACGGTTACTCCTTCTGTTCCTACCCAATACAGTGTAGTGGTGGTGAACGGAGTTTGTTCCGTGGTACAAAATGTAAGTGTGGGTCTGTGGGAGGCCGGTATCGTACAAGCCTTCCGCGATACGGTGGTTTGTGGGGAGGTGCCCGTTCAACTCACTGCCTCTACCGTAAATGGAATTTCATTAGAGTGGTCGGTCAATTCGTCTTTCGATCCGGTATTTTCTACCATGGCTGAACTAACGGTGCTACCAGCCACCCATCCCTATTATGTTCGGGTGGTTACGGTAAACGGGTGCATTGGGATAGATTCGGTGGTTGTTAGCAATGCACAGCCTCAAGTTGCACCAGCGAATGCTGTGGTGTACAGTTGCAATGGCCTAGTTGCCAATTTGCAAGTAATCAACCAGCAGCCCAATGATACCCTTACCTACGAATGGTCTGGCAACTTACCGCCAATTGCTAATCCATCGGTACTCCCAACGGAGCCGACGGATTATTCAGTGGTGGTTACCAATCAATTTGGCTGCAAAGACACCCTGGCGTTTTCGGTCCTTCCGGTCAGTTTTAACCTCGATTTGGAAGTAGATGGCGATACGGTTTTGGTAGCAGGAGAATCCACCCAACTCATCGCACAAGTGACGGGAGGTGGCGTCATTAGTTATTCTTGGGTGCCAGCCTCTACGTTGGATAATCCAACAATCAGCAACCCAATAGCGAGCCCTGACTCGACCACCTTGTATACGGTGACGGTAGTGGATGATCCCAGCGGGTGTATTTTGATAGATACCGTCCGGATTCGAGTTATTAATGCCATTTGTGAAGAACCATTTGTTTTTGTACCCAAGGCATTTACCCCCAATAATGATGGAAACAACGACTTTTTCCGTGTTCGGGGCGCAGACTTAACCGAAGTATACTTTGTAGTTTGGAATCGCTGGGGAGAAAAAGTGTACGAGACCAATGAGGTAGAGCACCAAGGCTGGGATGGTACATTTAGGGGAGTCGCGTCCACTCCGGATGCCTATGCTTGGTATGCCAAAGTCCGTTGTGGTGATGGCGCTTTTTGGGAGAAAAAAGGCAATGTAACCCTCTTAAAATAAAAAAGCAGGAGTTACTCACACGCTCAGTTGAACAAGGGGAAGAAGATCTTCGTTTATTTTAAAAATAGAAATTGAGCCAGTTGCAGTCGTATCTTTACGATTTCAACTGGCATATTATTATCTATCCAGACGTTCTTCTGGATGCATTTCAATAGGTACTACTTAGTCTTTTTCCTTCATGAATAAAGCGTACAACGAGAAAACAATACCCGAACAGTACCCAAACAATTCTATAAAAATACCATTAGTTAGGATGACCCTTAGTGGGTCTTTTAGAAAAAATACATTCAATTGGCTGCATAGTGCTTATTTTATTGTCTACTATTCTGAACAGATCCAGTCCAAGTCCAAGTCCAAAACCATTTATCATTAACCATTAACCATTTATCATTAACCATTAACCATTAACCATTAACCATTAACCATTTATCATTATTATTATTATTTATTTTGGCTTATGTGTACTCTTGATCGGTTTTTCTTCCTCCTTTTTGCAGGTTTATTTTTCACGCCATTGGTTGTATCAGCTCAAGATAAAGAGGGCGTTCGGTTGCTTGGTAAAACAGTAGACAGTGCAAGTAGGGAAGCGCTTCCTTTTGCGGGCGTTCGCCTTTTTTCGGAAAAAGATAGCAGCTTGGTTGTGGGTACGATGAGTGAAGAGAATGGAACATTTGAGTTAAAGGCTCCAGCTGGAAGGTATTATTTAGTGGTAAATGCGGTTGGGTTTGAAGCCTATTTCAAGGGAGGAATTGTCGTTTCGCTAGGGCAATCGACGTTGTTGCTTGGGGAATTATCGCTCTCCAGTTCCAGCACGCTGGACGAGGTCGTAATCCGGGCAGAAAAAAGCAGCATGGAGTTAAGCTTGGATAAACGTATTTTTAATGTAGGGAAAGATCTCGCCAATGCAGGTGGTTCCGCGGCAGAAATACTCAATAATATTCCTTCCGTAACGGTAGATCAGGATGGGAACGTGAAACTAAGAGGAAATGATAATGTGCGAATTTTAGTAGATGGAAAACCTTCCGGATTGGTAAGTTTTAAAGGCGGTGCTGGGTTGCAGCAGTTGCAAGGAAGTATGATTGATAAAGTAGAAATTGTGACGAATCCCTCTGCACGATATGAGGCAGAAGGGGCAACCGGTGTTATTAATATTGTACTCAAAAAAGAAAATAGAGAAGGTATCAACGGCTCGTTTGAGCTTATTACGGGGTATCCCTCCAATTATGGAGTGGCGGCGAATGTAAACTATCGTCGGAAAAAAGTTAATTTTTTCGTGAATTACGGGCTTTCCTATCGAAATCAACCGGGTCGAGGCGCCCTCTACCAAGAAGTATATCAGCAGGATACCACCTATATACTCGATCAAAAATCTGAAAGCTGGTCAAAAGGTTGGAGCAATAATGTCAAAGGGGGACTTGATTATTTTGTCAATTCAAAAAACACGCTGACGGCATCCTACCTGCTTCGCCGAACGGATTTTAACCGGTTAAATGATATTGTATACAGGGATTATATCTTTCAACGGGATCAACCGCTTTTTGTCACTACTCGGAATCAAGACGAGATAGAACAGGAGCCCAATTCAGAATATGCCTTAACTTGGAAAAAAAACTATGAAAGAGAGGGCCATTCTCTCACGGCAGATCTTCGTTTTTTGGATTATTGGGAGCGATCGGACCAAACCTTTACCCAATTAAGCACGTTTCCAGATGGCAGCCCCAATGCCGAAAACAGCCTGGTTCAGAAATCATTAAACGATGAATTTGAAAAACAATACCTGTTTCAGCTCGATTATGTACGCCCAATTGCTAAAGAAGGAAAGGTGGAATTGGGGGTGCGCACCAGCTTCAGGGATATGATTAATGACTTTGGGGTGCAGCAGCAGTTGAACACAGGTGCCTGGAGGCAGCTGGATAGCCTTACCAACTACTTTATTTACAATGAAAATATCCTAGCGGCCTACGCCATTTATGGCAATAAATGGAAACAGTTTTCGATGCAAGTCGGCACCCGCTGGGAGTATACCGATGTACTGACGGAACTTAGGGAAACAAAAGAACAAAACCCAAGGGACTATGCTAATTTTTTTCCTAGTCTGCATCTTTCTTACGAGTTATCTGAAAGTAATGCCTTTCAAATTAGTTATAGCCGGCGGGTGCGACGCCCGCGGTACAATGAGTTGAGCCCTTTCGTTACTTTCTCTGACAACCGTAATTTTTGGAGTGGGAATCCAGATTTAGATCCTGAATTTACAGATGTAGTTGATTTCGGGCATGTAAGTTACTTTGATAAAGGTTCATTCACATCCTCTCTCTATTACCGCTACACAACTGGGAAAACGGAGCGTATTCGCAGTGTGGACGAGCGAGGGTTTTCTAGAACGCGACCAGAAAATTTGAAGGATGAGCATGCCTTGGGACTTGAATTTACGGGGCAGTTTACGCCCATCGAATGGTGGAAAGCGGATCTCAATCTTAACTTTTTCCGATCGGTCATCGATGGTAGCAATATCAACTCGGCCTATCACAGCAAGGCCTATACCATGACCGCAAGGCATACTTCCCGTTTTACCTTGCCTAAGGAGGTCGATATTCAGGCACGTATCAATTACGAAGCACCACAAAATACACCCCAAGGCCGTCGAAGGTCTCTTTATTTTATTGATTTTGGGATTAATAAGGATGTAATGAATGGAAATGGAACACTTGCCTTAAATGTATCAGACGTATTGAATTCTAGACGATGGAGAAACATTACCCGAGGGGATAATTTTTCCGCAGAGGGATTCTATCAATGGCGCTTGCGCCAAATCAATCTTACCTTCACCTACCGCTTAAATCAGGCAAAATCAGCTGCAAAGCAAGGGATGGAGGCAGAATCGTAGTAGTGCGTTTAGGTTGAGGTTTACAATGGTGAGAGAGCCATTAAAAGAAGGGAGCATTTTTCATCCGGTTGAAAAATGCTCCCTTTCTGTTACCTTCCCCAATTATCCTCTTCCTTATTGCGTAGACTATTCATTACCTGTTGCCCTTCTTGCAAGGCATCAGATCCACTGAGGTAGTCCTCTATCCGTCGCCCGTGTACGTTACTTTCTTTGTAGACAGCTGCTGCAAAAAAACGCATTTCAAACAAGTCCTCCCAAGTGGTTCTCGCAGCGGTATTGTCTGTAGCAAGTGCTTGATGCTGAGCTAAAACAGAACGTGCTTGGGGATAGTACACCCAGAATAATGGACGTTCCAAACTGGGGCCACAGCAAGAGGCTACTTCCACCAGCGGAGCAATTCCGAGGATGCGACGTTGTAACTGGCCGGTTTTGGCATCCATCCACCAGATTTCCTTGATGCGGAATCGAAAAACCGTCTCCCAGTTGAGTTCGTTCTCTACCGCTTGGTAGATAGAAAGCCCTGTTTCCACGTCAATGGTTTCCACCGTATCCCGTTCCACAATCATATCTCTAACTTCCGACGAACTCAATGGGGTAGTGAACTTGTCATCCACAGTGCTGTAGGCTTGCAATCGTCCGTTTAGAATTGCATTGGTGAGAATGGAGAAAAAGGGTGCCTCTGGGTAACGGAAGGTTAAATTCCGTTTCTCTCGGGTGTCAATAATGCTCCAGACACGTTTTTCCCAAAGCAAATCTGCCTCTCGCACGGTCGGATAGGGCACCGGTTTTTTTTCAGAAATAGTTGATCGTTGTACAAGGTCATCTAGAGGCGGGGAAACTACCTCGAGTAGTTCCGTCGCCTCCTGCACCTGTGCATGGAGGATATTAGTATCGGAAAAATAGGAAAAAAGGCAAAATGCGGCAGCCACCGCCACCGTTGCAGGTTTTGTGTTCATAAAAAATCCCGTGTTTAGTAAAGGTGATGTTGAGGGAGTTCTGCGGGAGAGCTTCGAATCAATGCACTGGAAGTGGTGCATTACTGTTGATTCTCTCGAAAAAACACCAAACCCCATTCAACACAACAGGCAGGACGCCGAAGGCTACCGGAACCAGGGCCCTGCCTGTTGTGGTAAAAGGGGTACTCAACGATTAAAGAGCGCGCTGCGTAAGCAACCTTTACCTAACGAGGTCTTTTTTGTTTATGTTGTTGTTTGCAAAATTTTAACAATTCGACAGGCAACCTATTTTAGTTTTTTAAGCTCACGCTCAAACAGTTGTTCCAGTTGGTTCGCGTGCAGGTTTTTGGCTACAATAATGCGGTCCTTGTTGAGCAAGTACATTTCGGGGGTGATGTCCACGTAGTATTTTGCATAAATTGCCCTGTTGGTAGGATCAAAGACATTGGTGAAGGTGAAGTTTTGTTCTTTAATAAAATTCTTCCATTCACTGTCGGTGGTGTTCACGGCGATACCATAGAAGTCCACCCCTTTATCTTTCCAAGTGCGATAAATCCGCTCTACTTCGGCCGCTTCTTTTTGGCAGTGTTCGCAAGTTGGGCTAAACATAAAGACCACAATGAGTGGGGACTGGATGTCGTATAATCTTTTTTCCTGTCCATACTGGTTTTTCGCCACAACATCAGGTCCCTTTTTGCCCATGAGGCTCGCTTCCATTTCCCAAGCGTGTTTTCGAAGTTTTTCGAGATTTTCGGGTTTGTCCCAGACGGCGAGCTCAGGGGTAAAAAATTGGTTAATTATATGCACATAAACGGCTTCCCCGTCCATTACGGTTGTTTTGGTATTTTCATATTGTAAAGCGATCCAATTGGAAAAGTACTTGAAATACGGTTTATAAGGCATTACTTTTCGGATAAATGGATCCACCACTGCAATGAGGGAGTCTGGATGCTGAGGGGTCATTTCCTTGATATATCGGCGTAGTTTATTGGCGATTACAGGGGTGCGCAGAAGGCGCTCATCCGAAAAATCTACTCCATCCCAAAATCTACCCCGGTAAGAAGCAACTTGGCGGACTGTATCGATGTCTCCGTTGGGTTTTCGGTATTCGATGATGTCTGGGTTTTGGCCTGCTATTTTAAATTTGGTAAAAAAGGCATTTGGATACGTTTTATATAATTCCTCTAGGTGTTTTTTACGCTCTGCCACTATTACCTCTTGACGCTCCTTGGCTTTCCGATACTCAGCGGAAGCCAGTGGGGCCGATTTGAGGGTGGTGGCCAGTTGGTTCAATTCTGCGTCTTGTACCGCTTGAAACTGAAAGTTACGGTAGAGCAACTCGGTGTTCAGACAGCCTTCCACTTTCATCGTACCAACGAAGTCCTTTGCTTCTGTCCGCAACGTAAAAAACTGTTCATGGTCATCGATCAGAATGGCGAAATTTTTCCCGTTCGGCATTAGAAAGTAGTAAAAACCGCCTGGTAGGGGGCTTTTGCGGCGAAGGATAAAATGGCCACTTCCATCTACCACCGTGGAGTCTGCCAAAAAATTTTGGTCTCCATACACGCCTACTAATTTTATTTTTCCAGCCGGAAGGCCCTGAGCGAACACTTCAATAGCACAGCTGTCTTTTTCAACCGAGACGGGACGGGAAGCGAGTTTCCCGGAAAAGGCCAGTAGAAAAAGGGAGGAGAGAAAGAATAATTTCTTGCGCATAGTAAGTGGTTATTGTTAGTTAGATAGCCGCAAAATTAAGGTACTACCCGACTCGTTTTGGGCTAATTAACAAACATTTGCATTCCTGTTTAGTTGAGAATCCGTTTTTTTTTGTCAAATGTGACAAAGAAAGAGCTCAACAGCATCCTAGTAGGAAGTGTGGGTAGATGCGCTTTCAGCGGTCTTTGATTTTGAACGGGAATGGGGTTGCTGCAAATCACTCCACTTATTTTTTTCGTCAAAAAAATACATACAAGCCCACAATGCGTGGTAAATGGGTGTATTTTTGTGAGGTGAAAAAGAATAATTCCATGTCATACGAGGCTGCCTTTCAAGAGTTGCAGCAGATTTTGGCCGAGATTCAAGAAGGGGTAGTCAGTATTGATCAACTGGCCCTCAGGGTTGAGCGCGCCAATGAATTAGTTCAATTTTGCCGGGAACGGTTACGCCAAACGGAGGCTAGTATCCAGCAACTCAACTTCCCGACCAACAACCCATGAATCTTCCTTTTTTTATTGCCTCTCGCATCGCTTTTTCCAGAAAAAATAGCTTTTCTAGCATCATTATCCGGATTGCGATTGCCGCCGTCGCGCTTAGCGTGGCGGTGATGATTATCGCATCGGCGATGATATCGGGTTTTAAGACAGAGATTAGCAAGAAAATATTTGGATTCTGGGGGCATATCCATATCTCATCGGTGATTACAGATTCTCCCACCGCTGATGCCACGCCAATTCCCGACAGCTTGCCCTTTTTGGCAGCTCTTCGTGCAACTGGACAAGTGGCCTACTGGGCCCCTGAGCAATTATTCGGTATTGAAACCGGTGGAGAAGTAGAGGTGTCAACCAAAGGGGGCATTCGACATGTACAAGAATTTGCACTTAAACCCGGTATTATCCGCTCCAAAACAGCGATGGAAGGGATTGTGCTTAAGGGGGTAGGTGCTAACTACGATTGGGATAACTTAGCCCCTTATATTTTAGAAGGGGAGGCACCTCGTTCCACAGACACCTCGAGTGCCGCCGGAATTTTGATTAGTCGGCAGACTTCCGATCGGTTGCAGGTGGGGGTAGGGGATAAGTTTATTGTTTATTTTGTGAAGGAAGGTGCGCAAGCGCGGAGACTCTTTCAGGTTAGCGGTATTTACAAAACCGGGTTGGAGGAGTACGACCGTAAATTTGCGCTGTGTGGTATTGGTCAAGTACAGGAGTTATTGAATTGGGATAGTAATCAGGTGGCGGGCTATGAAGTGTGGTTGGATGACCTGAAGGACTTAGAAATTTTCAACCAATATATTTATGATGAAGTGATCCCGCCTGATTTGGTTTCTGCCAGTATTCGGGAAAAATTTCCCGCCATTTTTGAGTGGTTGCAATTGCAGGATATGAACGAGGTGGTGATCTTGGGATTGATGTTGGCGGTCGCCATCATCAATATGATTACGGCTCTGTTGGTGCTGGTGCTCGAACATTCCACGATGATTGGCATTTTGAAGGCGCTTGGAGAACGGAACCGTCGAATTCGACGAATTTTCTTGTATTATGCCGGTGTTATCATGGTTCGCGGATTGTTTTGGGGCAATTTGTTTGGTTTGGGTTTGAGTTGGTTGCAGCACAAGTATAGATTTATTCGATTAAATGAGGCGGATTATTACATTTCTTATGCTCCCGTTCGCTTGGAACTTTGGACCGTAATAGGGATTAATGTAGGCGCTTTAGTGATTGTATTGCTTTTCCTAGTGATTCCCTCCTTAGCCGTTTCAAAAGTCTCTCCTTTGAAAGCGATACAGTTCAGATAGGATTTTTCTTGATTTTTGTTCTAAAAATCCTGAATGTGTGTAACTTTAGCAATTCTGCAATGGATTATCGTGCAGGCAATTCGTTTTAACCCAATAAAGAAGTTAATCGATATGCGAAATTGGTTTTTCAAGTTGTATGTCATCGTCCTATTTTTTGTCGCTAGTTGTAGCGGTGGGAGTAAAGACGCTTCTATGGATAGTCAGAACAGTCCGATGGAGTCGGAGTCGGTTGATTCGTCCACGATCTATTTCAAAAACGACGGTGAAGTGCCCGATCCTTCCACCCAAGTACCGCCTGCTTTTGAGGAAAATTATGAACAGGTAATAAAAGAGAATAGTCAAAAAGAGGAGAAAGCAAAACCAACTAAAACCAGGTCTCCATTTATCAAAAAGCCTAATAATCCGTTTGGTAGTTCTAGTTCAGGTGCTGGTTCTGCAGGAAGTGTAGGTTCAAGTGGGGGAGAGGATGCTCGCGACAGGGACGATGACGGGATCCCCGATTCGGAAGATGATTGTCCGGAGGAATATGGAACTATTCGGGGCTGCCCCGATACGGACGAGGATGGGATTCCGGATTACCAAGACAAGTGCCCTTTGCAGAAAGGGTCATTAGAAAAAAATGGCTGCCCCGAGCAGGATAAAGACAAGGATGGAGTACCTGATGCGCTGGACAAATGCCCGGAATTAGCAGGTAAAAAAAACTGGCAAGGCTGTCCAGATACGGACGGTGACGGTATACCGGATCATTTAGATAAGTGTCCAACCGAGGCTGGATCAGAAGCACAAAACGGCTGTCCTGAAAATTGAATTTTTAAATGAAGAATAGGCGCAAATACCAATTGGCACTAGGCCAAGAAGGAAACCTAAAATGAGAATATACCCAAAAAAAACGCAATGATTACTCGAAGCTCCGCACTTTTACTGCTTTTTCAACTAGCTGGCAGTGTAGCCGGTTGGGGACAAACAATAGATCCCTCAGTGCCCTCGCAGCCCTCTGAGGCAGGAGGTTTTAAGGTGATTTTGGATACGGTTTCGTTCTATTCTCCAGAACCTCCTGAGCTGCTCAACAAAAAAGTAAATGAAGCGCTTCAGGCGCAGGACTTGGATCACGATGGTATCCCAGACAACGAGGATGATTGTCCTAAAGAATATGGGACCGTGCGCGGCTGTCCCGATTCGGACGAGGATGGCACTCCAGATTTTCAAGATAAGTGCCCTTTTCAAAGAGGCCCCATGGAAAAAAATGGTTGCCTAGATACAGATGGAGATGGAGACGGCGTCCCAGATGCGGTGGACAAATGCCCCACACTAGCAGGTAAAAAGAATTGGCAAGGCTGCCCTGATTCTGATGGCGATGGGATTCCAGACCATCTGGACAAATGCCCAAAGGAGGCAGGTCTTGCGGTAAAAGATGGATGCCCCTAAGGTCAAATAAGAGATTATTAAGAGTTCTAACTATCCGTTTATTGATCGCAATTAGTAACAGAGGCATGATCCGATTCTTCGCTTTAACAATAGTGGTTCAACTGGTAGTGCTATCAGGCGCTTTGGGGCAAGTGTCTAAAGGCTTAGAACCGGCAGAGGCCCCAGAGCGGGAGTTGACCGGCAAACGTTTAGCTCTTCTAGTTGGTAATGCTCGGTACCAGCACGCGACTCCTCTACTCAATCCTGAAAACGATGTGGAGGTGATGAGCCGGACCTTGAAACAGGCGCACTTCGACGTGATTCCTGTGATGAATGCTGATTTACGGCAGTTGCGACAGAGTTTGGATAGTTTTACCCTGCGGTTACAAGAGGGGCAATATGATGTTGGATTGTATTACTATTCGGGACATGGCATGGAGGTAGGTGGGGTCAATTATCTACTTCCGGTAGAAGCCAACCCAAAAAGTCCGGCCGATGTGCCCTATGATTGTTTGGACGCTCAACGGATCTTGGCGAAAATGGAGGAGGCCGGTGTCCGTACCAAAATTTTGATCTTGGATGCCTGTCGCGACAACCCTTTAGCAAGAAGCTGGACTAGAACCGCAGGAAGGAAAGGACTCGTGCAAATGGATGCCCCCGAAGGCACCTTTATTGGATACTCTACCGAACCAGGTTCTGCATCGTTGGATGGCTCGGGTGTCAATAGTCCCTACACCACTGCTTTGGCTACCCATTTGATTGAACCGGGAATAAGTATTGCCGATGCTTTTACTAAAGTGGCCAAAACCACACAAATGCTGAGTACGAAAGAGGGTAGACGACAAGTGCCGTTTAATAATTTCAGTTTAACCGATCTATTTTTCTTTATCCCAGAAGGCGAATCCATTCCAGAAAGATCAGCAGCCGTTTCTATGGAGGTACCTTTGATTGGTTCCGGTCGATTTACTACTGGACGGATGATTATGGTAGAGGGGGGGAGTTTTTGGATGGGATGTGACAGTTCCACGCACAATTGCCAAGGCGATGAGCTGCCAATGCATCGAGTTAGCTTGGCCGACTTTTACATAAGTGAAACGGAGGTGACGGTGGCCCAATTCAGTGAGTTCATCAAGGAAACCAACTATCAGACGGATGCAGAGAAGAATGGAGGGAGTTACGTTTGGAATGGAACAAAACGTGAAAAACGATTGGGTGTGGATTGGAGATGTGATGTGGCCGGCAATAAGCGCCCGGCCTGGGAGGAGTACCATCCTGTTATTCATGTCAGCTGGAATGATGCAATGGCGTATGTCAGTTGGCTAAGCTGGAAAACGAAGTTGCCGTATCGGCTGCCTACGGAAGCGGAATGGGAGTATGCTGCACGCGGCGGGAATTCTGGAGCGGATTCCTTGGTGTATGCAGGAAGTTCAGTGTTACAAGAAGTAGCGTGGTTTCATTTGAACGCTGATGGAAGGACACACCCGGTAAAAGAAAAAAAGTCAAATGCCCTTGGATTATTTGATATGAACGGGAATGTGTGGGAATGGTGTTCGGACTGGTACCATCCAGGGTATTCCAAAGAAGATCAGAAGGGACCCAACGGCCCCCCAAATGGAACCGACAAGGTGAACCGAGGGGGCTCGTGGCGCAACCTTGGGCCCTATTGTAACAATACTATACGGAGTTATGATCCCCCTGATTTTAGTGGATATCCAATTGGATTCCGGCTCGCGCGGTCCCGGTAACCTGAAGGGTCTTATGAAACTAACTTGGCTTTGGGAGCATTGACTTTACTGAACCATGAATTGCTGCAGTTGATCAACCACTAAGCCAATAAAGTAGGGAAGAGGTTAAGCTAATCAGAAGGCGCTAAGCTTCCCATGAAAGCAAGTGAGGTTAGCAGAGCGATGGCTTTATTGTAATCTTGAATGTTTTACTACAAGAACCCCTATAAAAAGAAGTCGAAACGTCTGAAAAGACGTTTCGAACATCTGGTTCCTCCGCCACGACTAACGCAGAGAGGACAAGAACAATAAACAGCAGGTTTATTTTTGGTGTGCTAGACAGCACGTATGTTGTTAGATATTGGAAATTTTGCGGATCACCTTGTAGAGACGGGTGGTCTCGTTCACCTCCTCTTCAAAGGGATCGTTATCGAAGTAGTTGGCGGAGATCAACTTCAAGCGGTGCACCCTGCCTTTTCCATTATGGATCTTTTGGACATATTTTACCCAAACATTTCCATTGCTTTTAACCGCATAGATTTCATTATCGCGAATGTCACTGACCCCATCGATAACTTTACAGACCACGATATCTCCATTTTTGATGACAGGATCCATGGATTCTCCTTCGATTTGAAAAGCCACCATACCATGTCCTCCAACACCAGGAATAGAGAAGAACGATAAATCTTCTTGGTTGCCCGCTCCTAGTGTACTACCGGCAAAGGCTTTGACCGTGGTGAAAAGGATATTACCCTTTTCTCCGATGGGTTCTACGGAGGGGATGAGAAGGGGAGCGTCAAATCCAAATGGATTCCCTACTCCAT
>Ga0208787_1000686_pt1 | contig 15671 bp, 12 predicted proteins | sample Wag4_2014_7_11_FD_187362 | JGI IMG/M metagenome (GOLD analysis project Ga0208787, IMG submission 187362) | Fresh water microbial communities from Ohio, USA - Utica-2 Time Series HT 2014_7_11 (SPAdes) (version 2) | ecosystem: Environmental > Aquatic > Freshwater > Water tank | place: USA: Ohio... | reverse complement strand
GCTTATCGCCCATGATGGACAAAATGTCTTTGACGGGACAACAAGCACCCATCGGCGTCAGACTTGGAAGATGGCTCAAGCTGCAATCGATGTAGCAAATGAGCAAAGGATAAAGCCTCCAACAATTATTGCTGTGTGGCACAGCTCAACGAAAAGCAATCCTTGGGGGCGAGCAAAGGATTTAGCTCCAGAAAAGTTCTTTACCCCCGATGCATATATAGATCCACGATGGGCGATCAAAGATCCAACTATTACCCTTCATTCAGACTCTTATCTGGAACACATATTTGGTGAAATCATTCCTGCAATTTACGGCGCTCACTCCCCTGAAAAAACCGCTGTTATTGGCTCCAGTATGGGTGGCTTAGCAACTTTGTACGCCGCAATACAGCACCCAGATAAGTTTTCAACCGCTTTAGCTTTGTCACCACATTGGGTGATTAGTAATGAGCACTTTGCGCGATCAATGGTTGAAGCACTGCCCTTGACCCACAAAATTTGGATGAGTCGTGGAGATAAGGGACTAGATAAAGAGTATGTTCCTTTACAAAACTTTGTTGACGCCTTGATGCGTGAACGTGGCTTTACACATAATTATCAATCTAAAGTTTACAAGCGCAGCGGCCACAATGAACGATCATGGGCTAAGTACCTCCATGAACCATTAAGGTTTTGGCTTAACGGGTAACCACCCAAATTCCTTGAGTTGCTCCTTCAGAGGCAATCCTGAAACTCTGACCTTGGACTTTTTCTCCATAGAGAGTCTTTGAAACTGAATATCCATATTCGCTTAAATCTATTGTTGCATCGATTGCACCTCGTGAAACAAGTACGAGAATTGATTGTTTCTTGGATTCACGAAGATATATGACATAGTCATTTTCAGCCTTAACCCAGCGTAGCCCGCCATTTATTAAAGCATCTTGAGTTCGTCTCAAACTCACTAACTTCTTTACTTCAGCCATAAACTCGAAATCCCAACCGTTTCGGTCATCCCAGTTAATGGTTCTTCTTGCGTCCTCGCCCCACGAGCCTTCAAGACCAATTTCATCTCCAGCGAAAATAGAGGGAACTCCGGGATAAGTCAGCATCATTGTCATTGCAGATGCATGCGCCTTTTTGTCACCTAACACAACAGTTCTGAATCGCGCTGTGTCATGAGAATCTAAGAGCATCATGCTTGCAGTTAGTGAACGCCAAGGGATTGATGCGTTGAACTCTTGAATTGACTCGACCAATTGCTTGCCATTTATCTTAGGCATCGCAAAAGGAAGACCTTGAAATCCTCCTGTGATTTCAGGATTGCGATTAATCCAATTCCAGAATGGGCGCATAAACCCCTGATAATTCATAGCTCCATGCCAACCTAAGCCGTTGAGATCACTTGCAAGGAAATCACCATTTTCCGCAACCAACCATGTATCTGGATTAACTTCATGCATTGCCTTGCGAATTCCCTGCATCACTTCGACGTGATGATTCTCAGCTCCTTGAACGCCTGTCATATTTCCGACATCAATGCGCCAGCCAGCCATTCCAAACTTTGGTGAAAGCCATTTCTTAACAATTGAGTTTGGTCCTTCATACACTGCTTTTCGTAAAGCCTTAGATGCATAATTTAATTTTGGTAATGACTCAAGACCATACCAACCTACATATCCCCACTTAATCGACCTATCCCAGAAGAAATAAGTTCTCTCCTTAGATTTCTTATTCTTTTTTGCCTTAATTAACCAGTCGTGACCGACTCCGCAATGATTTGAAGTTAAATCACCAAGAATGCGAATACCCTTTTTCTTTGCAACCTTGATCAAGGATTGAAAAGCTTTATCGCCACCCAAAACAGGATCTACATGATCAAAACTAGTTGCGTCATATCTGTGATTAGATCTAGATGGAAAAATGGGAGTGAAATAGATTCCATTAACTCCCAGATCTGTTATGTGATCAAGATGTTCTTGAACTCCGTACAGGTCTCCACCATACAACTCCTGCCCCGTGAATTTTCCACGACCTCGTGGGAGGAGATTCCACTCCCGCGGATATGCCCAGTCGGGAGTGATATCAATCTTTCCGGACTTGGCGAAGCGATCGGGAAAGATTTGGTAGAACACAGCTGAGTTAATCCAATTCGGATTCGCTGGTGTCGCAACTAATTGAAAATCGTTATTACTGTGAACATCATGATCAAAAACTCCTCGAGCATTGAGCCACTCGTACTTACCGTTTCCGATGAAAACAAAACGGTAATAATTTTGAAGATTTAGGATCTTGACCGAGACTTGATACCAACTTTCGTATTGATCACTTTTTGCCTTTTTTAACTCAAAAATTCGGGGTTCGCCATCGTGATACATGCGAACCATCACTCTTTCAAACAGGTAGCCACTAGGGATTCTGACCTTAAGGGTGACGTTGTCACCAATCTTAGGTGCGCTGTTACTTACATATAAGTCGCTGCCATCATGGTGCGGGGATAGCGAGTTTTGTACTTGGTAACTCATACTTTGATCCCTTCGAATTGATGGCCTCTGCCTTAATCTCCACTGTTTTGCCTTCAAAATCAAGTGGATCTACATACACTGAGTATGGAGAGTTGGTATCGGTTCCTAATGAACTCCAAGGTTGATCCGTAGATGTCCGTATAGAAAATGTGACCTTTACTAAATCCTTCGTGCTTACAACTGCCTTGGTTTCGTAGTAGCCAGTTAGGAAATCAAGCTCAGAGGTGACCTTACCAACCTTTACATCGGTTTTATCTATCTTTTGATTTGCTTTCAACACCACGGTTGATAATGCCGGAACAGTGATAGTGATCTTTTCAGCAACAGCTTTAACCGTTGTCTTTCCCATCAACAATTTCCAACCACCCTTTGAGGTCGCGGTATTAATTGTTGCTTTAATTGCCTTGTTAGAGTTATTGAACGCAACGATGTACTCTCGATTTTCTGCATCATCCTTCTTTGAGATTGCTAGCAAGTAATCTTTTGCGTAACGGATCTGCATTGAGGAGTTTGCAAGACCAGGGTTGGCAGCACGCAAAGTAGCTAAAGCCTTCAGGTGGTTTGCGATTGGGTGCTTGTCTGTCACATCAAAGGCGTTACCGGTCCCGATTGGTGAGGAGCCGATTCGTTTTTCTGTTTTCCAGATATTGACCTTTGTTGAGAACATATCTTGACGGGCTAATTGATCGCTTCCTGAGCCAGTGCCTGTCATGCCAACCTCATCGCCGTAGTACACCGATGGAATTCCACGGGTCAGATACATCAATGAGTGGCCCAATAAGGTGCGGGGCAACAGCTCTGAAGCTGGATTAATACGCTTGGATTCAATGATTTTTCCAGCGCGGCCCATATCGTGATTACCCAAGAAGGTAACCATGTTTGATGCACTCGTTGTAGCGGTTGTGTACAAATCATCGTAGTTAAAGAGATTTTCAATGGTGCTCGCATCAGAATATCCAGATGCAAACTCTGCTGCTGATCTTTGGAATGGGAAATCCAAAACGGTTTGAATCTTGTTTCGGCGAATGTAATTCATCAAGTTAATTGGGTTTACATCCCAGACCTCGCCAAAGATCGTAAAGTTATCGATTCCGACAGATTGTGCAGCTGCATTTATCTGTGGCGACCAGTTCTTAAAGAAGTTGTCATCCACATGTCTAGCTGTATCTACGCGGAATCCAGACAATCCATAATCTTTGATCCACTTGCCATAAACATCGGCCCAACCGTTGTACACAGCGGGCTTTTCAGTGGCGATGTCATCTAGGCCATAGAAATCACCAAGCTGCATACATGAACCTTCACCCCAACAACTGTTCATGTCACCGACGTTATGGTAATTAGTTAAATCATTAAGCCATGCTGGGCTTTTTGCTTTCACCATATCAGCAGGGATGTACGCATCTCTATCCTTGTATGCGATTACATCACCGGTGTGATTTGTTACAACATCTAAAATCAATTTCAAACCAAGCTTCTTTGCGCATTCAGAAAATGCCAGAAGATCTGCCTTGGTGCCTAGGTGTGGATCGACATCGAGGAAATCAACACCCCAGTAACCGTGATACCCAGCACCATATGGTGTTGGTTTTTGTTGAACAACTAATGGTGTTACCCATACTGCGGTAAAGCCCAGTTTTTTAATGCGAACTAATCCATTATCACCAGCAGCACATGTTCCGGTTAGCCCTTTGAGATCTCCACCATGAAAAAAGGCGGTATCGCGTGGATCGTAGCCAGGGTACTTATCGTTGCTGGTGTCACCGTTTAAATAACGGTCCGGAAAAACAAAGTAAATAAGGTCCTTTGCAAGCCCTGCCTGATCAGCAGGTGCTGAAGGAGTTGCTGCTACCGATGTTGTTGCACAAATAATGCCGGCAATAAGTGCCACAACCAAGCAAAACTTTTTGTTGAGCATTAGCCCTTAACCGAACCTGCCGTTAATCCACTCACGATGTACTTTTGTAGCGATAAGAAGATGATGACAATCGGAATTGAAGCAAGAATTGAGCCCGCGGCAAATGGTCCCCAGTTCTGTGAATACTGTCCGCCGATGAACTGTTGCAAACCAACAGCAACTGTGCGGCTCTCCATATCAACTAAGAACAAACGAGCGAGAATAAACTCATTGAAAGTTCCGATGAAGCTGAGCAGCGCAACCACCGCTAGAACTGGTGAAGCAAGCGGTACGAAGATTAACCAGAAGGTTTGAACCTCCGATGCACCATCAATCTTTGCCGCTTCATCTAACTCTGCAGGAATTGAATCCACAAAGCCCTTGAGTAACCAGATGTTTACACCCATCGCTCCACCAAGATAAACAAGCAAGAGTCCAGGTTGTGTACCTAAGCCGATTCCAGGAGCAAAGTTGTACACACGCTCCATAATCACGTATACAGCTGAGATCGCAAGAATTGCCGGGAACATCTGAACTAACAAGAGTAATTGAATACCAAACTTACGGCCTTTGAACTTTAAGCGACTAAAAGCAAATGCAGATGCGGTTCCGATCATTACCGACAACACCGCAACAGAGCCTGCAATAAGAAGTGAGTTCTTCACCCACGTCAGGTAAGGAATTGTTGGGTCATTAAATAGCTTGCTGTAGTTTGCAAATGAAATTTCTCGTGGAATAAATGAGCTCAGTTGCAGACTTCCGGATGAGCTAAATGAAGAGATAATCACTAAATACAAAGGAAATAAGGCAAAAAGGCAGATAGAGATACCCGCTACGTGGCGCCATAAATCCTGTCGTAGCCACTTGTTCATGCGAAGGTCTCCAATACTTTGGACTTTCTCAAGCTATAAAGAGAGATTGAGGCTACGAGCAAGAAGATGATTAAGGAGATCGCACTTGCTAAACCAAGATCTTGAGTACCTGTACCAAATGCAATTTTGTAGGTATAACTAATCAAAATATCTGTTGCTCCCGCAATCTCTCCATCAAGCTCATTTCTTGGTCCACCACCCGTTAATAGGTAGATCAAGTTGAAGTTGTTGAAGTTGAAGGCAAAGGACGCGATCAAAAGTGGTGAAAGAATTTGGAGCAACAGCGGCAAAGTGATCTTGCGGAAGATCTGGCGAGGATTTGCACCATCAATCGCTGCAGCTTCCATTAACTCACTTGGTATTGCTTGCAGAGATCCGCTAGAGATCAAATAGAAGTAAGGGAAGCCAAGCCACAGGTTTACCAAAATAACTGCAACGCGAGCAAAGTTAGGATCAGAGAACCATGCGATGTTGGTACCTAGTAAGGTATTAATCGCACCGAATTCGGTATTGAACATACCGCCCCAAATCAAAATACTCATAACACTTGGCATTGCGTATGGAAGAACCAAGATGGAGCGATAGATACGGCGGCCGCGAATTGGCTTATTAAGCGCAAGCGCAAGAAGTAGACCTAACGCAAAGGTAGTTAAAACAGTAAGCAGCGCAAAGACAACGGTCCAGATAAAGACACGAATCAAAGGCCCGCGAACTCTAGAGTCGGTAACAATGTTTGAATAATTCTCAAACCAGATTGGTGCGCGCCAACCAGGTTCAAGGATTGCGCTCTTGTCATCAGCTAGTGCGTAATTTCCGCGACCATTGTCGGTATAGATAGCGCCAGTTACTAGGTTTTTAAAGTGATCAGCCTCTGGAACAAACTCCAAAATTTGCTGCGAAACAACGCCTGCCTCAAAGCCTTCGAGGGCGATGAAGTACTGATCATCAAAGGTAAATCGCGTACCGGTAAAAAGTTTGTCAGCAGTTGAAAATTCAGAGTCTGTTAGCGGAGTGAAGTTAGGCGCTTCAACAGCGACGCCGTACTCGTTCAAGGTTAATGAAGAGGCGACAAGTGGAATGCGCTCTTCGAGGGTGGAAATAAAGTATTCAGGTGTGTTGATGTCTGAGGCCAGAATTGCAGGCTTACCTTCAACTGTTCCTAATTTAATGTCAAAGGTAAGTCCGGATGGAGCTGGTTCAATTCCGCGAACTTTGATCTGAACAATTGCTTCCTCTTTAGAAATAATATTTCCGGTTTTGTAATTAAAACCTGACATCGCCACGGTGTACAAAATTGGACCGACTACGAAAGCGGTCAACAAAAGGATTCCGGGAATGAAGAATTTAAGAGGGACTGAAATTTTAGTGAGGTAGGTAAGACCTAGAAGTAGAACGGCAATGAGTAGGAAGGTTGCGATTACATACTCTTTTTGAGCAAATGCGCTCTGTGCCAGCAGAAGAAGTACTGAACCAAAAAGGGTTACAAAAATTACTTTGATCAAGAGGGCAACTTTGCCTCTTATTAAGTAACTCATTGTTTTTCCTATCGTGAAATATTAAGTATTTGGAAAAGAGTGATGCGGGCGAGTTACCGCCCGCATCACTCTTTTTACCTTTTATCTACTTTTAATTTGAGTGAATCAAATTAATTAGAGATCGCCCTTGCCACCATCTGTGTTTGCACGCCAGATTGATGCAAGCTTTGATGCTTCTTTAACCGCATCCTTGCCATCAATCAAAACAGCTGTCCAGTAAGCAGGTGCTGAATCCCAGTAGTTAGCGCCACCCTTGTTGCTGTTTAGGAATGCGCCGATCTGTGGAATTCCAGCGAGTGATGCGGCTGAGCCGAATCCACGCTGTGCAGCTGAAACTGTTGAATCTGCTTGTGCACCCTTTTCAGCAGGTGGACGCTTCTCGATTGCTTGGTAGCGAACCTGGCCATCAGTTGATGCAAAGAAGTTTGTTAGAAGTGACTTAGCACCTGACTCAACACCATGCTTTGCAGCAAATGTTGTTAGGAGCGCACCGCTAACTGATCCAAACATCTTTCCGTATGTTCCTTCACGAACACCAGGAACTGGCATGAGGTTCATTGTGAATCCCTTTGCTACGTAATCTGCCCACTCCCAGTTACCAATAACTGCGTAAGGAACAGTTCCTGCCAGGAAGTTGTCCTTGCAACCTGTGTCTGTTGCTGGGAAGAATCCGTTGCTCTTCTTACCATCCATTAGGAATTTACGAACATTCTTTCCGAATGTTGTTGCACTGAATCCGCGGCCGTAAACAACTCCATTACGTGAGTTGAATTGGTATGCATCTGCACCGAGTGCTGAGAAAACTGAGTGAGCTCCCCATGACATTCCGCCACCTGCAATACACAGACCAGCCTTCAATCCCTTAGATGCCTTGAGAGACTTATAGTTTGAAACCATCTCACCGAATGTCTTTGGTGCAGATGAAACAAGCTTTGTGTTGTAGATCATTGCAACGTTGTTGATATCTACAGGTACGCCGTACAGCTTGCCCTTGTATGTAAGGTCAACGAACTGTGTCTGGTTGAAGCGAGCCTTTACAGCTGCTGTAAGTGTGATTGGAGCGAGCTTTCCGCTCTTCGCACCTGTTGGTACCCAGTCATTTCCGCCAACAACAATATCTGGACCTGATGCATCAGTCGCCTTATCAAAAGCATCCTTGAGTGCATCAAAGCTTGAGAATGTAACTACCTTTACTGTGTAACCAGATACCCAGTCACCCTTTGCTGCGATTACCTTTGCAAGGTTTGGCCCGCGAGATTCATCTGCCCAGACCACGATTTCTGTGGCTGCGTTAGCACTTGGTGCTACGAGAGTTGAAACTGCAAGCGCGAATGCTGCAAGTACGCCAGCAAATCCGAAACGCTTTGTCTTCATGTATATCCTCCATGGATGGAATTCGCGCATACGAGGGCATGCGCTGTTGGGGTAATTCCACTCTTTTAAGCACGGGTAAGCAAACTAAACACTGTGTTTTGTACTGATTTGGCCGGTCATTTATCCGATTGTTATAAAGGTTGCTCGTTGCATGAACCCTTGCAGTCTCCCCTGAAAACTCGCCCCCCGACCCAAAGTGGGGTTCGATAGGGGCATGGCTGAAGAGATCGTTACCCGCGATGAGATCCGTGCGATGCGTCGTTCCTATAGTGATGCCGGTTTAGAAACTCTTCCAGATAATCCCTTTGAAGCTTTTGCACTGTGGTTAAAGGATGCACATGAAAACTCTGTAATTGTTGAGGCAAATGCAATGGTGCTTTCAACTGTTACTGCTGATTCGCAGATCAATACACGAACAGTTTTGTTAAAAGATATTTCAGATGGTGGTTTTACCTTCTTTACAAATTACCAATCTCGCAAAGCACATGGCATTGAATTGAATCCAAATGTTTCACTGCTCTTTCCTTGGTATGCAATGGAGCGACAAGTTTCGATTAGTGGAGTTGCAGAGAAAGTATCGGAACAAGAATCAGATGATTACTTTGCAACTAGACCATGGGGTTCACAGATCGGTGCATGGGCAAGTGCGCAATCATCACACCTTGCTTCACGTGAAGAGTTAGAGCAACGGTATGAAGGTGCAGCGCAGAAATGGCCTGAAGGGACGGTCGTTCCACGGCCTGCACATTGGGGCGGATACCGCGTCACACCTCTGAATATTGAGTTTTGGCAGGGTCGATACTCACGTTTGCATGATCGCTTGCGTTATGAGAGGACCACCACAAGCGGTGATTGGGAACTCTCTCGCTACTACCCTTAGTCTTAGCCCATGAGCATCATTATTCCTTCTGAGTTAAAGCCAGTAGATGGCCGCTTTGGTTGCGGTCCTTCAAAGATTCGCCCCGAAGCACTTGCTGCCTTGTCAGCTAGTGGACATGCAATTTTGGGAACATCGCACCGCCAAAAGCCGGTGAAGAATGTTGTGAAGCGTGTTCGCGAAGGTCTTACCTCTTTATTTAATCTTCCAGAAGGTTATGAAGTTGTTCTTGGCAACGGTGGCTCAACAGCGTTTTGGGATATCGCAACATTTGGGCTTATTGAAGAGCGTTCACAGCACCTTGTATTTGGTGAGTTTTCCTCAAAGTTTGCTGCAGCTTCAAAGGAAGCGCCTTTCTTGGGTGAGCCAACAGTTATTAAATCTGAACCTGGTTCACACCCTGTTTCAGTTGCTGAAGCCGGTATCGATGTGTACGCGTTGACTCATAATGAAACATCTACTGGTGTAGCGATGCCAATTCTGCGTCCAGCAGGAACAGATGGCGCACTAGTTCTAGTTGATGCAACATCAGCTGCTGGTGGCTTAATGGTTGATGCAAAAGAGTTTGATACTTATTACTTTGCGCCTCAGAAGTCATTTGCTTCAGATGGTGGTATTTGGATTGCAATCATGTCTCCTGCTGCGATCGCTCGCGCAGAAAAGATCAAGGCAAGCGGCCGTTGGGTTCCAGCCTTCTTTGATCTTGGAATCGCAATTGAAAACTCACGTTTAGATCAGACCTACAACACTCCGGCTCTTGTGACTTTAATGTTGCTTGCAGAACAGATCGAGTGGATGAATAGCAATGGCGGTTTGTCATTTGCTGCAGGACGAAGCACAAAGTCTTCAGATATTTTGTACTCATGGGCTGAAAAGACAAGTTACACAACCCCATTTGTAACTGATGCAGCGATGCGTTCAAAGGTTGTTGGAACAATTAACTTTGATGATGCTATTGATGCAACCAAGATCGCAGCAGCGCTTCGTGAAAACGGAATTGTTGATACAGAGCCTTACCGAAAGCTAGGCAAGAATCAGCTGCGTATCGGTATGTTCCCAGCGGTTGACCCAAGTGATGTTGAAGCACTCACCAAGTGCATTGATCACGTTGTTTCCGCTCTGTAATGTCTAAGAGCTTTCATCGCGATCGTTTCTTCTGGGTAGTAGCGGTCCAGACCGCTGTTGTTAACTTCTATCTAGGTGGCTTTGGGCCAGCACAATCTCTACTGCGTGCAGATCAAGGTACTTCGCTCACTATCGCTGGATTACACGGAACAGCGATGGGTGTGGCTTCCATCTTTGCTGGCTGGGCTAATCCCCGCATTGCACATAAGTATGGACGTAACCGTGCCAGTTGGATCGGTTTATCTATCTTTATTGCAGGTCTGACACTGTTTGTGATTTCACCACCGGTGTACATCACCTTGCCAGCAACATTTATTACCGGTTTTGGAACTTCAGTTGTTATTAACACGATGCTTACCAAGATGTCTTCGCATTATGGCAAAGCGGCAGAGGTTGCGATTCCACAAGCAAATGGAATTGCATCAGTTGGTTTTGTTACTGGAACCGCCTTAATTGGAACAATTGCAATCGCTTTCCCAAGTTTGTGGCGTCTAGGTTTACTACTTGCACTTCCTGTTGCGCTGCTGCTGTTTTTTGTTGGCCGCGAAAAAGATGCCGACGAACATATTCCTGATGAGCATGGCCCACAAGGTGGAAAGCTTTCGGCAAAGTTTTGGATTTCCTGGTTTGGTTTTGTTGCGTGCATTTCAAGTGAGTTTGCAACCTCATTCTGGGCTGCAGCGCTCTTGAAGGATCGAGTTGGATCAACCGCCGCAATTTCAACAGTTGCAATTGTGGCCCTTGGTACCGGAATGGGAATTGGGCGTTGGTACGGTGGGTTGGTACTAAAGAATCTTCCGCTGGATAACCAACTGCTTGCGATCATCGCTTTGCAGTTCTTAGGTTTCTTAGGTTTCTGGTTGTCACACAACATGGTTATTTCATTACTGTGTCTATTGGTTGTCGGTCTTGGTATTTCAATGCAGTTTGCCTTGTCATCAATTCGATTAATTGGCTTAAGCGATGGCCGTCCAGATTTAGCTATCGGTCGCGCTTCATTGGCAGCCGGTGTTGCTATCGCTGGAGCCCCATTCTTGCTGGGTCTATTGGGAGATAGTTTTGGAATTTCACGGGCCTACATCATGGTTTTTGTCTTGATCGGCGTAGCTTTCATCATCGTGAAGGCGATTCCTTCTGATGTGAAGGAGTCAGTGTGAGTTACAAAACTAGAAGGCTAATTACCTTGCTTGCACTGATTGGCATTTTACTTGTGATCGCGATCAACAGTCTTTAAGACTGTTGCTACAGAAATATCTGCAGGTAGCGTTACGCGGTTCTTGTACTTAAACCAGATAAACAAAGATGCAGCTAGGGAAATACCGCCACAGATAACAATTGTTGGTCGGATTCCGACCAGATCAGTTGTTGCTCCAATAAGTGGTGAACCAAATGGGGTTCCGCCCATAAAGATCAATAGGTAAAGACCCATTACTCGCCCACGAATGGCTGGATCGGTACTTGTCTGAACAATTGAGTTAGCTGAAACTAATGTAGTTAAAGCTGTCACTCCACAAATTGGTAGCCACAAAATATAAAGGCTATAGCTCGGAATAATTGATAAAACCATAATCGAAAGTGAAAATGCGATTCCACCCTTGATTACAAACTTAGTATTTCTAAACCGCTCTAATCGAGCTGAACCAATTGCACCTGACAAGGAGCCAATTGCAATGAAGGTTCCCATAAGACCAAAACTTGCCGGTCCTAAGCCAAACTCTTGTGTTGCCATGAGCGCGTTAAAGATTTGAAAGTTCAGACCGAAGGTTGCTAAGAAGAAGACCATCAACATGACTACATAAATATCGGGACGGGCCTTGGCGTATGCAATTCCTTCTCTAATGCTTCCATCTGATTTAGGGCGATCTAGATGAAAGAAAGCCTTTTCATTGAGATTCATTAACGCTGCGATCACAAAGAAGTATGAAAGCCCGTTAACGATAAATGAAGGTCCAGTGCCAAAGGCTGCGATCAAACCACCTGAAATCGCAGGTCCTACAAGGCGGCCTGCGTTGAAGTTAGCTGAGTTCAATGAAACCGCATTAGGTAAATCAGTCTGCCCAACAACCTCTGTTGTGAAGGATTGGCGTACTGGTGCATCAATAGCTGTTGAAATACCCAAGATTCCAGCAAGGACAAAGACATGCCACAGGGCGATCAGATCTGTCATGACTAGAACGCCCAAAGCAAGTGAGGCAGCACCACCAACAACGTTGGTAAGGATTAATACCTTTCGCTTATTAAATCGATCTGCAAGTTTTCCGCCGTGCAATGAGAAAGCTAGGACAGGTGCGAATTGAACCGCGGTAACTAAACCTAGGTAGGTTCCGTTGTTATTTGTAAGTTCTAGTACAAGCCAATCTTGAGCAATTCGTTGGGCCCAGCTGCCAATATTTGAAACTGTGTTGGCAGGAAAGAGAATTCGGTAATTACGGTGGCGAAATGAACGCCAATTACCATCCTCTTTGACCGATAAACGCATTACTCTTCTTCCATGACTACTCGACTACGCAATGCGGTAACTCTAGTCGTAATTGGAACAATGTGCTGGGTGATAGCTGGTGTGATTGCTCTTGCCGCTAACGCTGATGCAAAAGTTATTTGGACATGCGTCATGGGTGCAGCACTAGGCCTCGTTGGTATTCGTTACACAATTCGTCGTGATCGACGAAGCGGCATTTAAAAAGTTTTAAGCACGCTAGCTTTAATTAAGCACCCAGCGCAGTAGCGATACCGCGCAACACGCGACCAAGACGATCAGCCTCTTGTGCATTTGGGTGACGTCCATGGCGCAAACCATTTCCGACCTTGTCCAACATCTTGATTGTGTCTTCAATCATCGCAGCTAGATCATCACTGTTAACACGTGAGTTCTCTACTAGTGATGGTGGAGCATCAATGATGTGTACTGATAATGCTTGTGGGCCTTTACGGCTATCTGCAATAGAAAACTCAAGCTTTGTGCCAGGCTTTACCGTTGCAACACCTTCAGGAAGTGAAGTTGCAGCTAGATAAACATCTTCGCCTTCATCATTTGCAATGAAGCCGAAGCCTTTTTCCAATGAGAACCATTTAACGCGTCCTGTAGGCATGGGGCTCCTTGTTAGTTTTCTTTACGGGTACAAATTAAGTATCGCGGTTGCGATAGCAGGTACTTAGTTTAACACCGGCTCTGTGAAGGTCGCTTCGGAATGTGCTCCGCAGCCATGATCCACGCTTACTACGCGCGCATCATCAGGCGAGATCGCATTGGCGCATACGCCAAAGGTTGCTCGCAATGATCCCGCGATCGGAATAAAGAATCCGCAGCTGTGACATGGCTTTGGTGCTGACTGGGCAACGGGTGCGTTTGGTCCACGTTCGCCGTCGTACCAACGCTTAGCTGCCTGGTCACGTCCTTCAATTGAAAGAACACGTGCACGACCTAAACCAAGTTCGATCGCCATTGCAGTATCAAGCTCTTCATCCTGTGGCAGCGCTTGTTGTCCTGCAACTAAACGTGTGTCATCAAGTGAGCTAGGAACAATGTCACCAACGCCAACATCGCCCGGCAAAATTCGATCGCGATATGGAATCCATTCAGGTGCACGTAATGCATCCGGACCCGGAAGAACTACTACATCGCAAATTGTTGGTTGTGTGTCAGCATCAACCTTTGCAATGGTGATGCACCATCGCCACCCTTTATAACCAGCAAGGTTTGCTTCAAATAAATAAGTTGCAACACGATTCTCATCATCAAAATCAACTGAAACAAATCCGCCAACTTGATCGCGTTTTTCTGCCTGCTCTAAGGCGGCGTTACGGGCAAGATCCTTTGCATCAAAAGCAACAACGGTGCTCTTTGCTGGTGCCTCTTTTTGAGCAGCCTCCTTTTTCGGAGCCTTCTCTTTCTTAGAGACGAGAGATTTCTTTGCCATGGTCTAAGGGTAAAGCAGAACGCCGCCTCTGTGTTAATCAGAGACGGCGTTACGCGTAACTACTAGTTAAGAATGGCTTAGAAGTCCATATCTCCGCCGCCTTGTGGGGCAGCTGCAGCCTTCTCTGGCTTATCTGCAATAACCGCTTCTGTTGTAATAAACAGAGCTGCGATTGATGCAGCGTTTTGTAATGCAGAACGTGTCACCTTTGCTGGATCAATAATTCCAGATTTGATCATGTCTACATACTCACCTGTTGCAGCGTTAAGACCTTGTCCTGCTGGAAGGTGACGTACCTTCTCAACAACAACTCCGCCTTCAAGTCCTGCATTTACTGCGATCTGCTTGATTGGAGCTTCGATTGCATATTCAACAATCTTTGCACCAGTTGCCTCATCGCCAGTTAATCCTGTTAGACGCTTGAACACTGCAGCGCCTGCTTGTAGAAGTGCAACGCCACCACCGGCAACGATTCCTTCTTCTACTGCAGCCTTTGCATTGCGAACAGCATCTTCAATGCGATGCTTGCGCTCCTTGAGTTCAACCTCAGTTGCAGCACCTGCCTTGATAACAGCTACGCCACCAGCAAGCTTTGCAAGACGCTCTTGCAACTTCTCGCGGTCGTAATCTGAATCAGATGACTCGATCTCATTACGGATCTGCTGTACGCGACCCTTGATCTGTGCGTCATCGCCAGCGCCTTCAACGATTGTTGTCTCTTCCTTGCTGATAACAACTTTGCGAGCCTTACCCAATAGATCAAGCTCTGCTGCTTCTAGACGAAGACCAACCTCTTCTGAAATAACAGTTGCACCAGTAAGGATTGCAATGTCCTGAAGCATCGCCTTACGACGATCTCCAAAGCCAGGTGCCTTAACAGCTGCTGATCGGAATGTTCCGCGAATCTTGTTAACAACCAAAGTTGCGAGCGCTTCGCCCTCAACATCTTCAGCAATAATCAATAGTGGCTTACCTGATTGCATAACCTTTTCTAGTACTGGAACTAGATCCTTGATATTTGCAATCTTTGAGTTTGCGATCAACACATATGCATCTTCAAGAACAACTTCCATACGATCCTGATCAGTTACAAAGTATGGAGAGATGTAACCCTTATCAAAGCGCATACCTTCGGTGAGCTCTAGCTCTAAACCAAATGTATTTGACTCTTCAACTGTGATTACGCCTTCTTTTCCAACCTTGTCCATCGCCTCAGCGATCATCTCGCCGATAGTTGCATCTGCTGCAGAGATAGATGCTGTCGCAGCGATCTGCTCCTTTGAGTCAACAGCCTTAGCCATTGAGAGAAGCTCTGCAACGATTTCAGCAACAGCCTTTTCAATTCCGCGCTTTAGCGCCATTGGGTTTGATCCCGCAGCAACGTTACGTAGTCCTTCACGTACTAATGCTTGAGCTAGAACAGTTGCTGTTGTTGTTCCGTCGCCGGCAACATCATCAGTCTTCTTCGCAACTTCCTTTACTAGCTCTGCGCCGATCTTTTCCCATGGATCATCAAGTTCAATTTCCTTTGCAATGGAAACGCCATCATTAGTAATTGTTGGGGCGCCCC
>Ga0208787_1000685_pt1 | contig 15682 bp, 19 predicted proteins | sample Wag4_2014_7_11_FD_187362 | JGI IMG/M metagenome (GOLD analysis project Ga0208787, IMG submission 187362) | Fresh water microbial communities from Ohio, USA - Utica-2 Time Series HT 2014_7_11 (SPAdes) (version 2) | ecosystem: Environmental > Aquatic > Freshwater > Water tank | place: USA: Ohio... | reverse complement strand
CCTGGCGCCAGGATTACAACGAGGTCAGACCCCACAGCTCTCTGGGGATGACCCCATCAGAATTTGCTGCGCATCACAGAGCAGCAAAACGCAGCCCGGTAACGGGAGATTTAAACTTGGAAACCAAGGACTTTAACTAACACCCCAATGGACCTATTAATGGGGGCAGGTCAGTGGCACTTGAGAGGCACTGTGAAACGTTTCGGATCAACGAACCCGAGGTTGAAGCGCTACTGGAACACTACCCATTTGACGGCTGTACGACTTGGGAGAAGAAGACCATGAGTGACATTTGCAGGGCTATACGTTTGGAGAAGCCGACCAAGGCACAACATATGCGGATTGCCGAGGCGATCAGAAGGCATAACGGGGGGCAGAAGCCCCATAAGTCAAATAGCCAGAATTGGCACTTTGTACCTGCCATTAACGTCATGGGACCGAAGAACGCGCCGATTTGTATCGTTAGTGACCCAAGTCATTTCTCCAAATCATTAAGTGAGATCTTGGATAAATGGGACGATTGAAGGCTCAAGTCTGCGTGGGCAGGAGGGTGACCAGTGCCACCAAAAGCGCCAACTTATTAGGCAATCCTGTACCTGTACCACCCACATCCCTACGCTCATATTTGTTTGAATTAATTGCAAGAGGTGCCACTGATTCCGCTTAAGCCCCACAGCATGGGCATTCTGGGAGTGGGACCTCAACTTACGAGGTGTCACTGGTATCACTCACAGTGATAACTCACCACTCCCGTTCAAGGAGTGCTGTGGACATATCGCTCGATCTGATCGAACGAGCCCCTAATAGGATGTAAAACATGTCAAAAAACTTAACAATGCTGACTGCCGGTGGTCGAATCGTGTGTAAACAATGTCAAGCGATGTCCAAACGCACTCGGCTCCAATGTAAAGCGCCCGCCATCAAGGGCAAGAACGTCTGCCGCTTCCACGGGGGATTATCAACCGGCCCCAAGACCGCTGAAGGCCGACAAAGCTGCGCCGAGGCCAAGACGGTCCACGGCAACGAGACCCGAGCTAAGCGGGCAGATCGAAGCCACACGTCAGCGGAACTACACAAATTGGTAGACCTCGGCAATGCAATCGGTTTATTTAACAAGGAGGTGAGACTTAGAGGTCGCACCCCAACAAAAAAGGGCTAGCTGTAACAGTGGGAACGTCCGGTAGCGTCTGAGCCCAGCTTAATCGAGAATTACTAACACTCTCTCATCATAATTTTCACCGTCACATTCATACTCATATCGGAAATAATATTTTCCATTGTATTTCTTATCTAAGTTCGAAAATTCCCCAGAATCAGCAGGTCCAGCAACCAATCTGAGACCTGTCATATCGTCGTCTTCCTCCGTGAAAATTTTATATGCTCTTCCCAAGCACTCACCATTAACAGGCTCTGCAGGGCCCGAGAACTTAGCAGAAACAGTATCCGCGACGAGGCCCCAAAACTCAGACTTTGGGTCCCAAATTTGAGATGTGGCTTCGATCTCTAAATCATCAAATACGAAAGCATTCTTCGAGTAATCGTATGTGAAAAAGAGTTCTTGGGTTTGAGATCCTTCTGGGTCCCCGACCGAGATTAGACTCTCATCCCCATCCCAATCCGTCGGTATATACCCAACAATCATGTTTGCAAATTCGCTCATTAGATCTCCGTTCCTAGTTGCAGTTTTTTGTCGATTTCAAGGTCTTGCAAACGAGAGGGTCTTGTATTTTTTAGAGCTCCGATTGAGCAGTTGATGATTTAGATTTGAAAACTTCAGGATGAAGGCTTCCTCCTCGACACTTTCGAGGCTCACCCTCTCGCCAACTAATTCTCGGACCTCTGCAATTCTGGAATAAACGAACACTTTGTACCCGTTTTCAGTCAAACGAAAAATCTCTCTGGCATTCTGTCGACCGGAATTTGACCCGGAAGGACCGGGTCTTGTGCCATTGACGTGCTGGGCCATCCTCTTTCTTAGAGACTGGGAGCTACCAACTTTCCCAACATATATGACATCGGCTTTCTCTTCGTACTCTGCCACCCATATGTATACCAACCCAACATTCTGACTTGCATCGTGGTCACCGATGCCAAATTTAAAACGCATCTTTAACGAGTCAGCGTCATCACCCCATCTATCGATAAAAATTTCTGCCCGCTTATTGAACTGATACTTCACTAAAAGTAAATCTAGGCTGTCCACTAGGCACCTCCGCTTAGTACACTTGCCAACTGCTCATTTGCGATACGCCGCCCCCAACGCAGGGGTCCACTAATCCATATTCAATACGAGCTCAAAGGCAGTCTGAGGGGGAATGCCATCCTGAATGTACGCAATGATGAGTCTTTTTTTATAACCACTATTAGCACTCAGTAATGCCTTTTCTCTGGCCATGTCCTCACCCGAAGACTTCTGGGACCTCAGCCTGAAGTACTCCCAGAGGAGAGTGGCCGCATCGTTTTCTGCCAATCGACTGTTCAGGTGCCAGTATCTCCTACAGTGCTCGGGACAGAAGCCAGCGGTTGGTATCCCCTTCTGGTTGACCAGGAGAGACCGCTGTCTCTCTAGCACTGACCGTGCCTCGATGGCGAACGCCTCTACATCCGAAGAAGTCCTGAATTTTCGAGACTCAAGTAGCCGCTGGGGATCTTCTCGTTGCAACATCTCCGCTCGTCGGGGTTCATCAGAGGCGCCACCGAGAAAGGTCGAAAAATGCACCCCCTCATTATCTCTACATAATGCGACACCCGTATACTGACTTCGGTTGCCCTGTCCAGAGCACTGGTATCCAAAATACATAATCAAGTCCCCCTCTACGCCCGGTGGACAATGCCCCCTCGTATCTACATCCGCTCGAATTACGTGATCGGCCTCGGGGATGACATTTGCATAAAGGGTCGAAAGCTCACGAAAAGCTCTAAGAGAAATCTCAGGCCAAGATCCGAAGTTGATATGTGAATCACTCAGCTTCTTCAAAATCTCTGGACCTAGATATTTATGAAAATACGCATTTAAGTCCGCCTCGGTGTCCCAGTGCTCCCGGAAAAGTTGATGTGTCGCCACCTAATTAACCCTCGCTCTTCTCGTCATGTTTTGCCTCGAGAGTTGAAGGATACCCCTCCAACACTTGCCATATCTTTAACATCACACCAGTATCCGTATCGCAGTAAAGGAGCAGAGCATCTCTTATTCCATCGCGTTCAGGACTATCAGCCAGATCTAAGAATTGTTCATAGGCTGCCATGGCCTCTACACCGTTAGAAATCAAAAGCGCCTGATAGGGAGACTTTGGTAGCAATGCAGCTGCCACTGATTTCAATCCCCAGCTCCCACTTAGTAGTGGATGATAAAACCACTCTCTAAAATGGCGAACGGGATCGTTCGCTCGGCAACTCTCAGAAATTCGCATAAGCTCATCACGCCTCTCAGGGAAAAGTGCGGCGAGCTTTGCTGTAATAGGACCCTCTGTAGAATTTCCGTTCCAAGCAAAGACAGGCCCCACCTCCTTCATACACTCCGTCAACGCAAGGGCCAACTCTTCTCGAGGGTCGATGCGCGAGTCTGCCAAATAGTGGTGATGTTCGATCGGCCCATGGATACCAGTCCACTTGTGAACGGAGAACTGGAAAGGAATTGTCTCCCCAGCACGAACCCCCACCCACATTGGAATTGGGGAGTTCCCCGTCTCGTAGTCTAGAAAGTAGCGCGGAAATGGCTGAGATCTTAGGTGTTCAAGCAACTTTGGATCGATGTAGTCCCTTCTAGTGCCTTGGGCGATTGAACGCATAACTCTATGCATCGGCCTTTTAAGCCTGGATTCGGGTACATTTGCAAGGTCCCGGTAGCCATCTCCCATCAAATCGGAGACAAGTCCCGAAGTTGGATCTGAAGACAGATGCCAAACCGGTATGGTGAAATGCTCATCGTTACCGAGTGTTGCTCGCGAGCAATACCTGATGAACGGGCAATGATATGGCTTCTTACAATGGGCTCCAATGGACTTTTTCGGTTCCTCAGCTAATCGCATTACGCGCGCTGCAGCCTCAACACCAATTTCAACATCAGCAAACTGCGCTCTTGCCAAATCGGTGATATCCCCTCTTGTGAGCAGCCCCTCAAGGTTCCGATCAGCGGACAGTACAAAATCGCCATTCGGTTGCCCGAGTTCGATGCGTGATAGTTGAACCCCGCATTTTTCGAGCACCCAAGCTTGAATCGCGGCATCTCGAATGTAGTGAGGCTTCACGCTGTCAGCTGACTGGAACTTTCCACTTTTTACTTCTATAAGGCACCAACCTTTATCAGATGTCGGTAGCAGAACATCGGCATAGACGATAACGTCCTTGAAACGAAACGCCGCCTCAAACACGGGAATGCGGAGACCCCCAGAGCTAAAGCTCTCCCAAAGCTCAGAGGTCTGCTTAAGCGCATCCTCTGGATTACTCCCCTGAATTAACTGTCCCCCGGGGAAAATGCTCCTAACTGCCTCTCCAAATGCACGTCCCTGATTGAACTTTAAGTCGGAGATCTCTGAAATCTCAGCCGCCTGAGGCCGATTAAGCTCTAGCCAAAAGCGTCTTTCGCACTGAAGAAAAGACTGCAAACTAGATTTTGATAGCGAATTAAGCATGGAGTGTCTTCAGGTTTACGTAGAAATTCTCTTGGCCACACCCAATTGCAATTCACTCAAAAAAGATTTCCGGGGGATTACGAACACCCATAATCGCCTCAAACTCCCTTCGGGCGTCGAGGTCAAGCTTCGATTGGCGATCCCAAAGCTCTGCCCATGTAATTTGGTCATCAAATTTCTTGTACCCGTCGAATACGACTTGCTCATATATTGGTTGGTGTCTAAGAACCTGAACCAACCGATTGTCCTTAACACCTTTATATCTGACACCTATGAAAGTACCCAATTCGCTGTCATACAAATTTCTGAGGTAGACATTGGAGTCAACCTTTGCGAGCGTCGTGACAATGTGATTCTCAAATCTGTCTGGAATTCGAGTTGAGCTCTTAAAGCACCACTGATCATCATCTCCCCACTCTCCGTAGGCGTACTCAATAAAATCTGTTCCCGTCAAATCCCTGCAGCAATATTCACGATCCGGGCTAATCCCAAAAAAAAGATCAGAAACAGCATGCAACCGGTCAAAACCGTAGTCTCTTAGTAGCAGATTTCCAAGGGCCACTATTCTTCGTACCTTTTCATTTCCTACGATATTGATAAAGTTCCTACCGAAATCTCTTGCCATCCCTCACTCCGTGATTTGAAACCCCTTGAGATGGTGGACATTGGGCCGCCATTTTTAAAACTGAGGAAAAGTCCAATCTCCAGATCTGATCATCAAAGCCGATCACCTCCGACTCCACAGTTGGAAACCATCCATGTATGGTTTTCCTGCAAAAGTAAAAGAAACCCAACTTATCCGTATCCTTCGTCAACGAACTTCGAAGGCGATCGCGCATAGAGATGTACGGCCGCGTCCCGCGGAGCACAACCACGTCGCCGAGATCGATCTCGAGCAGTGGCTCCCAGTCGATCAAAACAAACTCTTGGCCACTCCAAATGACGTTTTTGACATTTATATCGCCGTGGGGAAGACCTCGGTTGATATCTTCAAGTTCTTGTCCCAGCAATTCGAGCCCGCGGTATAGAGCGCTTACATCCTTTAAAGTCCCAACGTCAACGTATTCAGTTTCCAACTCTAAGGCGTCGCCCGTGAATTGGTACGACTGCTTTCGAATACATGAATATTGGCCACCAATTCTTTGAAGGCGTTGAATCCTCTCCATTAATGGGCCTTGCTGTCGAGAAAATATTTCCACATTCCATCGACGCTTGCGCTGTCTCATCGCTCATCCCCCACTACAACTCATTTCACAATGAGCTTCCTTATCGTCTCCTCACTTTGCAAACCCTTGAGAAGCGTTTGGTATTTGTGATCAAGCTTATAAATATCGTCGTGTCCGTTACTAAAATAACCTGTTTCGTATTCGCCCATCTCGTACCCCTGACAAACAAGCATCCCAGAGTCTGGGTCTTGCACAACCGACTCGCAATCAATGTTTGCCTCATGAGACATCGTCTTGAGGTCCAGATCAGTCGGCATTCCAAAGCCATCCGAAAACACTAGAGTAAGGCTAAAGTGGTCGATGTCTCCCGGCCATTTTGTGAGATCCTTCTCAGCGAGGCTTTGAAAAGCCTTTATGCGTTCCGGGTTCATCGAGAACTCTTCGTATTTTTCGGAAGAAGTTAAATTGCCAGACTCTATTCTGTAGAGAGAATCATAGTCCGGGGAAATCCCAACGTACGCCCCCCAGATAACACGATCCGCCCTGAACGCAGCAATTGTCTGGTCAGCCAACTGCCATATTTCCCTGGAGTTAAACTCCACCTCCGCAAGACCGGGCTCTGACTCACCATATTCGTAATCATAGAATCGTGTACTAATTAACAATGTGTAGTAAAAATAAGATTCTCCTCGACCGCTCATTTCCCCACCCCCTATTTTCTAATTTCACTAGTCCAGCGCCACCAAAAATATATGCACCTCATCTAACATCTTACTAAGCCCTCCCCCTTCCTCGCGTCTCCGCGGCGTCCGCTGGGGCAACATTAATCACGCGTTCTTTCCATTTCGGCAATCATCTCCCTCGCTACCGCCCATAGATGTTTTAGCAGTGACTCACCATCAACACCCTCACCCCGCGCAACAAAGCATTTACCGGACTTTGTGAGTTCACCCCAAAAATGATGCTTTGACAAATGGTTGTAACCACTGGCAAAACCCGCAACGTGCCTTATATCCCTATATAGGCTTGCCACGGCACCTGCAAAAGGGGTCTCGAACACCTCGTCACTAAAAGCACCCGAAGCAATCGAATCCTGGCTTGTGATGCCCAAGTCGGAACAACTGGACGTTGGAAATCGAACAATCACACCTGCCCCACCCCACGTTTGACGGCCTGGGACATAGCTCGATGCCTGCAGGTAAATGCCTGCCTCAAGTTTTTGCTTAACTAGCTTCAAACTATCTTCGCGTGACCGTTTTAGCATCGACTATCAGCTCCCTAAGAATATACCCACCTATTGGTACAGCTATCACGAGAATCTGCCGAAAAAAGCGACAAGTTCAACGAGTGTCATGGCAACTAGCCCTTCGAGTATTAGCGTGCTCCGGGACGTCATGCGGCAACCTTAAGAAAACCGATTCCGTGCCTCTGAGGATCACGCTTCAGAGACACTGCTGACCTTAGTTGCGTGATCAAATCTGACGACGAGGAACTGCAATCGATAACCTGCGCTCTCCGTAACTGATTAAAATCTCCCGGCGTAAGGTTCTTGAGGCCAGCCAACTCAGCAAAATCTTTGTCGGATGCGGTCAGACCAAGTGACCGACATAACTCACGGAAGAACACTGACGACGACTCTTCAGTGAGGTAATCAAACTTAAGTGCAATGTCGAATCGTCGCAAGCATGCCTCGTCCAGGTTCTCAAAGAGATTTGTCGACGCGATGAATACCCCTTCAAAGTGCTCCATCTGCGTAAGCATTTCGTTGACCTGGGAGATTTCCCAGTTACGCACAGCCCTGCTGCGATCTTGCAGGAAACTATCAATCTCATCGAACTGTAGGACAGCACGTTGCCTCTTTGCCTCAGCGAATGCCGCGGCTACATTCCTCTCTGTTTGCCCAAGGTAGGAAGCCATCAAATCGGAAGCTTTGTAACTGAGATGTGGTCGACCAAGTTCTTCAGCGACCCAGCGTCCAAAGGCCGTCTTTCCCGTTCCAGGAGGGCCATAGACGCACAGTCGTCCTGTCTGCACCCGCCGTAGGCCGGTCACAATACTCCCCAGGCTTCTTGAGCAATGAATGAGGGCTGGATTGAAGGGGAACTCTCGATCAATTCGCTCAAAATCAATTGGTCTTATAGATTGAGCCTTCAGCTTTTCATTCAGAACCTTCAACACCCAACGTTCACGGTCACCTAGACTGTTGTCTAAGGGGAGCTCTCTCAGAACACTGGCGACTTGCGCAGTGACTGCGGGGGCTATGCCATCGTGTTTGGCAAGTTCCGCCTTAAGCCTCGCTCCCACCTGATCTCCAAGTACATCGTTGACAATCCTGTAAAGATCCTCACGCTTCGGCGCTGGCATTTCAAAACACAGAGTGAATCTCCGCAGATAAGCTTCATCAAAAGATTTTATTGAGTTCGCTATCCAGACAATGGGAAGTTGATTCGTCTCTAGTGTCATGTTGAGCCATGACTTTCTGGGGGTGGTGGACTCATCCTCCGCAAAATCATTGCCTAGATTGACGTCAAAAATTTCCTCGCATTCGTCGAAGAGTAAAATTGAAGGCGATTCGCAAAAAAAAGTCTGAGCAATGCGATGGTTTCTTAGCCTGCGCAAAGGGGCGATAGGAGAACCGTTTGAAGACATCACTTTGATCTCGAGAAGGGGTAAGCCCAATTCATTTGCCAGTGTTCGAACAAACTCAGTTTTCCCTGAACCAGGACGCCCGTATATCAGAACGTTTACACCGACCTTACGCTTATGAACTGCATCGGCGAGGTGTTCACTAGTTAACATCAACCAGTCCTGGGCATGACTCAGCTGATTAGGCGTCAAGGTGGGCACTGCAGATGGTGCAACAAAGTTCTCAACTAAGCTTTGCGGATCCTTAAGATTTCCCAACATGCGATTTGCAAATGTTGGAGTCATAAGATCCACTAATTGCCGGAAGTCATAGCGTCCACGAATCTCCAAGGTCAGCAGCCCAGTCTTCGCGAGTTTTCCATCGCGACCAAGCGCAGCTGACACGTGTTTAGGATCTTCTCCGAGTGCTGCGGCGAATATCTTTGGTACAACATGACTGCTAAGATCCCCCCCCAGAATACTGAAGCCGGTATCTAGTATCGGTTCACTGTGCAGCAACACGCTAAAGGCGAGGATGTCGCGCTCAAGATCCGTTATGTCAATCACCTTACGAAGGGCTCCGAGATTCTTATCGAGAATCTTTGGAAGTCGAATTCTGTTGTAGCCCCTACAGCTCCAGTCGTCCAAGACCACCTTCAGTTCTGACCGGACTTTGGAAACAGTCTTACCCTCACTGAAGCGTTCGTAATCGTCAAATCCAATAAACTCAGCAATCTTCAGAAAATTAAAGCTTGGCCGGCCATTCAGTTGGGAAACTGCTGGTGAATCCAGTAGCGTTCGAAGCAAAACGACTCTCAACCATCGAGCATATGCGGGACTTGGCTCGAGAAGTCGAAGCAAAGTTTCAGAACCTACAGACGCCAATTTCAATGGCTTGGAGACCGCATTGGATTTCGATGATGCAGCACGGTTTCTCCGAGGCAGACGGTCGTCGAACCAATCGTCCAATTCAATCCCACTAAGTTTGGATAGGGGTTCCTCGTCGAAGCACTTCTTTGCCATCTCGTTCTCCACTTTTTGGGAGCCTGCGCTGCCTAGCCGTCACTCAAACCACCACCCGGGGCTTGGCTGCAGTGCCTTTTCAAATCAAGTCTCTTGGGAGTGACTGACAAGAGTTATCTGAGCAATTTTCAAGGTATCGAAAAGCGTATTTTTTTGTCAAATGCTGAGTTCACCAGCAAGCGGAATGATTGCCTGAGGGTGGTCAGGAGGGTTACTTCAAGCAAAAGTGATGGTAGGGAATTCCAGCATGGCCGCGGTCCTCTTGGGGGGCTCCCAAAAAGCCCGAGCGTCTTAGGATCACTTCCCGTTCCAGTTGAGAAGTGCTATTTTTATGAGACAGCTCCAGAGACTAGAGTTATCTGATTCATCCAAGAACTCCGCTGGCTTTTCACAATTTCTCAATCGGGAGGCAAATATGGCAAAGTCAAAACAACCAGGGATAGAGGTCCGTCTGAATGAGGCCGATGGCTTGACCTTGGTCTGGGTCCCAAACGGAACTTTTATGATGGGGGCTCCAGATAGCGACGGACTCGCGGCAAGAAACGAGAAACCGCAAGTTAACGTAGTTTTGTCAAAGGGGTTTTGGATGACTAGCACTGTAGTCACCCAAAAGTCTTTCGCTTCTGTCATGGGAGGTGACCTGATTCGAACGACCTTTCGCGGTGACGATTACCCTGTCACAGATATTTCACTGACAGAGATTTTGGCCTACTGCGACAAGGTTGGCGGAAGGTTGCCATCCGAAGCGGAGTGGGAGTGGGCCGCCCGAGGAGGTGGAATTGCGCACCGCCCAACTAAGCCAAAAGATGTAGGTTGGTTTAATAAAAACTCAAAGGGGGAATTACAGCCAGTGGCGAAGAAGAAGCCAAACGAGTTCGGTTTGTACGACATGATTGGAAATGTTTGCGAGGTGACGTCCACCCCTTGGAACTTTCAGCTGGTTGGTGGAATAGATCCAGGACATGGTGATAAGGACGTTGAGGTGCAGCGTGCAATTAGAAGCGGAAGCTATGCAAACGGAGAAGTCATGATGAGCGCGACGTCAAGGTCGGCTTTCATGTCTCAGAACAAAGTGCCTGAAAAGCCTTTTCAAGTGCAAAACACTTGCGGATTCAGATACGTCATCGACATTTAATTTTTAAATCTTTAACTTATGATCGGGTGAATACCATACTTAACCTATCGCCCCTGAAATGTATCAATATTTCCTTAAAACTTACGCCGGTTCATTAGGGGGACTTGATGACTCAGAGTACATGGCCATTTAGTAATAGTGTTAGTCCAAAAAGAAGCGGGACCACAGTCTATAAGAATAAGTTAGATTGTTTTGAAAATGCAGTTTTTGAATCCGTGCATACGCTTGTTGAAATCTTCCCATCTCCCATACCCACCACCGGCCCAAATGGAGAAAGAATAGAATCGGCTGATGACCTTATAATGTTATCTGGTCATTACGGGTTTTCTGAACTATTCGTTCCAGACAACCAATTAGTTTCATTTGAAGCTAACGGTAAGAAGGATAAATGTAGTAAGTTTGATTATATTTCCTGGCAGTTGATGAGAATGACACCCGAGACTTTGTATTGGGTATCAAACAAAACCGAAGCAAACTTAGAAAATATCTACGATTTTGATACTGAGTACAAATCAGACAATGGGTATGATCCATCCTCGTGGTTACACGCGTCGGATACTTCGAGCGAGGACTTTAAGAATGGCCTTGTCTTCTTAAGTAGATTAAGGAGAGAAAGGGCCCAAGAGACTATGGAAATTTTAGTTGACGCTGTGTGTGATGACAGCACGGGCGTCAGGTCTTGGTTGGAGACGGAGATAAGTGAAGATGTTGAATCCGTCTCCAATTTATATTCAAAATGGGACGTCCCGATCATGATTGTTTCCAACGGGTTGTTTGAGACGTACATGGAACCACAAGGAAGCGGATTCTGCAGGGATTGTTGGCAGCTTGATTCCATGTTTGTTCGAAACTACGACGAGGGTGATGTTTAGAACCTGTTCAATTTATTTTCTTTGACGGATGAGGGCAATTTCATGAGCTATTCCACACTAGAGTTTTATAAAGACGAGCATGGAATTGAGCGACACGACTATTTCGTAAAGGGCGACTTCAAACAATTAATGTACTTGTGTGCCGATGTCTTCTATGACAAAAAGAAGGGTGATGAAATCGTGCAAAAGTCAGACTTAGAGCTGGCGGATGACTATAGGGCGCAATTAGGAGGGATTTACAAGGCCGTTGGCCCGCTTTTAGACGATGAATATATTAAAGACTATTGGATGGTGCTGACCCCGCGGGTGTGTGATTCAGGACAACTTTCCCACGAACGCCCAAGGAAGGAGGGAAACTATATCGTTACAGCATTCAATATTGAGGAACTTGATTTGATTGAGCAAGTGATTGTGCCCTCCGGCCAAGCCGGGGGTTCAATAGTTGTTAATGAAGACAAAAGAAAGAGGCTGGCAACAAATTCGAATCTAGATGTTTATGTCGCCGTGCTACTCAACCCGGAGCACCCTGATTACGTTCAATGGAAAGAGAGCGATAACCAGGAGAAGGCATTAAACTCAGCGCTTCTTTCACTCGGACTTTCGATTGGAGAGTATGTAGTCGGCTATATGGACGGTTCGCTACGCACTTTCTTAGCCTATGGTAATCGACAGAAGCGGGGTCGAACAGAACCAATCTTTGTGGAACAGTACTTCGAGAGTACAGCCAAAAAAACCAAGGGATACTCGCTTGGTGAAGGGTATATTCGGGGCGTTTTACGCGATATTGACCGTTCGAAATTGAGTAAGTACATGGCTTTTGTAGACATGTTTGAGTCGAGGGGGACGGACTTCTGCAGCTATGGCCTTTCTCATCAGGAACTTGACGAGTTCAAGCAGGAGTTTAGAGAAACGCCATGGGTCCACATTGAGTATAAAGATGAGTGACTAACACGCCTACATCTTGCCACTTGATAGGTCGTTGTTCGGCCTGAATTGAGCAGACTTATTCCCTGCCCCCTTTTTTTCGACGTGTGGTAGGCCTTCCAAGATGGTCATCTTGTGAGTATCTAGTTCTGGCCCCGCCTTCTAGGGCATTTTTCTTGCTCTACAACACTGATCCGCACTCTCTCATAGTTCTCAAGTCTTTTCGCCTCGCCTCTAAGGTTGATCGGCAACTCGCCCCGCATAACTTGATTCCCGTTGATACTGGCTCTCTTTAGGTCCCGATCGATCGTGAACATATAAAAGTCGGGGTAGTGGTAGTGAACGACGTGGTCAAGATTAGGGTAATGAAAGCACTCATCATGAACCACTCGACCCCTTCCGTCCTCGACAACTAACCGTACCGCAGGTCTCGACTCGACGAAGGCTTGGTACATCGCCCTTAACTTGAAATCGTCATCAAAAACCACTGTTCCTCTCCACCCCATCAAAAGGTTCTGTGGTGGCTTCACCATCAAAGTAAATGAAGTTTGGGTCAGCCTGCGCTGCCGAGCGGACTGATCTTCTGCCTGCGGACCAAGTAGGATGCAGCTCCAGCAAAAGGAGGTTTCAGATCGTGTCTCATAAAGCGCCTCATAGAGACTAGCCAAGTAGTCGTAATTCCACTTCAGCTCAAACGGGATCACTAGTGATACCTCGCGCCTCTCGTCGAGGTTGACCCTGTGTTTGTCGAGCTTGATGTCGAAAGATCTGCGCGGGAAATCTGAGAGAACTGTACTGAGCAGCTTGTCACCCTGATAACGCTCCTGCAGAACACCCTCTATGCGCAGTCCAAGATTCTTTCCGTCGATCTGTCCTGCCGTCGATGCGTCAGCTAGCAACCTCCTAGCTATTCGAGATTCAGCAACCCACACCTTCAGCCGAAGCTCAACCCCACCGCCTACCGACTTCTGTGAGAGTATCTCGTGGCGGTCAACATAGCCACTACTGTAGGAAACAATTTCATCGCTGACGAGTCGTCTATTGCGTGATTCGGTTTGAGTGACTACGACACTCCCGACAGCCTGTAAAACGGCGGTTCGAAAGCCGTCCTCACGGGCCTTGTCCCTATCAGAGCCAAACCCAAGCACCTCAACCTCGATGTACTCCCGCCTCCCTGCGCCCAAGTCCAATACGACTTTAGTGACTGAAAGAACGTTTGCAATTAATGCGAACTGCTTCTGAACAGGTCCGCTTGCGCAAGCCGCCAGCGTTAAGAACAGAACAATCAGAAGACCTCGCTTCATGACTACTTCCTCATGAGGTCACGAATCTCAAGTCGATCTTGAGCGCCCCGACGATCCCATCTGTAAGTGGCTCGCACGCTCTTACCACCATCGATGACCTCGGAGTTCACCAGGTATAGCCCACCGAGTATTCCTTTGTTATTCACGGTAATCGTAGTCTTCAACTCAGAGGCGATCTTCAAAGCATCCGATCGATTTGAACCCACACTATTAGTCCCTCCGGCACTGGTTAGGGGAACCTCGATTTCTTGATCTGTGGTGAAAGCCGATACGGAGGCATCTCTCTCGAGATTGGTCATGTTCTTCCTGTCGACCGCCTTTTCAATATTTCGAGAAATCATCGTCACCGTAACGCCGCTGGTGATTGTCTCGTCATTAATGAAGTCATTGATGATCTTTTTTGCTTCCAGTTCTGCAACTCTATTAGCCTCACGAATAGCATTCTGGCTTGCACTCCATACTGGGGCGTAGCCAGTTGCCTCAATAGCTTCAATTTGACCCATCGGGGAGTGTATTAGTCTGAGTCCCAGGCGCTTGTACTCAAGCACCGCCCGAGCACCTTCTCCGCGGCTCCCCTGACTTGAGGCTTGAGGAGTCGATTCAGTTATTCGAGCCGATTTGGGCGCTTCTCTCGAAGTAGATGCACAGCCCGCGAGTACTAATGTGATCAAGGAGATAACAACGTTAGTGTGAATCTTCATCTTCATTTCCTTCCCATTTAGAAATCTGCTCTTTCGCGACTGCCCACATATGTCTCAGTAGCGTCTCACCATCAATATCTCGGTGCTGTTCCTTACCTGCCTTGGTGACATCTCCCCATAGCTCATGCTTTGACAGGTGGTTGCATTGCGAACTCGCTGCCGCAAACTCCCTGATATCTTTGAAGAGCTTGGTAACCACTCCCGCATAAGGGGTCTCATAGATCTCGTTGCCCCATGCCCATGCCTGATCACGATCGTTTCGGCCATCTCTAGCGTCCAGTGCCTATTCAAGATTCAATGGATAGCGAACGATTACCCCGGCTCCTACCCGAGTCTGGCGTCCGGCCCCAATCCTTGACTGCCGCAGGTAAAGGCCCAGCCTGAGCTTCTGTTCAATTCTCTCTGTAACGTCAACTCTTGCTAGTCTGGGTATCCGGTGCTCAGAGGACATTTTTTCAATCTCGGAGTACCGACCACTTGTCCCACTGACTTCAGGAAGCGAACTGATTCATTGTCGCTATGTTGTAACCTCCCCGCCAAAGCAGTCGCCGCGTTGTTCAGGTTCAAAAACAACAAGGCTTCGCGGTTGCCGCAAGGGCCTTTCGAGTCAAATCTCTTGGGGGGTAACTCACAAGCTTCGTCTGATTGGGTTTCAAGGTATCGAAAAGCGTATTTTTTTGTCAAATTTCTCCTCAGCAGATTTGCGAGGGGCTTTTTGGCTTCCGATGCCAGCCTTTACTCCTCTTTAGGCCATCGCAGAGGTCTGCCAGTCTGGCTTAGTCCTGAATATTTTTAAGTGTATGGTCTGGGGCCAAGTGGGTTGGAGTGATCCCTGCACGCCTATGTAGCCTCCCGTGCTGTATCACCCAAGACTCAAAGCACATTCGAGTGCATGGTGCGAGCTAGGTACCATCAAGCGATTTAGGGGGGTACCCCCTGGGTGGGGTCAGTCTGGCAGGGATTTTGGTGGGGTGCCCCCTTTAATGCTCAAACCGGTGGCCCTAAGGAAAGGGCGTGGGGAAAAATGTGGGGAATCAAGCGTTTATTCCTGCCGGATTCCCAGTAGTGCTTGACAAATGGCGGAGAGGGTGGGATTCGAACCCACGGTACGGTTACCCGCACGCCTGATTTCGAGTCAGGTACATTCGACCACTCTGCCACCTCTCCGCGAGGGTCGGATTATAGCCCGAGGCCGTAAACCCCACCGATAAGACTGCTGCCCATGACCCAAACCAAACGATCCATTGCCATTGTTGGCGCTGGCCTGGCCGGCGTAACCTGCGCCCTTCAACTGCAATCAG